>Ga0256407_10000417_pt1 | contig 102921 bp, 93 predicted proteins | sample RumenRJG_04DNA_FD_193489 | JGI IMG/M metagenome (GOLD analysis project Ga0256407, IMG submission 193489) | Bovine rumen microbial communities from Lethbridge, Alberta, Canada - RJG_04 | ecosystem: Host-associated > Mammals > Digestive system > Stomach > Rumen | place: Canada: Alberta... | reverse complement strand
TTGGACCTACCTTGGACCTACCTTGGACCTACCTTGGACCTACCTTGGACCTACCTTGGACCTACCTTGGACCTACCTTGGACCTACCTTGGACCTACGAACAATTTCTGACGAAATTGTTCGTAACGACTCCTAAGCTGCCAATCGTGAATTGTCTCAGAAATTTCAACTTTCTCTAATTATGAAAGCAATTTTGAATTATGAATTATGAATTGTGAATTATTCATTGTCCATTGTCAATTGCATTGTATCAATATACGCTTCGTCGAACCTTCCCCCTTGCTACCCTCTTGCTATCTCCTTGCTACCCCCTAGCTATCCCCTACCTAAAAAGGAGATTTTTTGCCATTTTCTGCATAATGATTCGCTTTACGTCTGCATATTTTTACAGACTGCGGTTTTCAGAATAACAAAACAGAAAACGTCTTTCCTTTAAGTCAGGTTCAAAATACAGAAAAACGTTTTCTTGTTCAAGACCGGCGTATCATTCATTAAGCATTGGCGTAGCTGTGCATTCCGCCGAGCACATAGTTCACTCCGAAGTATGTCATCAGAATGGTGAGGAATGCCAAGAGCATATACCAATGGAAGAACTTTGGATTGCGCAGAATCTTGATGCTGTCGCTATGAAAGCCAACGCTATACACCATGAAGGTTATAAGCGCCCAAACCTCTTTAGGGTCCCAAGCCCAATATCGCCCCCACGACACGTTTGCCCATACCGCACCAAGGAAGATTCCGATGCCAAGGAAGAAACATGCCGGATACATCATCACCTTGCTGAGTACGGTGAGTTGCTCTACCTGCTCTTCGTTTCCGCCACGCATCAGGCACAGAGCAAGGATTGCGTTGAACATCATGAAGGCAAAAAGCGCGTAGCTCATCATAATCATCGAAACATGACTGCTGAGCCACGGCGACACAAGCACCGGCATCAGCGGAGTTATCTGCGGATTCATCTGACCGAGATAACTTACCAGCAGAGTGAAGCCCGAAAGCAGGAATCCGAATGGCAGAACGAAAAAGAAACGGCGATAGAGAGCACACGAGATAAGCAATACGCACAGAGCCACAAACTGCATTGTCTCGAATCCGTTGCTGAGCGGAATTCTGCCGCCGATATACCATCTCAGAACATATCCCAAAAGATGAAAGGCCGTTGATGCAAACAGAATTACAGAAAAGGCAACCGTAGCAAAACGCATTTTCTGCTTTTTCTTTAATCCGCAGTAAAGCAGATAGAAGAACGCCAAAAATCCCATCGTGAGGTTTAGCATGAACAGAATCTTGGTAAACGGCACGCGGTTATAGAACAATTCGGCATCGATTTTAGAATCGGAAAGCGGAGCAACGCTGCCATCCTTCGGGAGTGGTTTGACGAGCGTTCCGTTGTTCAGCATCAAGATGAGGGCGACTTTCTCGTCGAGTTCTTGAAGTTGCTTGAAACTCTTGCCATGCTTGTCGGTAATCTTGCCGTACAAGGCATTAAGCTTGTACTCCCTGCCAACGAACAAATCTTGCATACAAAGATATTTGTCTTCTGCGCCAAGTTCCTTTCGCAAGGCGGCATCCTTAACGTAAATCATCTTTACCTTCGACCAGTCCTCGGGATAAAGCATCGTGCTTACAACGATTTGTTCGGCACTCAAGCCCTTGAACGAGGATTTTCCGGTTATCTTCTGAACAAAATCGAGGGCGAGGGTGTTGAACGGCACAACTCTGTCGTTATAAACCACCTGACGGCGCGCCATCTCATCGGCCTGCACCCGTTTTACGGTTCGAGGAGCAAAAGCCGAAGCATTGGCAACGACAAGCATCAGCACGAGCGAAAGGAATCCTCTCTTCAACGCCGGATTCTTCAGCAGTTTGCGGAATCCGCAGTTTTTCGACAAAAGGACAAGTATCATCGACAAGCCCAGAAGCAGATATCCGGCATAAGTTATGCCAGTTCCCCAAGGGTCGTAATTAACCGACAGCCAAGAGCCTTGCATATCCTCGTCGTACGATGACTGGTAGAACCGATAGCCATCTTTTGCAAAAATATTGTTCATAGAGATGCGTACATTCTCATCGCCTACCGAAACATAACTGATGTAATCAGAAGGGGCTTCGGTTCCCTGATAGCACTCAACCACAAAACTGTCGAGTTGCATTTTGAAAGGCAGTCGCATCATCGAACCGCGGTCAGGAATGATGTATGAATCGGCTGGCATCTCCTTGCGAATGTGCAACATACCTTTGTTGCTCGTCAAAAAAGTGGTTAGCGCGCCAATAAGAATAACGACGAACGAGGCATGAAGCAACGCAACCGGAACTCTCCGCCATAAGCCTCTGACAACAAAAAGCACAACCGACAAAACAGCGAGTGCGGCCCACAAAGCGCAGAACCACGCCGTATGATAGACATTTTCTGTAACAAAACGAGTGCCATAGCTGTTCTCGACAAACGTTGCAACCGCAAGGACAACAACTATGACACTGTACAGAAAGACAATTGCTTTCTTAATCATCTTTTTAATATGCTTTGAAAGAATTGTTAGTCAGACGCTTAGCGCCCATGCACTCCATCTCGATGAGCCAGCCTGGACGGCACACAGGCGCAAGGGTTATGACCTTAGGAGTTGAAGGGAATCGTTCGTCGAACATACGTTTTACAACGGCATAATCTGCCATATCGCGCAGATAGACAATCATCTGTCCCAAATCGTCGAAGGTGCAGTCGGCCTCTTTCAGAAGGGCATCTACATTCTCCCACATTCTCTCTACCTGCTTTACGATGTTGCCGACATGAACCACTTCGCCCTTGTTGTTTATGCTCGCCGTTCCGGAGATGAAAACATGGCGACGGTCGGCATAATCGACGTAAGTTCCGCGTTCGAAAGCCACGCCGTACTCGTATGTGGGATTAAGATGAGTTGGTGCATAAAGGAAGTTAATCTGCCCCTTTTCCAAGCCCGAAACAGCGTAGTGGTCGAGTTCTACAAGCACTTTGTGATTGGCATGGCGGCCGCCGATGCCCGTGCTGCTGATGTAGTGCGTGTCAGAAGTCAGGTTCTGCGTCTTGAAGACTTCGTTGCGAGCCTTTACCACGCCTCCGTAGTTGTTGTCGATGTCGTGGACAAAGAACCAAGTTCTGATGCAGTCGTCAGACAGAGAACAGCCAAGTTTCTGCAACTGGGCAACATAATCAACCAGAAGAGTGCGAGTCTGTTCCTCGGAATCCTTGCCGTCAGAATAGTTGTATCCGCTCCAGATATGCTTGAAATCGCCGTGCTTTGCCACGAACATTCCGTTGCCGACTGATTCAACCTCTATATCGGTCTGAAGATATGCCCACAGAGCGACTTTCGTTCCGTTCAAAGGCGGCTGCTCCACAACCGAAACTGCACACTCAGGCTGCTTTTCGGCAATATCGAAAAGCGCATCGGTCTGCGTTGCCGAATCGCTCAGAAAATAGCGTTTGAACACGGGTTTCGCACCCAGTTCAGAAGCGGCATCGGCGAAAGCATCTGACACCGCGCTCGCCTGCTCGGCGAACGTCAGCATCGGGTTTTCCACATGAATCATCACATGATACTCATTCACACTGTTTTCAACTTCAAACTTAGAAATTTCTACAGATATATTTTTTCCCTGTTGCATCTAATTATATTCCTTTTTCTTTATGTTTCAACTATTTTTTTGCGCCCTCGTTTATCCAGTCGGCAATGAGTGCGCGCGTGGTTGTGCTGAGAACCTCGCCCGAGTGGTTGTAGTGCCATTCCGAAGTAAAATCGTTGTCTGCCACAACGCGGTAGAACACCGATGCCTCGGCATTTCCGGGCTCAACCCTCTTCATCGAAGGCATTCGGCTCGACTGAACGCCCTGTCCGTCGTCGCCAACCAAGTACTGGTAACTTTTTCCTTCGGTAAGATACAGTCCGCGAGCCGCCGTTGTGCTTGCTCCGTGACAGTTAGCGCACGTTTTCGAAAAGACTTCGTTCTGAATGGCATTGAACATTCCCACATCGAGCGTGCCGACATCAGCCGTTGTCTGCTCTTCGTTTCCCGAATTCTGAATCTTGAAGAACGATGCCGCTTTCAGACGAATTCGGTCCACGGCACAGATTTCTATCGTCTCAATATCAGATTCAATGTTCGTCAGTTGGCAGTCAATGTTTCCGTCGGCATCGGGCACGAGAACTCGCTGAACGCTTGAATATTCGGCTCCGCCAGAAAATCCGGCGAGAACGATTTTATAGTTATCGGGCCACGAATCGTATCCAACCAACTTGCCGGTAACTCTTACCGTTCGTCCGTCGGAAGACGAATATGTTTTCGACTTGATGTCACCATCGTCGCACGAAGCGAAGGCAACCGCCAGCAAAACCGACACAAAAATAAAACTTATTTTTTTCATTAACGAATGTTTAAGTTTAGAATGTGTACTGAAGCATAACTTTTGCCGAATGAACGGCAAGACCGAGGTCGTCGTTGTCGCGGTCGAGCTGAGTGTCGTGACCTGTTCGGCCTGTGTACTGATACATTGCCTGAAGTTTCAGTCCTGTGCCGCGGAAGAAATAGTTGACGCCCACCGCAGGCATATTGATTGAGCCGTTGGCATCAAGTCCGTTGCGGTTCATAAAGTCGTAGCGCAGAGCAAGTTGAGTGCGCGGAGCAACGAAATATCCGCCCTGAACATATCCGCCGATGTAGTCGAAACCTTCATCAATCTTCTGTCTTTCGGTAAAACCGACGTGCATATAGTAGAATTCTCCGCCCAGATAAAGTTTGTTCTTCAGCATAGCAAACTCAAGTCCGGCACGAAAATCGTTTGTGCTCTCGCTTTCGCTCTCAACATTGAGCGATGTCGATGCGGCAATCATGTACTTGTCCTCGTTCAATCGGTTTGGATTGCCCTGTGTTGCAGGCATCACGCCCTTTGGCATCAGACTGATTCTGCCTGCGTAGAGCAGAGACGGAATGTGCCAGTCGTCGCTAAAGGTCTTTGTTGCCGAGTTGACCGAAGCACCCGTTCCGTTGAATACTCCGACTTCGTAGCCGAATTTTCCGCCCACAAGTCCGTGGATTTCTGCACCAAGGTCGAAGCCTGTTCCGATGTTAGGAGTTACGGCATTGAGCGAATATGGCAAGATGACTGTAGCGGTGAGCGATGTTGGAAGACTTGGCATCAGCGTCTCGCCAAGCGTTGTGAGATAAGCGTGCGAAAAAGGAGTCTTGAACTTACCAACGCGAACGCAGAGTTCATCCTTCGCCTTAACGTCGAACCATGCCTGCTGCAAGATTCCGCTGCCGCTGCCAGCCGCATTTATCGAGAGATTGTAAGTAACCTTTCCGTATACTTTTCCGGTAAAACCGAGCACCGCATAAGGCACGGCAAAGCCCGAATTTGCCACATTGTCCTGATTGTAAGCCTTGTCAAGACCTTCGTCGTCGTAATAGTTGAACGCCGCGCTGGTCTGCACAAGCATATATGGTTTAAAGGTGAATGCGCCGTCTTTCGATGCTATCTGAAAGCCCTTGCGCTCGCCTATCGAAACAATTCCGTTTTCTGTATCCTCGTCGTGTTGCGCAGCGGCTGTAAGAGTCATCGAAGCCATCAGCGCAATTGCAAATATTTTTTTCATTGTTTATTCTATTTATTTTTTTGATTTTAAAGCGATTCCAAGAATGCGATGAGTGCCGAGCGATTACTCTTGCTCATGTTCTTGAAGATGTTTTTAGAGGCCTCGCCCTCGCCTCCGTGCCACAAAATTGCCTCCTGAAGGCTGCGCGCGCGACCGTCGTGCAGGAAGTAAGTGTGTGCATTAACCTTCTCCTGAAGTCCGATTCCCCACAGCGGAGTTGTGCGCCATTCGTTGCCTCGCGCCAGACCACTCACATAGTTGTCGTTCAAGCCTACGCCCATGATTTCCGAACCCATGTCGTGCAGCAGATAGTCTGAATAAGGATGAATCGTCTGTCCGCCGAGCCAAGGAAGTTCCGTTCCATTCAAGAGCGTTGCGCCTCGCGGCTTTGTGTGGAGTGTTGTGACATGGCACAGATGGCATTTTGCCTGATAGAACATCTTCTCGCCCATGGCAATGTATTCGCGTTCTGAAATCTTCTTGCCATCATAATCCACCATCTTCGTCTTGCTTCCAAGGCGGCGAGCCGGAACGCCGAGTCCGTGCAGATAGTAATCAACATTTTCCATATCCTCGGTAGAGACATCGAGCCGGTCGTATGCCAAACCCATCATAGAGCCTTCCTGCATCTGAAGCTGACCTTCGCAAATCTTCTCTGGATAGCGTGAATTTGTTGCGCCCATATCACTCGAAAATCCCAGTTCGACGGTCAAATCGGCATGCTGAGCCTTGTTTCCGCTAAGTCCGAGTTGTCGTTTTCCGCGCTCGGTTATGTAGTTGCACCTACCGCTGATTCCGTATTCGGGATAATTGCTTTTCTGTGCCAGAGCCTCAATCTCGTTAGGGTCGAGAGCCATCATCTGTCCCATTCCCACGTGGCGCAGCGGAATTCTTACCGAGCAGAACAGTTCGTCGGGATTTATAGGGTCGCTGGTGTTGCCGTAGTTGGCGTACCAATCGGTTATGGTGTACTCAGGATAGCAGAGTTGATAAGCCTCGCCGTCGGGGAACGTGAAATTCTGATAATGCCAGCGGCACTGAAGCTTTCCCTCGGCGGTTACTCCGTAGATGCTCTGGTCGTGAATAACACGTCCGTAATTCTGGAAGAATGCACCATTCTTGCGGGTAACGTACACAAGCATAGACGAGAATCCGTATTCGCCCGAGCCGTAGACTGGCGTTCCGTCGTCGTCCGTGCCAACCTGAGTCCACAGAGCAGGCTTTGTTCTTCCGGCGTTGCGATGGCACGAACCGCATGAATATCCGGCATAAACAGGGCCAAGTCCCATACTCTGCGTCATAAGGTCGTCGTAAAGTCCATCGCCCTTGATAAACCGCCTCTGATTGTCGGGAATGTTCGAAACCCAGTCGGCATCGGTATCGTAGGCATAACTTGAATTGACAAAAACCGTTGATGTTCCGGCACTTAGAGCGTAACCGTCGGGCACGTCAATATCCATAACATCCATGCTATCGTCCTCACAGGACGATAGCATGGCTAACAATATTATGGAAGAAAATAATATCTTCTTGTTTTTCATCTTTTATTTTATGGTACGAGCAACTCCATCCTTAAATATCAGGAACTCAAGTGTATGGAAACCTCTAACATTCTGTGCAGCGCCGATAGTCTCGCCTGCCTCGCCTTCTTCGGTAAACTCGCCTTCCCACTCAAGAGCCGAGAAGTCGCCGTTCTTCAGAATGTTGCCGATAGCATCTTGGTCGAGCGGCCATGAATCCATGTTAGGGTCGAGACCAAGTTCGGCAACCGGACCGAAGAGGAATGCCTCAGATGTCTCCCAAGGCTCGCGGGCAGCCTGCCAAGCAGATGCAGCCTTCTTGAAGTTGTCGTCTGTTCTGTTTGCATTAAGAGCCACAACTGCATCGCGAAGCGCTGTTGTCTTCTTTACCAAATCAGAATATGTTGTAAGAACCACATTGTCAACATAGTTTTCTACGATAAGCTTCAAATCGGCATCGGCACCTTCGAGGTTTGTGAAGTAAGGCAGAAGTTTGTTTGTGAGGTCGGCATTGAGAGTTGCACAAGCCTCCATCGCCTCGACAACGCTCTTGTTTCCGATATGGCTGCGGAATGGAGCAACCATCGAACTAACCTTTGTGATGGCGTTGCTGATGTCGTTCTTTATTGTTGTGTAGAGAGCCTCGTCGTTCTTCTTCAAATATGAAGCGATAGAATTTGCAGCCTCTGCGCTTGTACGCGAACCGTTGAATGCGTTACGGATTGAATACAAGTTGTTTGTATAGTCGTCGATTGAGTGGTAACTGTACCATGACTCAACAGCATAGACAGCCTCGGTATACTTGCCCTTCTCCCAAAGGTCGCGTGGCTCGCCTATTTTTGCAGTTCCAACCTCGTTTGAGATGTCGGCACAACCGTTGATAATCTCGGCAAGACAGTCGTTGTATGACTTGTACGAGCCTTTTGCGTTCTTGAATTCATCGGCATAGCCGTTAATCCATGCCTCGTTTAGGTCTGTTGCATCCTTGACAAGAAGATTTGCAACGGCAACGGTATATTTGTGCCAATTCTCTTCGTTGCCTGCGTATGCAGCCTCGTCGATTGAAATCTCCACCTCGGCAGTACCTTCAGGAAGAGTGTTCTCATTCTTATCATCATCAGAGCATGAAGTAATGCCCAATCCAAGGGCAACAAGCCCCATCAGAAGAAATTTGTTTTTCATTGATTTTTTATTTTTAAATTGTGTTGATTTTTCCGTTTATTTCGATGCCAGCCAGCCTGTCCATGCCACGGCTACGGCAAATTCGTTTTCTGAGTTGTATGCTCCGCCGCCAATCTTGCGAGCCGTATAGTCAGCCTTAACCACAATCTGCGGAACTGGCTTCCAGTTTATGCCGGCAGTCCACATCGATGTCTTCAGACGGGCATCGGCAACGAGCGGCGCAACCACATCTTCCTGCGAGTTGTAATATTCATATCTCACAAAAGGGAATATAACCGGACAGTTATCGTTTCCAACAATGCCCTTTACGTTCAGACCAACCTCACCGCCGTAACTTACGGCTTTGTGCGCAATCGGAGCTGTTCGGCTGTAAGGCGATGCACTCGACAGTTTTCCGTTCTTCGAACTCAGTTTGCTACTGTTCGAGATGTTTCCCCATAGGAAGTTGCATCGTGCCGTAACATATCGGTTGATGTACTGCGCATCGGCACTGAAAATCCTGACCGGAACAACGAAATTGTAAGTCTGCTGCTTGTCTGAGTTCGATGCGGCATCCTTGCAATAGTAAAGAGAACCGCCAAGTGTCAAGCCCGGAACTCCAACATAATCCAATCGGGCAACGTATGCAGGGCTTGTAAAGTTGTCTTCCTCGAAGATTCCCTGACTTGCTCCTCCAGCCCAGTTGTTACGGTCGAATCCGTTGGCATTCAGTCCCTCAACAATCTGAACCTGATAGTTGAACGAGCCGTAGCCGCGACCAAACTCGCCGAAGAACTCAACTCCTGTTTCGTGCCATGTGTTTGGAATTATCGTCGTCTCGCCTTCAGGGCGTGTTGTTCCGAAGAAGAAAATCGGCTCGTGACTTTTGTTGTTGCGTCCAACCGGCAGAACCACGTGTCCCACACGGACATTGAACGACGGATGAATCATTCGGGTTATGTGAAACTGCTCGATGGCAACCTCGCCACCCTTCTCAACCTCAGTTTCGTACTCGCCGTTCTCTGTGTTCTCTATCTCGTAGGCTATTCCCGTGCCGCCCGATTCAAACTCAATCTCAGCACCGAGAATCCACTTCGAATTAAACTTATAGTCACCGGCAATAACAAAGCGAGGAATGCTTATCGAGCCTCTGTTCTTCTTAGCCGAGCCCTCGCTGCTGCCGTAGAAGCGGTTGTTTCCGTAATCCTTCCACGCCGCACGCATCTCGCCATATCCGCCAATGCGATATTTCGAATATCCGTCTTCACTTTCTCCGTTTTCCTGAGCATAGACCGACATCGTTGCCATAGCCGCAACCATACCGAATGCTCCCAAGAATTTCTTAAAACTCTCCATAATTCAACTTGATTTTTCGAGTGCAAAAATAGTATGCTAAAGAACATAAAGCAATCACTAAAATTAGTGAAACGAATTGTTATCGTCACTAATTTTAGTGATTTTCGTCAGATTATCGTGTGCGATACCATGGCTCATTAAGATAAGGTTGCAAATAATGCAAACAAAATTTTTTGAATATACGAAATTTTATATTATTTTTGCCGAAGATTACGTTTTGGTTAAATAAACACAAAAATATAATAATGAATCTATACGTTCGTTTTTTTGATCAGGAAGTTGTAGTGCCTAATGTAGAGGCTGCACTCGAATTTCTTGAAAGCATACCTGAAGTAAGTTTAAAGAATGTGCAGAAAAAGCAACTTATCGACTTCGTAGAAGGTCCTAAAAGTTATCCATGCAGAATAAAGTTAAAAGGTCAAGTATATTTTCTTGTAATAAAGACAGAGGTTTCAACGCTCGAGGAGTTCAAGAAGAATGCAAATTCAAACTCAAGCGCATCTAATGCGCCAAAGGCGATGGCTCCGATTCCCAACGGAGACACATCTGTTAACCTTAGTGCATCGGATTTCCCTTACAGCGACCTTATCTCTACAGGTCCGAAACTTATTCCGAGCCGCGTAGACATTCTGATGGAAGAGAATCCGGGGTGGTACGAGTGCAAACTGATATTCAAGCGCGCCATTCCAAAGACAGACTACTCGCCTTTCAGATACGAAGACACTCAGTTCGTTGTTCAGCTTAAGGGCAAGAGCGGATTCGACTGCTACAGCCAGATGATTAACCATCTGAAGAACCGTCAGGACATCGACGCACGCAGCCAATATCCATCAATGAAGGGAAACAACTTCTCGTTCAAGTTCCTTGGCGAACATGCCGTTGAATACTAAAGACACTTCTCACAGAACATAAAAAAATCCCCAAGGATTACTCCGTCCTTGGGGATTTTTTTAGTATCCGTGTAGTCCAGTTTACTTAAATACAAACTACATAAAAACCTGCTACTATTGCATTAACATTTTTCCTCACATTCATCACCTTCCGTTAAAACCAATATAACGGACCTTCGTATTTAGAAGCCTTAATCCTCCACTTCCTCGCCAAGAATTTTGGCAATGGCATCGCGCATATCGTAAACCATCTTGATGTACGATGAATACGTTATGTTGTCATATCGAGAAGTGACAAGTTCACGCAACGACAGATATGTGTAGCGCGGATTCATGCTCGAAGAGCAGTTGTCAATCTCTATCTCCTGAGGAAATCTGTCCATGTGGCTGTCCATCCATGCCACAAGTTTTTCTATTTCGTCCTTGCTGTATTTCGGCTTGTATTCCATATTATATCAGCGATGCAATAATAATTCCGACGTAAGTCATGTTTACGGCGGCAACAACCATCTGCATATCAGAGTTACGATAGCCATTTCGGTTATACTGACTCGAAACAAACGACACTCTGCCCATCTTCAGTATAATGTAATGAACGATGCTGTAGCATATCAGTCCGATGATTATGCCTGCCAATGCTCCGCAAACAACATCACCCGGATAATGAACTCCGAGATATATGCGTGAAAACGATGTAATCATTGCCCACACAAACATACTGAACGAAACTCTGAAGTCCTTGAACAACATCGTTATATATATGGCAACCGCAAATGTGTTGGCGGCATGGCTCGAGATGAAGCCATACAATCCACCGCGATAATTATCAACAGTATCTACCATATACATTATCATTGGGTCGTGCGTAGGACGGAAACGCATGAAGTACGGCTTACACAAATTCGATGCGAACTGGTCTGCCAAAAGCACCGACAAAGCCAGAAACACAAAGATGACAGAAATATGCTTTACCTTGTTGTTTCTGATAATGGCAATTAACAGCACCAGCAGCGCGGGAATCCACGCAACCGTAGTTGAGACGTTTGTCATCACACGATCCCAAAAGATTGAATCGCTTCCGTTTAGCGAAAGCAAAAGGTCGATATCATGTTGTTTTAGACTCTCGAACATACGAATCAGATGATTTCAATGGTTGATATTCTTACCCAGCCTTTCTTTCCGTCCTCGAGATGGACTTCCTTCCACTCAATCATCGATGGGTCGTCAATATACACCTTCGTTCCGGCATGAATACTCAACACATCGGCACTATTGTCTGATGGCGCGCCCTTCAGCGATGTGGCAGGAACAATAACGATGGCAGAACGACGCTTAATCAAGTTGTCCTGCTGAACGTAAGCGAAAATATTTGCCACAACAAAGAGCACAAAGAAGAAGATTCCTGAGAAGAATGCAATCTTTCGGAACAACTGATTTCCGTAGAAGATGAACACCAAAACCAAAAGCAAAGCCAACGAGAAACTTACGATTGCCGTCGTTGCCCATCCCTTAACGCTTGTGCTGAGAATGAGAGCCTTAGTCCAAGTAACAAAGAACATCTCGCTCTGCGGAGTAATCTTGTCAACAGTCTTGCTTCGGGCAAGGTCAAGATTAAATTTGATGTCAGCATCCGACGGGTCGAGCAGATACGCACGTTCGTAGTTCACAATAGCCTTGGCAATGTTGCCCGTGCGATAATAACTGTTGCCCAAGTTGTAATAAAGAGCGGCGCTTACTCGCTCTGTCTTGTATATCGAAGAATACAAGTCTATTGCATCCTTGTAACGTTCCTGCTGATAGGCATCGTTAGCCTTTGCCATCGTAGCATCCTTTATAAACTTCTCAGCGTTTACAGTATCGCGGAGAGCCCATGAATTCTGGACTCCCGCAAGAATAAACAATATATATACTATTATCTGTTTCATTTGCTCAAAAGATTATCGAGTTTATTGATAATGTCCGATGCCTTGCCATACAAAGACTGCATCTTGTCGTCGGCATCACCCGGTGCGAACTTGGCAAACTGGCACTCGTCGAGCACATCAACAAGTTCGTTGGCAACATCGGCAGAAACGCCTGCCTCGCTCAACTTGGCAATGATATTCTCCTTGGTCATATCTACTGTCGGAATGTTGAACTTATCGGCAACATATCCGCTAAGCGAGCGAAGTATCTCGTCGAAGAAGGCCTCGTCTTGTCTATTCATCATCTCGCTGGCAGCCTGAAGTCGCTTGTTGGCAAGTTTGCTTGCGCCCTTCTTGCGTTTCTTTGTTACGTTGGCGTTATCTTCCATGATTTTTCGTATAACGAAATATGCAATGATAAACACAACGAGCGGAATAATAAAGCCGAGATAGAACGTAAACGAGCCGAACAGATTGTCGTTTATCGGATACAAATCCTCGTCGCCGAGTTTTATAGAGTGGATATCGTCGTCGCGCTTCGTGTAATCGGCAGTTGCATTACTATTGCTTGTGCCATCACCCTTCTCAACATGAATGGTGAAGACTCTGCTTTTTACGGTCTTGTACCGCTTCGTCTTGAGGTCGAAATAAACGAACTCCACGGCAGGAATTGTGTATTCGCCCTTGCTTCGCGGAATGAACATATACTCGAAAGTCTTGTTTCCCTTCACGCCGTTCGGGGTGAGTTCGGTATTGTCTGTCACCTTAGGGTCGTATGCCTCCAGTTCGCTTGGCACTTCAACCTTCGGAGCTGTAAGAAGTTTCATGTTTCCGTTACCCTCTACGGTTATCTTCAGCGTAAGAGTCTCGTTCTCTTTCAGTTTCGTAGTATTCACCTCGCTCTTAATGTCGAAATCGCCTACTGCACCCGAGAAGTTCTCAGGCTTGCTTGGCAACGGCATAACGTCGATGGTGATTTTCGGAGTAGGAATGAACTTTTTGACTGGAACTTTGCCATTTCCGTTGAGCATTGCATCAAACGGATCGTCAGAACCGTTATCCTGAAGAACGACTGCCTCTGCCTTCAAAGCAGGGATTTCGAGTTTGCCACTCTGCTGAGGGAAGAGAACATACTGCGACCACACACAAGTGTTGTAGTTGATTCCGTTGCGTCGTTCAATCTCGAATGTCTTTTCCTTTGACAAAGGTACTTCCTGAGTGTGGAAGCCCTTCATATCAGGCATGTTAAGCGCAAACTGATTGAGTTCGACAAGGGTGTAAATCTTGTATGTAAGCAAGATGGCTTCCTGCTCATAGACCTTAGATTTGTTTACGGTCGTAACCACAAACAAATCCTTCTGTGTGATGGCATTTCCTGCCTTGCTTGCCTTTGTCGAAGAAGATGACGATGCACCAGCCGACGAACCGCTTCCAGCCGCATTAACCTTAACACTTGTTGTTGATGATGACGCAGGCTTGCCGTTTACCGAAGCCGAAGCCCCTGGAATAGTATATGTTCCTGGCTTCGTTGCCAATACGATATAAGTGAACTTTGTGCGTCCCTGTCGCGATGTCTTGCCATTTATCATGGTAATGCTCTGCGACGTGCTTTGGTTAGGACCACTAAGAATGTTCAGTCCACTAATGTTCTTCGGACCGTGGAAATGATTTACATCGACCGATTCAATAGTGTACTCTACCCTGAATTTATCTCCTACCGAAACCAATCCCGGCGCATAGATTTTGATTGTCTGCGCACCGGCATTGATTATCACACCAAAAATGATGCAAATTATAACGAATATTCTCTTCATACTATCTACTACCAGTTTTTCTCAAGACTACGACGGTTGCTCTGAACCCTCTGTTGCAACTTATTCTGAACATTTTTCTCGTCCTGCATTACAGCGTTCAGCATCTGCTTGGCATTCTGCTTAGTCATGCTGCTCTTCTGAGGTTCTTGTTGCTGCTGCTTCTTTTCTTCTTTCTTTTCCTCTTGCTTCTGCTGTTGCTGTTGTTGCTTCTTCTGTTCCTTCTTCTCGTCGTCCTTTTTCTGATTCTTAGTCTGCTTCTTGCAGAGAATGTAGTTGTAGCGTGCCTCATTGTCGTTAGGGTCGCAACGCAACGCTTTCTTATACATCTCGGCAGCCTGATTAAGGTTTCGAACACACTGAAGAACAACGCCCATGTTGTGATAAATCTTGGCGAGTTTAGTCTTGTTGTCTGTCATCTTCGAAGCCTTCTCAAACTGCTCGAATGCCTCCTTGCCTTTCTGCTGCAACAGGTAGGCGTTTCCGAGATTGTAGACCGCCTCGACGTTGTTGCTGTTCCGCTCAACTGCCTTGAGGTAGTATTTCTCTGCCTCGACAAAATTGCTATCTCTCATCATTCTGTTGCCCTTGCGGATATAGTCGCGGTCGGTCTGCGCCATGGCACATACCGGCAGAATCAGCATAATTATAATGAATATGAAAAATTTCTTCATGGTCATTTAGAGAATAATTTGAACTTCTTTGACAACGGATTCTTCTTTTCAAGAACGCAGATGTCGACTACAAGCAACACAAGCACAAGCAACGCAAATGCCTGAAACTGCTCGTCGTATTCAGAATAGATTGTACTCTCCATCTCACTCTTTGCCAACTTGCTGATTTCTGCGTTCAGTTCGTTCTGCGCCGAATTCGAGTTGTCAACATGGATGTACTTGCCTTTGCCCGACTGCGCAATCTGACGGCACATTTCCTCGTTCAGGCGAGTGATAACGGTGTTGCCCGAATGGTCGGTCATATATCCGCCATTTCCATCAGGAATACGAGCACCGCTGGCATCACCAATACCCAAGATGTAGATATTTATGCCCTTCTTCTGAGCCTCTCTTGCAGCCTCAATTGCTCCACCCTCGTTGTCCTCACCATCGGTAATAAGGATGACGGCACGACCAACCTTGTCGTTTTTCGAGAAACTGCCAGATGCAATCTTTATGGCTTTCTTTATATCTGTTCCCTGAAGGTTTATGAGCGAAGGATTAGCCCCGTCGAGGAACATTTTAGCCGAAACATAATCGGCAGTCATAGGCAACTGTGTGAAAGCATCGCCGGCAAAAAGCACGAGTCCGACTTTGTCGTTATCCATGTTGTCGACAAGTTTCGACACAATCATCTTGGCACGTTCCAGACGGTTTGGCGAAACATCCTCTGCCATCATCGAGTTCGAGATATCCATACAAATCATCGCCTCGATGCCACTTCGCTTAACCGTATCCATCTTTGAACCGAACTGCGGACGCGCCAGCATAACGATAACAAGTGTCAACGCCACGCAAACCAGCCAGAACTTAACGTCAGGACGGTATGACGAATAGTCAATCATCAATTGCTTCAGCAAATTCCATTCGCCGTATTTTGCCATACGGCGTTTCTTATGCCAATTCGAAAGATAATACAATCCAATCAGAACTGGTATAATAAAAAGTATATACAGATAAGTAGAATCTTCAAATCGAAACATTGTACACTTGTTTATGGAATTCTTTTTAATATTGTGTTACGCAACAGCAACTCGGCAAATATGCAGAAGAATGCTATCCATGCAAACAACTGATACGACTCGCTGCGCTTGCTGTATTCCTTAACACTCAACTTTGTTTTCTCAAGTTTGTCGATATCCTTGTAAATCTGCTCAAGTTGCTCCTTAGATGTGGCACGATAGTACGCTCCGTCGGTAGCGGTTGCGATATCTGTAAGCGTCTTCTCATCAATCTCAACAGGAACGTTGACGTATTGGATTCCAGCGCCAGTATCCATCGGGAACGGAGCATATCCAACCGAGCCAACTCCGATGGTATAGACTCTCACACCAAGACTCTTGGCAATCTCGGCAGCCGTTGCCGGAGAAATATCGCCTCGGTTGTTAGAACCATCGGTCAACAGAATGATAACCTTGCTCTTAGCCTTGCTGTCCTGAAGACGGCTCACACCTGTAGCAATACCCATACCGATGGCTGTACCATCCTCAATCATACCGCGCTGCGCGATGTCGCATTGCACGTTGTTGAAGAGATTGAGCAGAACGTTATGGTCGGTCGTCATCGGACATTGGGTGAAACTCTCGCCGGCAAATATTGCCAGACCGATATTGTCGTTCGGACGGCTGTTGATGAACTCGGCAGCCACCTCCTTAGCCGCCTCGATGCGGTTCGGCTTCAAGTCCTCGGCAAGCATACTCGTACTCACGTCCATACACATCATGATATCGATTCCTTCGACATCCGACTCACTCCAACTGTTGCGGGTCTGAGGACGCGCCAGAACGCATATCAGCATAACGAATGCTATAATGCGCAAGACGAACGGCACATGCACCAGATACTCCTTGTAACTGTGCGGAGCGAACTCGAACATGTGCGTATCTGACACCTGCAATGTAGGTTCAGACTTCTTGCTTCGGAGCAGATACCACAAAATGTACGGTATCAGCAGTATGAGCAGAAAAAAATATTCTGAATTTGCAAAAGTCATTTCAAATTAGTTATAAAGATTGTAAATAATATAGATGATGTAGCACAATCCTGCTGCCGAAAGGGCTGCAAGCACAACCATAGCCGCAAGCATGAAGTACTTGCTCTTTTTGGTCTTTGTCTCCTCAACTATAATTACCTTTGGCTTGGTATCCTCAAGCGTCTCTTCAATCTTAGTCTCGTTAATGTATTTTACTGCATTAACCAAATTCTTGTCATTCTCATCAATAACAACCTCATACTTTGCAAACTTCACAAGGTCGGCAGTCATGAAAAGGTCGCGAAGTTCGTCCAGAGCCTTGTCGTCGTGCATCTCCGTGAGTTTGGCGATGATCTCGCCCGATGTCATCTCGAGCGCACTAAAGTTGTAACGCTCCTTTATGTACTCACGAATAACATCGGTAAGTTTGGTGAAATAGTCCTTGCTGTCAACCGATGCATCGACATTTTTGATGCTCTGAATCTGCGCCATAGCCTTCTGATGAGCCGGAATCTTTGGTTCAACCTTTATTCGGCGGATAATCGGCTTGTTCTGCTTGAAGTTGATGAAGAGGTATGCAATAATAACGACTACCACAATCAGAAGCAGCGACACATAGAATATTCCCGCCCAGTCGTCCCACGAGAATGGAACAACCATCGTTGGCTTTGGACCGAAGAATTTCTCAGGATGAAGTGTATCGACAGGAATAGACAGCACCTTGAGCACCAGTCTGTTGGTCTTGTACTCCTGATTTCCGACCTTTACCACCATCTCTGGAATAGAATACAAAGCCGAATCCCATGCGGTAACGATATAATTCTGCGTCAATCGCATTCTCGTACCATCATTAAGGTAGGCTGTATCCATCTTTTCCTTCTCAACAAGTTCAATGCCCTCTGCCACTGGCACGGAGTCGTTGAACTCAGGGAAAATAGCCTTCTGCGACTTGTTGAGCGTAACCTCAAGACGAATCTTTGTCTGCTGACCAATCAGCATCTGCAAGGAATCAATCTTCGATGTTACCTGTACCTGAGCCATAGCCGATGAGCCGACAAGCACGGCAATCAACACAGCACAAAGTCTATTTAGAATTTTGTTTCTCATTTGCTAATTTCGTTTTGCGAACAGGTTCATCAAAGCCTTAACATAGTCGCCGTCGGTACGAATAGACACAGAATCAACGTTGCTCTTTGTAAATGTTTCGGCAAGCTTGCGCTGATTTCTAATCCACCATTGTCTGTGCGCATCACGCACCTTCTTTGATGATGTGTCTACATACTGCTCATAACCTGTTTCAGCATCGTGTACCTTTATCAGTCCTACATCTGGCAACTCGGCTATGCGCTGGTCGTACAACTGAATTGCCACAACATCGTGCTTGCGGTTTGCAATCGTAAGCACCTGACTGTAGTCGTTACTGTCAATAAAATCGCTGAGCAAGAATGCTGTGCACTTGCGCTTCATCACGTTGCTCAGATATTCGAGAGCCAGCTTCAAGTCTGTCTTGTTGCTCTCCGGCTCGAAACTTATCAGTTCGCGTATTATGTACAATATGTGCTTACGGCCTTTTTTCGGCGGAATGAACTTCTCGATTTTGTCAGAGAAGAATATCACACCAATCTTATCGTTGTTCTGAATTGCAGAAAAAGCAATTGTCGCAGCAATCTCCGTAGCCATGTCCTTCTTCATCATGTTCTTTGTTCCGAAGACAAGGCTCGAAGACACGTCGACCATAAGCATCACAGTTAGCTCACGTTCCTCCTCAAAGACTTTAACAAAAGGCTTGTCGAATCGGGCTGTCACGTTCCAGTCGATGTCGCGGATATCGTCGCCAAACTGATATTCGCGCACCTCTGCAAACGACATACCTCTACCCTTGAAGGCTGAGTGATACTCGCCCGCAAAGATATTATTAGACAAACCACGTGTCTTTATCTCAATACGGCGGACACGCTGTAAAATCTCACTTGTTTCCATTCAATTAAGGAACTTGAACCTGATTAAGAATCTTAGTTACAATATCGTCAGAAGTAACGTTATTAGCCTCTGCCTCGTATGTGATACCGATACGATGGCGCAATACATCGTGAGCAACGGCACGGACATCCTCTGGAATTACGTAGCCACGACGCTGGATGAATGCGTATGCTCTTGAAGCAAGGCATAAGCTTATTGACGCACGAGGAGAACCTCCGAATGAGATAAAGTTCTTGATATCCTCCATGCCATACTTCTCAGGGAATCGGGTTGCAAAGATAATATCTGCAATATATTTCTGAATCTTCTCGTCGATATAAACCTTCTTAACAACCTCGCGAGCCTTAAGAATCTCGTCGGTAGAAAGGATTGGAGAAACCTCCTGCTTGTCGCCGTTAATCATGGCGCGCATAATCTGCATCTCCTCCTCTATCTTTGGATAAGTAATTACTACCTTCAGCATGAAACGGTCCATCTGTGCCTCTGGCAACGTGTATGTACCTTCCTGCTCAACTGGGTTCTGTGTTGCCAATACAAGGAATGGCTTTGGCAAGTTGAATGTCTCCTTACCAAGAGTTACCTGACGCTCCTGCATCGCCTCAAGAAGTGCAGACTGCACCTTAGCCGGAGCACGGTTAATCTCATCGGCAAGCACGAAGTTTGCGAAGATAGGACCGCGGTTTGCGATGAACTTGCCTTCTGTCTGGCTGTAAATCATTGTACCGATAACATCGGCAGGCAACAAATCGGGAGTGAACTGAACTCGACTGAACTGTCCGCTTACGAGGTTTGCCAATGTCTTAATTGCCAATGTCTTAGCCAATCCTGGAACGCCTTCGAGAAGAACGTGTCCATTTGACAACAAACCAATCAACAAAGACTCTACAAGGTGAGTCTGACCAACAATAACCTGATTCATACCAGCCTTCAGACTGGTAACGAATGCGCTCTGCGCCTCAATTTCAGCGTTAAGAGCCCTGATATCTATAGATTCTGCCATAATTCTTATTTATTTTTTGTGCAAATTTACATTTTATTTCCAATAACGACGAAATTACACTATTATTTTAACTTTACTTAACAGGTTCGAGCTTTGGAATAGCCAAAACCGTACCTTTATTAACCTTATTTGCATCCTTAATTTTGTTCAGTTTTACTATGTACGATGCACATTCTGCCGAACCGTATTCCTGCTCGGCAATCTTAAGGAGCGACTCGCCGTTCTTCAGTTCGTGATAGCGTTTTATGCCCACGACCTTGAACTTATAGTCGGAGCATGACGCAAAGGTTGCGTACTTTTTACCCTTCGGCTCCTCTTCGGCGGCAGCCTGCTCCTTCTCTTTCTTCTGACTTTCCTGCAACTGTTTCTTTTCGCGTTTCAGTTTGTCGGCCTCCTGCTGAGCAGCCTTCATAGTTTCCTGAGCATTCTGCAACAACGGAACGTACAGTTCTTTCGTCTGCTTCTCGCCTGCGCTTTTGCCTGTAAATCTTCCGATGAAGAAGAACAAGATACAAACAATAACAGAAATAGCAACTACAATCCAAATCTTCTTGTCGGCAAAGAAATTGCTTTCTTCTTCCAACTCTACAATTCGGCTTGGACGCGGTGTAACTGTCTGCCCCACAGAATTTGAATCAGTCTGCTGAGGGCGGACAGGTTCTGATGTCGCATTTCCGGCAGACTGCAAAGGCTTGTCTTGCTGAAGAACGGCATTATTTACAGCAGAATCGGTGTTCTTTTCTTCAGTCTTTTCTGAAGATGGAGCGACATCATTCTGCACACTTTCTACATTTTGAGATACCACGGTCTGCTGCTCAACAGGCTTGCTCTCGGCAACTGAAGTAACCGATGGCCTTTCTGCCTGCTCAGCCTTTGGCTCGACAAACTGTGGAGCGATATTTTCGGTTGATGATGCGTTGTCATCGGCACCGACCATAGTCTTTCTTTCCACGACAACCACATTTGGCGACGGTTGCGCGGTTTCCTGCTTCGTTTCAGAAAGCGAGGAAGATGTGTTTTCGTTTTTAGGGTGAAGCGGCTGAATTCTGATAACCTTAACTTCACGTTTAGATTTCTCGGACATCACGGTTATAACTTTCTTTTGTTTTTCAATAGCAGGCTTCTCTTCTGAAGCGATATTTATTTGGTTTTCAGGCTTTTCCTCGTTCTCAGCAACGATTTGCTCCGAATTGTCCGCCACAATTTCAGCGGAATCGGTTTCTTCAAACTCTGCCTCGGCATTCTCTGCCAATGTGGTTTGCGTAGTTTCTTCCTTCTCAAGGTTTTCAGAAGGTGCTACGATAGTAAAATCTGCATCTTCCTCGGCTGGCGACATATCCTTTACAGATGCAGTATCAACAATGTTTTCGTCTGTTTCGTCGAATACATCGTCGTCCGAATCGTCATCATCGCCATATACGATATTGGTGTTCTGTCCTATAAGGTTTGCCACCTCGTCGGAAACGATTTTAGTCGTAGTAAAGTCTGCAAACGGACGGTTCACTTGCTGTTTCAATCCGTTTTCGGGAACGAACGTAATCTTTGTATGTCCCGAAATCTCGAAACGCTCCCCTGTCGACACATTTATGCTTTCCCTGCTTTCCACATTTACAAGCTTGAATGTGCCGAGTCCCTTTATCTTAACAATACGATCCTGTTCAAGTCCTTCAAGTATTACATCAAAGAAAGTGCTAATAAACACCTTTGCATCATTCTTCGTAATCTTGTGCCTATCCATAAGGACCGTACACAGATCGCTAACCAAAAGTTTGTTATTATCACTCATTTTTTATTTTTTGAATTTTATTTTCACCGAAGGATAAGGTTTGAAGCCAACCACGAGTTTTGGCGGAACAAGCATCCGCTCCTTGCTTGTTGGGTTGACGATTATCCTCTCCTTCTTTTTCTTGACTTCGAATGTTCCAAAATTCGGTACTGTTATGGATGATTCAGAAATCAGCTTTTCGGCAAACTCCTCGGTAAAGGATTTCTGCAACTCGGCAGCATCCTTCGCGCTATAGCCCAACCGATTGGCCATTTCTGTTATGAATTCCTTGTTATTCACGTTCTAAAGTTTTTCAACATTGCCGTACAAATCAAAGTCGTCGGCTGATGTTATGTGTACATTATAGAATTTTCCTGTCTCCAATTCATTACCTTCCGACTTTATCAGCACCTCTGTATCAACATCGGGCGAGTCGTATTGCGTTCTGCCAATATAGTAATCGCCTTCAAGACGGTCGATAATCACCTTGTAAGTGTTTCCGACTTTCTTTTCGTTGAGTTCGGCAGATATTTCCTGCTGAATAGCCATCAACTCGTCAAGGCGTCTCTGCTTCACATCCTCAGGAACATCATCTTCGTAGTTCTCGCCAGAGAACGTGCCTTCCTCGGCCGAATAAGCGAAAGCTCCCATTCTGTCGAAGCGTGCCCAGCGGACAAATTCCTTCAGTTCCTCGAAATCCTCTTCGGTTTCGCCCGGGAAGCCAACCATCAAGGTCGTTCTGAGCGTCAGTCCCGGAACTTGCTCGCGGAACTTGGTTATCAAGTCGTATGTCTGCTGCTTGGTTACATTACGCTTCATTCGCGTAAGCATATTGTCGCTTATGTGCTGAAGCGCGATGTCCATATACTTGCACACGTTGTCCTTCTCGCGCATAACTCTGAACAAATCCTCTGGGAAATGTGCAGGATATGCGTAGTGAAGCCTTATCCACTTTACGCCATCTATTTCTGAAATCCTTTCAATGAGTTCGGCAATCTTCTGCTCGTGATACAGGTCGATGCCGTAGTATGTCAGTTCCTGAGCAATTACCTGAAATTCGCAAACGCCTTCAGCCACAAGTTTTTTAACCTCGTCGAGAATATCCTCGATTGGGCGAGACTGATGTGCGCCCGTAATTATCGGAATAGCGCAATAAGCGCAATGGCGGTCGCAGCCCTCCGAAATCTTCAGATATGCGTAGTGCGATGGAGTCGTAAGAACGCGCTCGTTGCGCAGTTCATGCTTGTACTCCTTGCCTAAGTCCTCGAGCAGGTTTGTCCAGTTAAACTTACCGTAGAACTTGTCAACCTGAGGGATTTCCTGCTTCAGTTCCTCGAAATATCTTTCTGAAAGACAGCCCATAACATACAATTTCTTAAGTCTGCCTTCTTCCTTTGCCTGACAGAACTCGAGAATCATGTTTACGGACTCCTCCTTTGCATCGCCAATAAATCCGCATGTATTTATCACGGCAATCTCTCCCTGCGGATTGTCTGAATCGTGGGTTACACGATAGCCGTAATTTTTGAGCTGGCGCATAAGTTTCTCCGAATCAACAAGATTCTTCGAACAGCCCAGACTTATTATATCAACTGTGTTACGTTTCATAAAGAATGACCTCCGAAAAGGGAATCGACAAACTCTTTCTTGTTAAATGGCTGCAAATCATCAATGCCCTCGCCAAGACCGATATACTTGACTGGCACTTTTAGTTGGTCGGAAATACCGATAACTACACCACCCTTGGCTGTTCCGTCCAATTTTGTTATGGCAAGTGATGTAACCTCGGTTGCCTTTGAGAATTGTTCAGCCTGAGAAAAGGCGTTCTGACCTGTTGAGCCGTCGAGAACAAGAAGCACCTCGTTAGGAGCATCGTCGACAACCTTCTTCATAACGTTTTTAATCTTTGTAAGCTCGTTCATCAGGTTAATCTTGTTGTGCAGACGGCCTGCCGTATCGATTATTACCACATCGGCATTATTTGCCACGGCAGAACTGAGCGTATCAAATGCAACAGAAGCCGGATCGGCACCCATCTGCTGTTTGATTACCGGGCAGCCTATGCGCTCGCCCCAGATGCACAACTGCTCGACGGCAGCGGCACGGAATGTATCGGCAGCACCAAGATATACATTCAGTCCTGCCTTCTTGAACTGCGCCGCAAGCTTACCGATTGTAGTGGTCTTGCCAACGCCGTTCACTCCTACGACAAGAATAACATAAGGACGCTTAGTTGATTCAGAAAGATTGAAGCCCTCGACATCCGAAGTGTTGTTTTCAGAAAGAAGGTCGGCAATTTCCTCGCGAAGAACGTTTCCAAGTTCCTCGGTTCCAACATATTTGTCGCGAGCCACACGTTCCTCAATGCGCTTGATAATCTTCAGCGTCGTATCTACTCCGACATCTGAAGTAATAAGCACCTCCTCCAAGTTATCGAGCACGTCGTCATCGACCTTGCTCTTTCCTACAACCGCACGCGTAAGCTTATCGAAGAAACTGTTTTTTGTCTTAGACAGACCTTTGTCCAACGTTTCCTTCTTATCTTTACTGAAAAAACTAAAAAATCCCATAAACCATATTATTTTAGTCTACAAAGATATAACAAGAAACTGAAATAACGAAAAACTATTTGCTAAAAAAACTAAAAAAGCCTTCCCCATATTGCATAGGGAAGGCCTTTGATGGTATGTTAATGTTATTATTTCTTAAAGAAATCCTTAACAGCCTCGTTAGGAACCATCTGCTCATCAAAAACGTAAGCACCAGTCTTAGGTGACTTAACCATCTTGATGACCTTTGTATATGAACGACCCTCTTTCTTACCAGTCTGAAGGGTTGCAACTACTTTCTTTGCCATTTTGTTATAGTTTCAAAAATTACTTAATTTCCTTGTGAACTGTAACTCTCTTAAGGATAGGATTATACTTCTTAAGCTCCAATCTCTCTGGAGTATTCTTTCTGTTCTTTGTAGTGATGTAGCGAGATGTGCCTGGAAGGCCGCTCTCCTTCATTTCAGTACATTCAAGAATTACCTGAACTCTGTTTCCTTTAGCTTTCTTTGCCATAAGTCTTCCTCCTTACTTTTTTAAGCGATTACTTTAATGCTTTTCCAATCACAATAGCCCTTAGATACAGCTTCCTTCAAAGCAGCGTCAAGACCTACCTTGTTAATCAAACGAAGGCCTGCAGCACTGATATTCAAGCTAATCCAGCAATCCTGCTCTACATAGTAGAACTTCTTAGTGAACAAGTTCACGTCAAATGTTCTCTTAGTTCTAAGCTTTGAGTGCGCAACATTGTTGCCAATCATAGCCTTCTTACCTGTAATTTGACAAATTTTTGACATTTTATATCTATTTTTATAGTTTCAACATGAGTCTATCTCAAACAGGGTGCAAAATTATATGTTTTTTTTCAAATATCCAAATAATTCAGCAAATATTTGAATCTCAGTCCTCTTTTTGACGACTTATCAACAATTCTTTTAACATTGTAAGCGCAACTGCCGCCGCTCTTGCCATGTTCTTTTCTCTACCATCGTTATCCTCAAGTTTGCGGACAATGACATCGTACTGATCGCCAACGGCAATCCAGATTGTTCCTACAGGATTCTCTGCCGTTCCGCCGCCAGGACCTGCAAAGCCTGTTACGGCAACGCCATAGGTCGTATCCATCAGACGGCGAACGCCCTCAACCATTTCTCTGGCTGTCTGTTCGCTCACTTCGGTATATTTGTCGATAGTTTCCTGCCTTACGCCCAAGACGTTAATCTTAATCTCGTTTGTATAGCTTATTACTCCGCCCTTGAAGAAGTGAGAACTTCCCGGAAAGGTAGTAATTGCGCTCGAAATCATTCCGCCTGTGCAACTCTCGGCCGTAGAGAGTGTCTCGTCATTCTTCCACAGCAGCAGGTTTATCTCCTTGCTTATAGCTTTAATTTCTATATCCATGGTTATATTGTTACTCTTGAATAAGCCGGTTTGTCGATGCTACAGAAATCCTTGTCGAGATATTTGAAATATCCGGTTATGCCAATCATAGCGGCATTATCTGTAGTATATCCGAACTTTGGTATGTAAATATTCCACTTGTATTTGTCGGCATGCTCGTGGAAGGCATTTCGCAATCCGTTGTTAGCCGATACGCCTCCGGCAACAGCCACATGCTTGATTTTCGTATCCTTTACGGCCTTGCGGAGTTTTGCCATAAGAATGTCGACGATAGTACGTTCGAGCGATGCCGCAAGGTCTTCCTTGTGATGTTCGATGAAATCAGGATCGTCCTGCATCCACTCTCTGAGAGAGTAAAGGAACGATGTCTTCAGACCGCTGAAACTGTAGTCGTAGCCCGGAATCTGAGGTTTTGCAAACGAATAAGCCTCGGGGTTACCCTGACGAGCCAAACGGTCGATTATCGGACCGCCCGGATAGCCGAGTCCCATCACTTTCGAGCACTTGTCGATAGCCTCGCCAGCCGCATCGTCGATGGTCTGACCAAGGATTTCCATATCCTTGTAACTATTAACCTTTACAATCTGCGAATTTCCGCCGGAAACCAGAAGGCAGAGGAACGGGAACGGCGGATGATTCTGGTCGTCGTCGCTCTCTTTTATAAAATGCGCAAGGATATGTCCCTGCAAATGGTTCACATCGATAAGCGGAATGTTAAGTCCGCGGGCAAAGCCCTTGGCGAAAGACACGCCTACGAGCAGAGACCCCATCAAGCCCGGACCGCGAGTGAAAGCAACTGCATTGAGTTGTTCTTTTGTTATTCCGGCCTTTTTAAGAGCCTGATCGACAACAGGAACGATATTCTGCTGATGCGCTCTCGAAGCCAACTCGGGAACTACTCCTCCGTAAGCCTCGTGTACAGCCTGCGATGCCGTAACGTTGCTCAGCAATACTCCGTCGCGCAAGACGGCAGCCGAAGTATCGTCGCAACTTGACTCTATGCCCAATATATAAATATGTTCTGAATTCATTTTGCCTTAACTACTAATGTGTTAGAATCTCAAGACCATTCTCGGTCATTAAGAAATGATGCTCGAACTGCGCACTTGGCAGTTCATCTTCTGTTACAACAGTCCAACCGTCTGCCTCATCGATGAACACCTCGTATGTGCCCATGTTAATCATCGGCTCGATGGTAAATGTCATTCCCGGAACGAGCAGCATACCTGTACCCTTGCGTCCGTAGTGCTCAACGTCGGGGTCTTCGTGGAACTCGCATCCGCAGCCATGACCGCAAAGGTCTCTCACTACGGTAAATCCGTTTTTATGAGCGTGCTTCGCGATGGCATTGCCCACATCGCCAACAAAACAGTATGGCTTGCATGCCGCCATGCCCACTTCGAGACATTCCTTAGCCACGCGGACAAGTTTCTCCTTCTCGGGCGATGTCTTGCCGATGATGAACATACGGCTTGCATCAGCGAAATATCCGTCGAGAATCGTTGTGCAATCAATGTTAATGATGTCGCCTTCTTCAAGAACATCTTCCTCGCACGGAATGCCGTGACATACCACCTCGTTTATCGAAGTGCAGCAACTCTTCGGGAAACCCTCATAATTAAGGCAAGCCGGAATTGCGCCATGCGAGACTGTGAAATCGTGCACCAGATTGTCTATCTCGAGAGTAGACATTCCGGCATGTATCTTTTCGGCAACAAGATCGAGAACCGCCGTGTTTATGACACCTGCGCGGCGTATTCCCTCAATCTGCTCCGGAGTTTTTATTAGTTCTCTTGTTGGGACAAGTTTTCCTTTGTTCTGCCAGAAAAGTATTCTCTTGTCCATCTCGGTCAGTTCCTGACCTTTTTTAACATGCCAATTTCTTGGATTTTTCTTTAAAAACATCTCTAAAATTATTTTCAGCTGCAAAGATAGTTGTTTTTTTAATCTTTTGCTGTTCTATGGCATAAAAAAATGTCAAGATGCGCCGATTGCAAATAGCCGTCTCTGCAAGTTATCCTTTATTTCAGTTTAAGAACGTCGCCCACCCTGAGCGTGTAATTCTTGCCCTTTCCGTTAAGTTTGTAGAGCGCGCTGAGGGTGATGCCGAAGCGTTGCGATATTGAATACATCGAGTCGTTCGGCTTTACGACATACTCTTTCTGAGTGCCCGAGTACGAATTCTTCTTCTTTTCGAGATAGATGAACATTCCCGGCTCGAGTTCCTCATCATCGCCAAGAAGTTCGTTGTCGCGTGCCAGAAGGAAGCGCGAGCGTTTCATGCTCTTCTCCAGACTTCTGAACGTGTCGCCTTTCTTGACCTTAATGCAATAGCAGTCGTTGTTCTTGTATATTGTATGGTCGAAGCCAGAGCCTGTGAAATCGACCGCCGTTGTAGATTTCCTTGCCGTAGCCTTAGGAGCCTCTTTCTTAACTTTGTGCGAAGCCGATGCTGTTGCTGCTGGCTTTGAGGCTTTCTTGGCTGTCTTCTCGCCAGATGACTTCGGAGACATAGACTGAGTTATGTTCTTTATTGCCGTTTTCCACGAAGAGCCAGCCTTGTGCTGACTTGTCTGCGGCTTATGCGGAGTATTCTTCGTTGTATTCTGAGCACCTACGCGCGCATATTCCTCTTCGTAATTCGTAATCGGTCTTTGGTCTTGCGTCTCCTGCAACTTTGGCGACGACGTGGCCAGAGAATAGGCCGACTGCTCGTTGTTAGAGGCCGAAATGCCAGTCATCTCCTCTTCAATCTCCTTTGCCGATTCTATATGGTCGAGTTTGTCAAGTTCATAGAGTTCAATCAGATTTATAAGCATCGAGGCATATTTCGGATTTGTGGCATATCCGCATTGTTTAAGACCGTTTGCCCATCCTTTGTAGTCAGTACGCTTCAGGTCGAACAGTTTTGCATAGCGCGAACGTCCTTTCAGGAATTTTGAGTGGTCTTCATAACTTTCGAGTACGGTAGCATATTTTCTGAAACATTCACCCTTTGAGTCATCATCGTATGTGATGCTCTCGCCCGTCCAGTCGCCGCCACACTTTATGCCAAAATGATTGTTGCTCATCTTGGCAAGGTTCGACTGCCCCGCGCCGCTTTCGAACAAGCCTTGCGCAATGGTTATGCTGGCAGGAATATTGTATTCGTACATTTGCCTTACGGCTATGAATTTATATTTGTCAATATATTCCTGATATGTGCTATTCTTCTTTGTTGTCTGCGCGACAGCCACACCAGTAAATATCAATACGAGGAATAGTATTTGTATTTTATGTCTCATAAAAACCGTTAAACTTCATAGATTCTGCAAAAATAATTAAAAATAATGCATATCGTTTATTTTTTTTCTTAATTTTGTATAAATAAATTCATTAAGCAGAAAAAACATGAGAAAAAAAAGTATCGTTTTTAATGCTGACATCTACGATTGGGACGAGCTGAAAAAAGCCGACCAAGAACTTCTGACAGCAGCAAAAAATGCAATAAATGGTAGTTATGCACCTTATTCAAAATTCAAGGTCGGAGCGGCCGTAAGGCTTACCGACGGAACGATAGTCTGCGGAGCCAATCAGGAGAATGCGGCATATCCGTCGGGATTGTGTGCCGAGCGAACCGCCATATTCAGCGCATCGGCAAACCACCCAGAGAGCAGGATAGCAGAAATTGCCATCGCGGCTTATACCGACGGCGATTTCATAGATGAGCCTATCTCGCCTTGCGGAAGTTGCCGTCAGGTTATCTCGGAGGAAGAGAGAAGAGCCGGCAAGCATATCCGCGTGATGCTTTACGGCAAAAACGGTACAATGATTATCGAGGATGGAATGAAATCGCTTCTGCCCTATTCGTTTTCGCTTTGAAAATTTCAATCAATTAACTCTGAAATTAGAATTCAAAATTGATAATTCATAATTGCTGAGTTTTTAAAGGACAATTACGACACGAAGTGTTCTTTTTGGAAATACAAAATAGCGGGAAGAAAGAAGGTAGAAAGAAGGTAGGAAGAAGGTAGGAAGAAGGTAGATAGAGGGAAGATACATCCAAGCAAGCCGAAAGGTACAGGAAAGATACAGGGAAGGTTCGAGAACGATTCGGAGAAAGTCTTAACTGAGTCTTAACAAGCAAAGCATAGGGAGACGCAGAAATCCCGAACGAATTCCGAAGGCATCCCGAAGGAAATGTCTATCCAAACAGAAATAGCATAAGTAGTCTTTTATTGCAGAGGCTACTTTTTTTGCAAACGAAAATCCCGGCACCGGATGTTGCTTAGTCCGACGTCGGGATTTCTCTATGAATCTTCAAGAAAAGTATCAGATATTAGGTTCGTTCCATACTTTTGTTGTGGTGCATTGGATTTTCTGAGTCTGGTCTCCGATTTTGATTACAAAATCGCCCTCCTCGAGAATCCATTTTCCGTCTGCTCCTACGAAAGCCAGTTCGCGCGCAGGCAGTCTGAATGTTACGGTCTTGCTCTCGCCGGCCTTCAACTCTACCTTTGTGAAAGAACGCAGACGCTTGTTGTCTGGCACGATTGATGCAACCAAGTCTGACGAATACATCAGCACAGGCTCTTTTCCGTCTACGTCGCCGACATTCTTCACATCGACAGTAACGGTCAATACGTCGTCTGAATTGAATGTAGACTTGTCAACCCTCAGATTGCTGTACTCGTACTTTGTATATGACAATCCGTATCCGAAAGGCCACATAAGCGATACCTTTGCGTCGTAATTGTATGCGCCCGACATCGTTCCAACCTCCTCGCTTGCCTTGTAATCGTATGTATTGAGCGAGTTGATTTCGCGCGGATAGGTGTAAGGCATCTTTGCCGAGAAATTGGCATCGCCAGCCATAAGGTTAGCCAAGGCATCGGCTCCGTAGTTGCCGGGCAGGAAGATGTCGATTACGCCCTTTGCCAACGGCTCGATGTCGGTTATAAGACGAGGGCGTCCTTCGTTCAGGATAAGGATGATAGGCTTGCCGGTCTTTGCCAGTTCCTTTACCAGATTGCGCTGATTCTCAGAAAGAGTGAGGTCTGTAAGGTTTCCGGGAGTCTCGCAATAACTGTTCTCGCCTATGCAAGCCACAATAACATCTACATTAGCGGCAGCCTTAACAGCCTTGTCTATCTCAGGAGCATTTTCCTCGAAATATTGTCCTTCTTCGTTGTAGGTTACGCCCTGCTCAAGAATCACGTTCTGCTTTCCGTATTTGTTGCCGAGAGCCTCGAAGATTGTGTTGTAGTTGGCAGCCAAATCCTCAACTCTCGAACCTTGCCAACTGTAAGTCCAGCCTCCGTTAAGGCATCGCATCTGATTGGCATTTGGACCAGTTACCAGAATCTTGCAGCCCTTCTTCAGCGGAAGGATGCCGTCGTTCTTCAGAAGGACCTCGCTCTCCTCTGCCGATTTAAGAGCGCGGTTTGCAAACTCCTCGCTACCGAACTTCTCGTAGCCCTTTCCGCCTGTATTAGGCTCGTCGAACAAGCCGAGACGATATTTCAGACGAAGGATTCGGCGGACTGCATCGTCTATTCTCTCCTGCTTTACCTTACCTTCGTTTACAAGTTCCTTCAGGAGTGTGCAGAAATCAACGTTGTAAGGGTCCATACTCATGTCGATGCCGGCATTTATTGCAATTCTGATGGCATCCTTTCGGTCTTTTGCCACATGCTCGCGAGTGTAAAGATTGTTAATGTCAGCCCAGTCGGTTATAATCATTCCGTCCCAGTTGAGGTCTTGTTTCAGCCACTTCGTGAGATATTCGTAACTCGAATGAACCGGCACGCCGTTAATGCTTCCGGAATTGACCATTATTGTAAGCGCGCCAGCCTTTATGGCAGCCTTGAACGGCTCGAAATACTTCTCGCGGAGCATAGCCGGAGAGATGTAGGCAGGAGTACGGTCCTTGCCCGAGAAAGGTGCGCCGTAGGCAAAATAATGCTTAACGCTTGTTGCCACCTTGTACTTTCCTATATGGTTAGGGTCGTCGCCCTGATAGCCGTTGATTTCGGCCTCAGCCATGCGGGCGTTTACGATGGCATCCTCGCCGAAACTCTCCCAAAGGCGCGACCAGCGAGGGTCTCTGCCAAGGTCGAGCACCGGATTGTAAACCCACGGACAGTTTCCGGCACGAGTCTCGTAGGCTGTAACCTCTGCCATCTGGCGGGCAAGTTCGATGTTGAACGAAGCACCTAGATTTATAGGCTGCGGAAAGATTGTTCCGCCCTGCGTGTATGTAACACCGTGGTTCTGGTCGAGTCCGTAGATATCTGGAATGCCTATGTGCTTCATTGACTTCTTCTGAATGAGTCTTATCCACTCCTGCCATTGGGCGATGGTTGCCGCCCTCGACATCGGCACGTTGAGGATTGAGCCAATCTTCCACTTAGAAATTACGGAATCGAGCGTCTGCTCGTTCAGTTTCCACACGGGCTTGCCGTTCTCTACGGTAATTTTGCCCATACCGTCCATATTAAGTTCGAGCATCTGCCCCACCTTCTCGTCGAGAGTCATCTTCTTGAGCGTAGCCTCAACTCTCTGCTCAATCTTCTCGTCCCTCGGAATGGCAGGCTTCTGCGCCATTGTCATCTGCGCGGCAAAAAGGGCCGCAAGAATCAATATTTTCTTCATTTGTATCTAAATTATAGTTTTTTACACGATTTATGGCAAAGTTATAGAAAAGATACCGTAATGAAAGAATATGCAAGTCAGATTTTTTCCCGTTTTCGCACCCGATTTTTCTATCTGAAATAAAGTATTATAAATTATGTCGGTTAGTATCATTTGTGAGCACGAAAAAATTTTTTCATTCAGATGCAACCAAATGTGCATCTCGTTGCGTCTAAGCAGTACAAGAGTAAAAAACAATAATACAAAACATACACATGAAAACAAAATCATCACTTCTGGCACTTCTTACGATAGCATCGCTAAGCAGTTTTGCCAAGTCTGAGAAAATCGACGGCAAAATCATCGACACCAAGGGCAACCCTATGGCATACGTAAATGTATCACTTCTGTCGCTCCCCGACTCTGCTTTCGTAAACGGAACGGTTTCGGATGAGAACGGCAAGTTCAACATATCGGCAAACACAAGCAACTGCGTTCTTAAGTTTTCGAGCGTGGGATTCCAGACTCAATATGTAAACTTCGGAAAGGCAAACGAGCCTGTCACGATGAAAGAATCGCCCGAGACTCTCAACGAGGTGGTTGTTAAGGCTCAACTTCCGAAGACAAAACTGCACGGCACATCGATGCTTACGCAGGTTCAAGGCTCGGTTCTCGAGAAATCGGGAACAGCCGAGGAGATGCTTACCAAGATTCCGGGACTGAGAGAGACTCAAGACGGACTGGAAGTGCTCGGAAAGGGCTCGCCTGTAATATACATTAACGGCAGGAAACTTCAGGACAAGGACGAACTGAAGCGTCTGCGCTCCGAAGAGATTGAGAGCGTTGAGGTTGACATGAATCCCGGCTCGCGATACGATGCCACGGTTACATCGGTTGTTCGCATCCGCACGATAAAGCGTCAGGGCGAGGGCTTTGGATTCAGTTTTAATGCCAGCGACAACTATCATCTGTATTACAATCACAACGACCCTAACGTATCGCTCAACATGAACTACAGATACAAGTCGCTCGACTTCTTCGGAAACGTGAACTACTGGGCATGGCACAACAGAAACAAGACCGAGGCTTTACAGAATTCGTGGTTCTCGAAAGCAAACGAAGTAAAGTCAATAGAGCAGGAAAACAGAATGAACTCTGAATGGCACGGCTACGGCATGAACTACACATTTGGCACAAACTGGCAGATTTCGCAGAAACATTCGGCAGGATTCAGAATTGAATGTAACAAGAAACTCTACGGTATTGACAAGGACGAGACTAAAAGCAAGATTAACCACAACAACGAGATAACCGAGAATACATCGGGCCTGAACATGACAAAGGAGCGTCAGCCTTACAGTTGGCAGGGCAACGCATACTACAACGGCGAGATTGGCAAACTGAAGATTGACTTCAACACCGATTTCTACACAAACAAGAGCGAGGAGGACGGTTCTATAACAGAGAATCATCCGAACGAACCGACAACCCTGATGAACTCAATAAAGACAGCATCGAGCAACATGATTGCCGAGAAACTGATTCTGAGTTATCCGATATGGAAGGGTATGCTGAACGTGGGCGACGAGATAACACTCGTGAACCGCAAATCGACCTACGCCATTAACAACGCGATGATTCCAAGTACCGACTCGAAGACTGCTGAGACGAACATCTCCGTTTTCTTCGACTACAGTTTCAGTCTGCCGAAAATCGTAGACGGAAGCATCGGTCTGCGCTACGAGCACGTTGGACTTGACTATACCGACCATATCGACGCAAGCAACAGTCTGAACAGAGCCACCGACGACTTCTTCCCAAACATCGCGCTTTCAAGACAGTTCGGAAAGGTTCAGACTTCGTTAAGTTACAGCGTGCGCACACGCCGCCCAAACTACTGGCAACTGAGCAACAGCACATATTATCTTAACAGTTACACCATTCAGAGTGGCGACCCTAAACTCGAGAACCAGAAGAACCACGAGCTGGGACTTAACGTCCGTTGGCAGTTCGTTAACCTGTCGGCAAGTTACGAGCACATAACAAATCTGCTTACCGAGTGGTCGTACCTCTACAACGACGAGGGAACGATTCTTCTGACAAACATCAACCTTGCCAACCCTATAAACAATCTGTCGGCATTCCTGAACGCATCGCCAACCATCGGCGTGTGGACTCCGAGTCTGACGGTAGGCATCTTGAACCACCGCACGACAATAGACCTTGCCGACCCTCGCGAGGTAAGTGGAAAGCGCACCATCAGTCTGACGAAGCCTCTTGCCATCGCTCAGCTACAGAACACATTCAGACTGAAGCACAGTTGGCAGTTTGAACTTGGCTGCGAGTACAACTCAAAAGGAAACGTGCAGAATTTCTATCTCAAATCGCAGAAGTTCAACTTCAACGGAACAATCCAGAAATGCTGGCTGAAGAACGATGCGCTCTGTCTGAGAGCAACCTACACAAAGTACGCCGGACACAAGGCCTTTATGGACTGCGGATATTATACTATCGACATAAACAATATCAGAAACTATCAGCGTCTGAACGTGTCGCTGAGATACAACTTCAACACAACGAGCAGCAAGTACAAGGGCAGCGGCGCCGGCAAGGAGTCGAAGGCTCGTATGGGCGACTAAAATTCTCTCTCTTACACAAAAATAACCAAAGAGGCGCGTATCAGCATTTTTGCTCGATACGCGCCTTAATTTTTATTACTTGCCGAAAAGTCAAAAGTTAATCAGGATAGTTCGGAAATTCATTTTCGAAGCCATGAACGAAACTCCCCCGTCTGCCAAAACATTCTTCAGACAAAACTGTTATTCGTCACAAACATCCCAATTTACGGGCTTTTGCCATGTCATTCGTCACAGAATGATGCAAAATATCCCAAAATTTTGGCAGACTGGCGAATTAAGCATAATTTTGCATTCGTCAGCCGGCGGAACGCGACTATCTACCGAGAAAACAAGGCGACAAAGGCGGCATAAACATAAACACTTGCACACAATAAACAAACGCTCGAAGCGTTATAGAGAGTTGCAAGAATAGTAATTTTTTCGTTAATTCAATCAAAAGCAAAATTATTAACATTTCAAATGAAGAGTTTAACATTATTTTTGTGCCTCGGGGCATTGGCGAATACAGCCTCGGCACAAATTGTAAAACCCTTGGGAGAACTGAACGACAGTATAGAGGAGATTGTTGTAACTTCGACTTCGGCACTTAAAAGGGTTAACGAGACGCAGATTGGCGTTGAGAAGATAAACATTGCCGAACTTGCCAAAGTTCCTGCACTTTTTGGAGAACACGACATTATGCGCTCAATCCAGTTGCTGCCGGGTGTAAAGTCCGAAGGCGACGGCTCGTCGGGCTATCAGGTGCGAGGCGGAACGGCAGCGCAGAACCTGATTCTGCTCGACAATGCCACAATCTACAACTCGGGACATCTGATGGGAATTTTCTCAGCCTTCAACGACGAGGTCCTTTCTAACGCATCGCTTTATAAGGGCCTGATTCCGGCGCAATTCGGCGGAGCAACATCGTCGGTATTCGACATCAGCACAAAGAGCGGAAGCACCGACAGATGGCATGGCGGAATAAACATCGGTCTGCTGGCAACGAAAATCAATGCCGACGGTCCTATCGGAAAGAAACTAACGCTTATCTTTGCAGCACGACGCTCTTATCTCGACCTTTTCCTGAAAGGCACAGATGAATACAAGGATAACACTCTGTATTTCTACGACATAAACGCGAAACTCAACTTCCGCATGGACGACAAGAACAATCTTTCGCTATCGGTTTACAAATGTCGCGACAACATGGGGCTGAAGGATTTGGCTGACATGAGTTGGGGAAATATCGCCGTAACAGGCCGATGGAACCACATGTTCAACGAAAAACTGAGCCTCACATCGTGCGCCGTGTACTCATCATTCAACAACGACATGGCAATGCACTTGTCCAAGCAGAACTACGAGTGTGGCGGACACATCCGCCAGGCTTTGCTGAAAGAGAACCTGTTATGGAATCCGAACGACAGCCACAGCATTAACATCGGCGTTCAGGGAATGTGGCAGCAGATTAAGTCGGGCGACTGGATGTTCAACTTCTTCCACGACAAGGAGGTGCGAAGCGCGAACAACAACGACATCTGGATTAACGACGACTGGAAGGTTTGCGACAAACTGAACATCTCGGCAGGTCTGCGCCTCGACATGTACTCGCCTCTTGGCGGCTCGCCTTACTACGACATCGATGCCAACGGATACATAACAAACACATACAACTACAAGAGCAGCAAGTTTGTAAAGACATACTTCAACCTTGAGCCACGCCTCAGCATGAAGTACAACATCGATGCAACAAGCAGTCTGAAATTGGGCTACAGCCGCACCACCCAGTCGGTACACGCCACACGCTCGTCGGGCATGTCAATGCCATACGACCGCTACACCATAAGCACCAACAACATAAAGCCCGAAGTTGCAGACCAGATAAGCCTCGGCTACATTAAGGCAACGAACAACGAGGCTTACGATTTCAGCATCGAAGGATATTACAAGGACGTGAGAAACATCTACGACTACAAGGACGGAAAGGCTGAGTTCTCGGAGATGGAAATTGAGCGAATCGTTCTGGGCGGAAAGGGTCGCGCATACGGAGTTGAGGTGTGCGCCCGAAAGAATCTGGGCAAGTTCACGGGCTGGATTGCCTACACTCTGTCGTGGTCGGAGAACAAGATTGACGGCATAAACGAAAACCGCTGGTACACAGCCAACAACGACCGTCGTCACGACCTCAACATCGTTGCGATGTATGCCTTGAACAAGCAATGGAATCTGTCATCAACCTTTACCTACAACACAGGTCAGGCTCTGTCTGCACCAAGTGCAAAATACGATTTCGACGGCGACATTCACTACTATTACGAGCAGCGCAATGGCTATCGCGCACCTGCATACCATCGTCTTGACCTAAGCGCAACATACACCAAGAAACTGAAGCACGTAGAGAGAGAATGGGCGTTTGGAGTGTACAACGCATACAACCGCTACAATCCTTACGTCATCATGTTCCAGAACGACGAGGAGAAACCTTCGGGCACAGTCTGCAATCAGTATTCGCTCTTCGGAGTTATTCCGTTCGTGTCTTTCGGACTAAAATTCTAACAAACCACAACTCTTAAAAAATGACAATGAAACTAAGAAAGATATACATTCCGCTTGTGGCAGCCGTGCTCTGCTCGTGCGAGAAAGAACTCGATTTCAAGTACGACTCTGTTGAGCCAATTTACGTTATCGAGGCAACGGTAAGCAACGAAGGCACAAAAGCCGTAATTACCCAGACTCGCGATGTAGAAAGCACCGCCGACGCTCCAACAATAGATGGCGCAAATGTAACGATGACCGGCAGCGACGGCTCACAAACAGCCCTCACCAACGAAGGCAACGGCATTTACACATCGCCAGTAAAGGGTGTTGAGGGCGTAACATATACGCTGAAAGCAAATATCGGAAACGTAACCACGCAATCGACATCGGTCATGCCCGATGAGATAAAATACGAGGACAGCTACTTCTATCGTATGCCGATGTTGGGCGACTCGCTCTACATATACAAGATAACGCTTGCCGATGACGGAAAGCAGCCTCGCTACTACTACATCCGCATTATGCGCAACGACAAGATGTATCGCTGGATGCTCTCGGACAACAAGGTTGCCAACGACGGAAAGATTGTGTTTAATTGCAGCCTCTTCGCAAACAACGAGGGCGACGACGAGAAGGAAAAACGCGAGGAATGGCTGCACGACGGCGACAAACTCGACATCTCGGTGAGCCTCATCGACGAAACGGCATACAACTACTTCTTCTCGCTGAGCATTGCCGAAAGCAACAACTGCAATCCGCTGCCAAACTTCACATCTGGAGTGCTCGGTCTGTTCTCTGCCCGAAGCATCTACCGAATACCAACGATAACATACGACCAGTCGAGCATCGGCGAAGACCCGGACAAATAAAGGAAAAACGCATTTCCTTGCACGTTTTATGCAAAGCACAGAAGAAACTGATACAACGGTCGGCTACATCATTCAGTAGCCGACTTCTTTTTTGCCTAAAATCTTACAAAAAGTTCGAAATTTTCGGCTATTTAATGTATATTTGCACACAGAAGTAAAAAAAAACAATCAGTATGACACGAGAAGAAACTGTCCTCAACTATCTCAGAGAACATAACATTCCGTTTACGAATTACAATCATCCCGAAGGTAAAACCATAGAAGAAGCAAAACGCTGGTGGAAGGACGACGGTTCTGTCCACTGCAAGAATCTCTTCTTCAGAAACCATAAAGGCAACAAGCACTATCTGGTGTGCTTCAACTGCGACTACGACCTCGACATTCACGAACTTGAGCATATTCTGAAGGAATCGCTCGTGTCAAAGGGTCTGCCATCATGCGGAAAGCTGTCGTTCGCATCGCCCGAGCGCATGATGAAATATCTTGGTCTGGAGCCGGGAAGCGTTTCGCCTTTCGGACTGATTAACGACGAGGAGCATCACGTTCATCTGTTTCTCGACGAGAATCTAAAGGATGCCGAGAGTCTGTCGTTCCACCCAAACGACTGCCGCGGAACGGTGGTAATCTCGCGCGAGGCGTTCAAGCAATATCTTGACGGCATCGGAAATACTTACGAGTATATCAAGCTTTATTGAATTGAAAATTGAAAACGGCTGAATTCATAATTCAAAATTGATAATTCATAATTTTGAATTGTCAACTGTCAATCGTCAATTAAAATCTGAAATAACAACCAACAAAAACATATATGAACAACAAAAAGATACACCTTGCCGTATTTGTGAGCGGCGGTGGAACGAATCTCGAAAACATCATCAACTATTTCTCTGCCGACGAGCAGGTTGAGGTGAGTATGGTGGTGAGCAACAAGGCTGATGCCTACGCGCTTCAGCGTGCCAAGAATCATAGCATCCCGAACGCGGTGATAAGCCGAAAGCAGTTTGCCGAGGACGAAGCCACGGTGATGGCAGCCGTTAAGGATTGCGACTTCATCATCCTTGCCGGATTCCTAGTAAAAGTGCCAGATTATCTTATCGACGCCTATCCTAAGCGCATCATAAACATCCACCCCGCCCTGTTGCCTAAATACGGCGGAAAGGGAATGTACGGTCATCACATTCATGAGGCTGTAAAGGCTGCCGGAGAGAAAGAGACGGGAATAACCATTCACTTTGTAAACAACGAACTGGATGCCGGCGAGCATATTGCGCAGTTCAAGGTAACACTTTCCGATGAGGATACTGCCGACACAATTGCCGCCAAGATTCACGAACTTGAGCAGGCTCACTTTCCAAAGGTTATAGAAAGCGTTATAAAGGCATAAAAAAGAAGGCTGTCATCTACTAATGAGAGACGACAGCCTTCTTTCTTTTTTGTGTACTACAACTAACAATCAGGAAACAGCAAGCCGCATCTTGCCAATTGCTTCAACCTTGCCGCAATAACGCTCGCACTGCATGCACACGTCGTAGCCAAGCAGAGTGCCCAAGATGAAATCCTGCTCTGGCGTAAGCTGGTTCAGCGGACATCTGATGAGGCAACGCACCGTGTCGATGCACTCGTCTCTTCCGAAGAAGAGATTAACGTTGTTCTTGCCTGCCGACAATACATAGTAACTTATACCCTGATGGGCAAGGCGCTCAACGGCAAAGTCGAGATACTTTCGGTTTACCGTGTAGAGAACCATTCTGCGTACGCCCTTCTTGTACTCGTAAATGTGGTTGAACAGGACCTTCAGGTCGGCTGGGTTGAAATCTTCTGATACTTGCATTGCGTTTCCTTTCAAAAATTATAAAACTTTCTTCTTTCTTTATGCCAGATAAGGCTTTAGAGCATCGGCCCAAGCCGATACGCGAGCGTCAGTCTTGCTGCTCTCGTTTACATCATCGATGGCAAGACCGATGAACTTGCCGTCCTCTACAGCACGGCTGTCGTCGTAAGAGTAAGCCGAAGCATCTACCGCACCAACGAATGTAACGCCCGATGATGCCAAGCCAGCCTTCAGTTCTGCCATTGCATCGCAGAATGTTGACGAGTAAGAGTCTGAGTCGCCGCAAGCAAAAAGCGCAACGGTCTTGCCCGAAAGATTGGCACTCTTCAGCACCGAAAGACCGTCGTACCAGTCATCCTGAAGTTCTCCGTCGCCCCAAGTAGACGAGCCGAGCACCAATACATCATAACTCTCCGCCTTGTCGGCTGTAAGGTCAGTAACGTTTATAACGTTGTCTGCCGACACGCCAAGTTTCTCAGCAACCGTTGCTGCAAGGCTCTCACATGTACCTGTTGTTGAGCCGAAAACAATTCCTATATTCTTCATACAAATAAACGTTAAATGTGTTTGTTAATAATCATTTAAACTTTCGAGTGCAAAAGTAAATGCTATCGGGCATCGGCACAATCACTAAAAACGATGATTTTGAGGCGCGGAATCACTAATTTTCGGTATCGGCGGTTTTCCTCTGAAACAAAAAAAGACTGCCGAGGCTTTTCCGTTCAGCCCCGGCAGTCTTCATCTTATTTCTTTCGGAATCAGAATATTATCTGTTGAAGTATTTCTTTCCGTTCTTTACAACGATGCCTTTGTAAGAAGCATCTACCTTAACGCCGTTGAGATTGTATACAGCCTCATCGCCTGTGCTGATGGTTGTTGCAGAAACGCCATCGGTTGTAGCAACGCGGCGGTACAGTTGAACAGCCTTCTGGTTGCCGCTCATGTAGCAAGAGAATACGTTGGCACTCGTATTATACCGAAGTTCGTTGCGTCCGCTCACATTTACGAACTTAATAACTGCGCAGCCGTCGGCTGTCTGAGTGATTGACGCCTTGGTTGTATTGTCAGCCTTGTCAGTTGTGCGCAACCAGTTTGAAGAAGACGATGCTGCGTAGAGATAGCCGCCGTTTGTCTTCAGCAGCCAGTAGTCGCCCGTGCGTACAAGGGTTACAACTGCCATATCGTCGGCATATACAATCTTATTATCCGTAACGGTTGTTGTCACAGCTGGACGGTTGTTTGCCGCCTGAGTCGAACTCATTACATAGTTGTCCGATGCAATAAGCAAATTGTCGCCAGTCTTAAGGTCGCTCACGTTGGTTACAAGAATGTATGTGCCCTCAACCTCTCCAGTCTCAACATCATCGATATTATCGTCGTCGTTGCTATCTCCGCCGTTACCGCCGCTCTCGTTGCCGCTGTTGCCGCCAGCAGAGCCACCATCGTCGTTATACTGATATGATGCGTATCTGTCATCGTCCGAGCAGGTTGTAAGCGCGGTGTAAGGGTCGAACTCCGCGTCGATACTGTCTCCCCACACATATTCGGCAAGTGTCGGATAGTCTACAAACAGGTTTCTGTTGCCCTGAATCTCATAGACGGCGTTATTGCGGTCAATCTCAATCTGGTCTACCTTGTCTGTTCTCGTCCACTTCAGATATAGAGTGTAAGCCCATTGCTGAAGCGTCGGCCACACGTTCTTCTCGAGCGATGTGAGAGCCTCGCCCGTATATTTTGTGTTCAGATTCTGATGAGCGGTTGCCATATACATGTACGATCTTGAGAAATCGCCCTTCCACTTGTCGGCAGGCTCCCACAGGTTTACGTTAGAGCTTGAGCCTTTGCCCGTACCAACCTTTGTGCAGCCGTTTGTATCCTTTACATTGTCTACAACGCCCATGCCATAGTTACTCTTTGCCGAGTTTATCGTTACTTCCGACGGCATAAGGTTGAACAGATCCATATATGCGCTATTCTTTGTGCCGCCCCACCACGATTTAGGGAAGCTGTGCTCTATGTTAAGTCCGGAAACGACTGAGCCACGACTTCCAAACTCGCGACGGTCGTCGCAATAGCGGTCAATGCAGTAGTTATCAGCGGTGCGATCGGTATCGTAGAATCCGTCCCAAGTGTGCCCGCTTCCGCTTCCGTATTCGAGCACCGTCTTCGGATTCATAAGTCTGTACATAGCCTCTTTCAGTTCAGCCTTCTTCAATCCCTTCAGACTGCTGGCATACTCGGCAAGCTGCTTGCGCGTTACACCGCCGGTTGCATACGCCATGTTGACAATTACGGTTGCCGAAAGAACCGCAATAAGAATTCGTTTAATCTTGTTCATCTTTGTTTAGTAATTTAACCTTTATATGCTTTGTTGAATGATAGTAGCACCAATACTCTGCAAAGATATTGATATTTGGCTAAACACAGACAAAAATGCACGACTAAGTTTTTCGGAAGTTTTCATTTTTCTTTTGCGGAATGCCGTTATACTCATCGTACACAGTCATGTAGAAAGCAGCTTGCGTTGCCTTTATGTACGGATAGAGCCACAGCCATCCGATGCCAAGCGGAATGGTTGCCAAGACAGCCCATTTCAAAAACGAAAGATGAAGGCAAAACAATTCCATCTTGCGACCGCTCATCATAGCACAACTTAAATTGATGGCTTCATCTGCTCCGATGCCCGGATTATCTCTTACAATATACGGAACAAAGATATAAGAGTAGTACTTGACCAGCGCAGGAAAGAAAAACAACATAGCCCACAAGGCAAGATAAAAGAATCGGAGAAACGAAGCCCAGCAGATACTATAAGAACGAATCTTCCTTATTTTAAGCGTTGTATCCCTTCCTCTGAGATTATCGAGGAAAATACCGTCAATACCAAAATCGAGGATAAAGAAAGAAAATATAAAGCCGGCAAACGCAAGCATTATAGGAATTAGGAAAAACACAGCAAAAAGAAACGCCATACTCTCTATAAATTAAGACTAAAACAATTAGAAAACGGTTTTTCCTGTTACTAAATGAAAGATCATAAATGCCAAATACAGCATCGGAACAATAAACACCAATGCCAGATTAAAAAAGAACACAAAAGCCAGCAATACAGCCTTGTTCCACTTACCTTTCATGGCTGAAAGGGCTATATCTTTATAATATTGCGGATGTCTTTCCATATTTTCTGATATAAAATCACGGCTTTACAGTTTTCTGTCTTGTAGAAACTATAAAGCCGTGATAACTATTTGATTATTAATTTTATTATTTGTTTTTGTATTAAAATTACATATCTGAAGATGATGTTGCAGAAGGAGCAGACATTCCTTGTTCTTCCAAAAGGTTCTGATAGAAATCAGCCTGTGCAGTAAGAATATAAGGAGAAAGCCACAAGAAACCTAAACCACAAGTAAACAAACAAAGGATTCCCCAGCCAAGGAAAGTAAGATGAAGATAAAACAAATCGAACTTATGCCCCTTCATCATTGCTCTACTTGCCTCTATTGCAGCATCAGCACTTATACCCGGATTATCCTTTACAATATAAGGAGTCATTGCATAAGAATAAGACTTTATTATTCCCGGAACAATAAGAAGAAACGACCACAATACAGTATACAGATATCTTAACAAAGATACTCCAATGTAACTACTAAATTTATTGAAAAGATTTCCAACTTCAAGAGCATTGTCCTCGCCTCGTAGAAAATTAAGAAACATTATTTCAAGAGCAAACACGATAGGCATCAATACAATAATATAAGCCAACTGCAACGGCAATACAGCTACTGCACCTACGCCTGTTGCAAAATTTGAGACAATTTGAATAGGTACATTAAATGCTGCACAAATAGCGCATATAACCAAAGACACTATAATTGCCGGTGTCCAATTTACTCTCAAGGCAGACAATGCTGTTGCCCTATTTTCACTTGCTTGTTTCATACTAAAAATAAATTAAAATCTAATTGTTATAAAATTCCTGCAAAAATAACGTTTTCTTGATAATGAACAAAATACCACACATAAAAATGTTTATTTTCATTTCATAATAACATCATTTAGCTATGTTATGCTGAAGATAATAAAAAAACAACATACTAAGATTTGATATCAGACAAAAACATACGACTTAGTTTTTCGGAACATTAATTATTTCAAGTTCATTCGGGTTTCGTTCGGGATGCGTTCGGGTTTTATTTGTATGAAAGAGTTTGACCGAAAAAATGTCTATATAAGACCAAATAATAGTCACGGCTTTACAGATTTCTTTTTTCTTATGAAACTATAAAGCCGTGACTATTATTTGATTATTAAACTGATATCAATATCTTATATCAAAACTTTACTTCGGTAGAAGATGTTGTAGTAGTAGATACTTCACTTTCCTCCAAAAGGTTCTGATAAAAAGCAGCCTCAGTTGCTTGATAATAAGAAACCACAAATAAGAATCCTATACCACAAGTAAAATATGCCAAAAAGAACCAACCAATGAATGTAAGCTGAAGGACAAACAAATCCAACTTGTGGCCGCGCATCAACTCTTGACTTGCCTGAATTGCAGCATCTGCACTTATTCCCGGGTTATCCTTTACGATATAAGGAGTCATTGCATAAGAATAATACTTTATTATACCCGGAATATAAAGCAAGAGAGACCAAGCGAATACATAAAGCAATCTCAAAAATATTACGCCCAAGTTCTTAAAACCAAAAGAAAAAGCATCCGACACTTTCAATGCTTGATTATCGCCTCTTACAAAATCTATAAATGTCATTTGCGTTCCAAAAACGTAAGTGACAATAAAGAAGAAGAACAGCAGATAAGCAAAGAATATTATTGGCAAAGCCGCCAGAAATGCAGAAGGTTCACCACTGAAGGCAGCTGAAAATAATGCACCAAAATACACCGCAAAAAAAACGCCACAAGCCAGAAAAGACACGAGTTGCAATACTATAGCTCTTCCCCAATTGCCCTTCAATGAAGACAAGGCAATGTCTTTCAACTCACTAGGTTGTTTCATAATCTTAAATAAATTAAAAGTTAATTGTTATAAAATATTTCTGCGAAAATAACGCTTTTCTTAATAATGAACAAGAATAAAACATGAAAAAATGTTAAATTATATTTCAAAATAACATCATTTGGCCACGAAGGCAACATCGGTAGATGCAGAAATTTACTCTGAAAACCGAAAGCGTTTGAACAGAAAAATCAGCCACACATCACATAAAATCCGCCAGAGGCAAATAGACATAAAAATGAAAAAAACGGTGTCATTTTGGCATCGTCAACTACATTCGTAGTTAAATATATAATGTATATATAGCAAAATGAACTAAAAATACATCTCAAACAAAAAAAATCGCTTTTTTGTTTGGCGGTTTGATGATAATCTGTAACTTTGCAACAGAATTAAACAACAATTTACAACAGATAAGAATTATGCAGTTTACAGTTAATACATATTGGTGGTGGCGCTCTCAGACTTCAAACGGTCGTGAGTCACAGCCTTGTATATATAAGTGAACTGTTTTTCAGGATATTACAAAGAAGGCTTGTCGTACTTGCGGCAAGCCTTCTTTCTTGTTTAAGACAAACCGAGACAATAGTAAAAACAACAATAAAAAACAAAATAGAATATGAAAACATATCAGGTTGACGAGAATGGTTTCTACGGAGAGTTTGGCGGTGCCTACATTCCCGAAATCCTCTACAAGACGGTTAAAGACCTCGAGGCGGCTTATCTGCCGATAATCGAGAGCGAAGAGTTCAAGAAAGAGTACCACTCATTGCTTAAAGACTATGTTGGCCGCCCTTCGCCACTATACTACGCAAACAGACTGAGCAACAAGTACGGCTGCCACATCTATCTTAAGCGCGAAGACCTGAACCACACGGGAGCACACAAGATTAACAATGCCATCGGTCAGATTCTGCTGGCAAAGAAAATGGGCAAGACCCGCATCATTGCCGAGACAGGAGCCGGACAGCACGGCGTGGCAACCGCTACCGTTTGCGCGCTTATGAATATGCCTTGCCGCGTTTACATGGGCGCACTCGATGTTGAGCGTCAGCATGTTAACGTAGAAAGAATGAAGATGCTGGGCGCAGAGGTGTTCCCTGTTCAGAGCGGAAACAAGACGCTGAAAGACGCTACGAACGAGGCTATCCGCGACTGGTGCTGCCATCCTTCCGACACTTTTTACATAATCGGCTCAACAGTCGGCCCTCATCCTTATCCCGACATGGTGGCTCGCCTGCAGAGCGTTATTTCAGAAGAGATAAAATGGCAGATTAAGGAGAAAACAGGACGCGACTATCCCGACTATCTGATGGCCTGCGTGGGCGGAGGCTCGAACGCTGCCGGAACAATATACCACTACATCGACGACGAGCGAGTAAAGATAATTCTGTCGGAGGCCGGCGGAATGGGCATCGACACGAAGGAGACAGCCGCATCAATAACCATCGGAACACCTGGAATTCTGCACGGCTCGCGCATAAAACTGATGCAGACTGAGGACGGACAAATCATTGAGCCTTACTCAATCTCTGCCGGACTCGACTATCCTGGCACAGGACCGCTGCATTGCAATCTTGCAAACAAGGGACGCGCCAAGGTAATTCCTGTAAACGACGATGAGGCTCTGCGCGCAGCATTCGAACTTACACGCCTCGAAGGAATCATTCCGGCTCTTGAAAGTTCGCACGCACTTGGCGCGCTGCCAAAAGTAAAGAGCATGTTCAAGCCCGACGACGTGGTGGTGCTTACCGTGAGCGGACGAGGCGACAAGGATTTGGCAACTTACTTGGCTCACAAAGACGACGAAGGTATTAACGACTAAACAACACACACAATGTACAAATATCACACAGCCAGCAAAACAATACTCGGCGACCTTAACACGCCGGTATCAACATATCTGAAGGTTAGAGACGCCTATCCGCAGTCGGTTCTGATGGAAAGTTCGGACTACCACGGAGGCGAGAACAGCAAATCGTTCATCGGACTTCACCCAATCGCACAGATAAGCATAGAGCACGGCACGGGAAAAATCAAGTTCCCCGACGGAACTCAGACTGAGCACAAAATTTACGAGAACTACGGTTCGGCTCAAGTTATAAACGAGTTTCTCGATGCCTTCGAGATTACCGGCGATAACAGCAACTACTGCGGATTGTACGGTTACACATCGTTCAATGCCGTAAGATATTTCGAGAATATCAACGTCAAGGACGAGACTCTTGAGAAGAACGATGCGCCCGACCTTCTTTACATTCTATATAAGGATGTCATTGTTTTCGACCACTTCAACAACCAGCTGACAATCATCGAGTTACTCGCCGACGGCGAAGAGGACGACCTCGACATTCTGGAGCGCGACATTACTCAACGTCCTTATCAGGCCTACGGTTTCCGCCCTGTGGGAGATTTCTGGAGCACTCTTACCGACGATGAGCATCGCGAGAATATCCGCAAGGGTATTGCCCATTGTCTGAGAGGCGACGTATTCCAGATTGTTCTTTCACGCCGATTCAAACAGAGATACGAGGGCGACGACTTCAAACTGTATCGCGCCCTGCGAAGCATCAACCCAAGCCCTTACCTCTTCTACTTCGACTTTGGCGGATTCAGAATCTTCGGCTCATCGCCCGAGACCCATTGCCGAATTGAGGGTAACAAGGCATACATCGACCCTATTGCCGGAACAACCAAGCGCACAGGCGATGCCGAGCAGGACCGTAAGAATGCCGAATATCTGCAAAAAGACCCTAAGGAGAATGCCGAGCACGTTATGCTTGTAGACCTTGCCCGAAACGACCTTAGCCGCAACTGCCACAACGTTCATGTTGAATTCTACAAAGACATGCAGTTCTACAGCCACGTCATCCATCTTGTGAGCCGCGTTTGCGGAGAACTCGACAATGATGCCGACCCAATTCAGGCATTCATCGACACCTTCCCTGCCGGCACTCTGAGCGGCGCGCCAAAGGTAAGAGCAATGCAACTTATAAGCGAGTACGAGCCTCATAACCGCGGAGCATATGGCGGCTGCATCGGTTTCATAGGCTTTAACCGAAGCCTTAACCAGGCAATAACCATCCGCACATTTGTCAGCCGCAACAACGAACTGTGGTTTCAGGCTGGCGGCGGCATAGTTGCAAAGAGCGACGTTGAATACGAACTTCAGGAGGTAAACAACAAACTCGGAGCACTACGCAAGGCTATTGCAATGGCAGAGAAACTATAAGAAAACAACTACAAACCATAGGCACAATGAAAATTGTAATAATAGATAATTACGACTCGTTTACATATAATCTGAGCCACTTGGTAAAGGAATTGGGCGCAGAAGTAACGGTTTTCCGCAACGACAAGTTCGAACTGAAACAACTTGAGGCGTTCGACAAGATAATACTCTCGCCCGGACCGGGAATCCCAAGCGAGGCTGGTCTGCTGCTCGATGTAATAAAGACCTATGCCGGAAAAAAGCCAATCCTTGGCGTGTGCCTCGGACATCAGGCTATAGGCGAAAGTTTCGGCAGCAGCCTTACAAACCTCAGTTCGGTATTCCACGGCGTGGCAACACCATCTACTACGATTGCCGATGACTATCTCTTCGAGAATCTGCCTAAGACATTCGAGGTTGGCAGATACCACTCTTGGGTGGTAGACAAGGAGAATCTGGCAGACTGTCTTGAAGTAACCTCGGTGAGCGATGAAGGTTACATTATGTCACTCCGCCACAAGCAGTTCGACATACGCGGAATTCAGTATCACCCGGAGAGTGTTCTTACTCCCGACGGAAAGACAATTTTGAAAAACTGGTTAAATCATTAAAAACACAACACACATTATGAAAAAATATCTATTAAGACTGATTGAGGGTGACATTCTGTCGCAGGAAGACACCCACAACATAATGCTCAACATCATCAGCGAACAGTACAACGAGCATCAGATTGCAGCCTTGCTGATGGCTTTGCAGACACGCGGCGTAAGCGTTGACGAACTTCTTGGCTTCCGTCAGGCTCTTCTTGAAACCGGAAAGTACATCAATTTTGAGGATTTGAACACGCTCGACATCGTTGGAACAGGCGGCGACGGAAAAAATTCTTTCAACATCTCGACTTGTTCGGCATTCGTGATTGCCGGTGCAGGCTACAAGGTGAGCAAGCACGGAAACGGTGGCTCATCGTCGGTTAGCGGCGCAAGCAACGTTCTGCAAGGACACGGAGTAAAATTCACCGATGACGAGAGCAAATTGCGCCGAAGCATCGAAGAGTCCGGCATCTGCTACTTCCACGCGCCACTCTTTGCCTACGGAATGAAGTTCGTTGGTCCTACAAGAAAGGCTCTCGGCGTGCCGACATGCTTCAACCTGCTCGGTCCGTTGGTAAATCCTTGTCATCCAAAGAATTCGCTTCACGGAACGGCAAACCAGAGCCAGATGCGACTCTACACCAACATTCACCAGAAAATTGGAGACAACTACGGAGTTATTACAAGTTACGACGGCTACGACGAGATTTCGCTCACAAGCGGATTCAAAATCTGCACAAACAACTTCGAGAAGGTCTACACCCCAAAGGAACTTGGTCTGAACTACGTTGAGCAGAGTGAAATCTACGGTGGCGAAACGGCAGAAGAGGCAATGAAGATTTTCGATGCCGTGCTCGACGGAACAGCCACAGAGAGCCAGAAAAACGTAGTGATTGCAAACGCTGCATGTGGAATAAGCATCATGGAGAAGAATCTGTCGATGGAAGAGACAATAGCAATAGCGCGCGAATCGCTCGAAAGCGGAAAGGCTCTTGCCACATTGAAGAAATTCATTGAGATAAACTCTTGATTATGAAAGATATCCTAAGCGAAATATGTGCATACAAGCGCATCGAAGTTGCCAAACAGAAAGAAGCCGTGCCGTTCGACACCATTGTTGAGATGGCAGGTAAACTGATGGCTGAAGACGGCAGTTCGAAACGCTCGATGCGTCGCTCGCTCGAAGAATCGAAAAGCGGAATCATTGCCGAGTTCAAGCGCAAATCGCCGTCGAAAGGCTGGATTAAGGAAGACGGCAAGCCCGAAATCATTCCGCCATCATACTCAGAAAACGGCGCGGCGGCACTCTCAATCCTAACCGACGAGAATTACTTCGGAGGCAGTATGGCGTTTCTGAAAACAGCGCGTAAACTGGTCGAGACACCTATCCTGCGCAAGGATTTCATCATAGACGAATATCAGCTTTATCAGGCTAAGATAATCGGAGCCGATGCAGTTCTGCTCATCGCCGCCGACCTTACAAAGGACGAATGTAGGAATCTGGCACACACGGCGCACGAACTTCAACTCGAAACGCTGCTCGAGATACACAGCGAGAGCGAACTTGAATACGTTGGCGACTGCATCGACATGGTTGGAGTGAACAACCGCAACCTCGGCACATTCCACACCGACGTGCAAAACTCGTTCAGACTATCCGAACTTCTGCCGAAAAACATGCTCCGCGTGTCGGAAAGCGGAATTTCGAATCCCGACACAGTGAACGAACTGAGACAGGCTGGATTCAGAGGCTTCCTCATCGGCGAGAATTTCATGAAGACAGAAAATCCGGGCGCGGCACTTGCCGAGTTCATCTCAAAAATAAGATAAGCCATGATTCGTAAGGTATGCGGAATGCGCGAGGCTCAGAACATTCGCGACGTTGAGGCTTTGGGCATAGACTGGATGGGCTTCATCTTTTGGGAGAAGACAAAGCGAAACGTTGCGTCTAAACCCAGCTATCTGCCCGAGAAATGCAAGCGCGTGGGCGTATTTGTCGATGCCGACATCGATTTCATCGAGCAGAAGCAAAAAGATTTCGGGCTGAATATCATTCAGTTGCACGGAAAAGAATCGCCCGAATTCTGCAATATGGTGAAGAAAAAACTCGGCATAACGGTAATGAAGGCTTTCAGTTTCAAAACTGCTGAAGATGTTGCTAAAACCAACGAATATGATGGCACGTGCGACTACTTTCTGTTCGACACTCCCACCCCAAACGCAGGCGGAAGCGGCAAGATGTTCGACTGGTCGCTGCTCGACAGTTACAAGGGCAGCACGCCGTTCATACTCAGCGGCGGAATAGGCATCGGAAGCGTTGAGGCTCTGAAGGCATTCAGTCACGAAAAATGGGCAGGAATAGACGTAAACAGCAAATTCGAGGTCGCACCGGCACTAAAAGATGCCGAACTGCTCCGCTCATTCTTCGAATCACTTTAACAAAACAAGAAAATCTTAAACATTATGAACAGGATAAATCAACTTTTCAGTAGCAAGAAGGAGAACATTCTTTCAATCTACTTCTGTGCAGGACATCCTACACTCGACGGAACGGTTAACACGATAGAACAGTTGGAGAAAAAGGGCATCGACATGATTGAAATCGGAATCCCTTTCAGCGACCCAATGGCAGACGGTCCTGTTATTCAGGATGCCGCAACAAAGGCTCTGCGCAACGGAATGTCGCTCCGTCTGCTGTTCAGTCAGCTGAAGGACATTCGCAAGAGCGTTAACATCCCGCTCGTACTGATGGGCTATCTCAACCCAATCTATCAGTACGGACTGGAGAAATTCTTTGCCGACTGCGCCACAATAGGCATCGACGGCGTGATAATCCCCGACCTTCCGTTCAAGGACTATCAGGAAACAGTAAAGCCGATTGCCGACAAGAACGACGTTCGCACCATCATGCTGATAACTCCAGAGACGAGCGACGACCGAATCCGCTTCATCGACGAGAACACAAACGGATTCATCTACATGGTTTCGTCGGCTGCCACAACGGGCGCGCAGAAGGAGTTCGACGCATCAAAGCAGGCTTACTTCAACAAGGTTAACGCCATGAGTCTGAAAAATCCGCGAATGATTGGCTTCGGCATTAGCAACAAACAGACTCTCGAGAGTGCGCAGAAAAATGCCGCCGGCGCAATCATCGGCAGCCGCTTCGTGACGCTGTTCGACCAACTTCAAGACCCAGCCAAGGCTATCGACCAACTTCTCGAAGACTTAAAGCACTGACAACACAAATACATCGAAGATAGCATCTGTATTGATGCGAAGAAAGCGTTCTGCCGTCATAGCAGAACGCTTTCATTTAGCCCAAATCGGTCATTAGAAAATTCGCCTTACATTATGTTCAAATAAGTGTTCGACATTTATAGAAACATAGGCGAAAAGCACTAATGATTAGTTCTGTCTAATTATGAGAACTTACATTTTGCTACTCACTTTTTCTAATGACCGATTTGGGGTTAATTCATTTGTTTAGCCATCGCGCTGCCCGAACCAGCATATTCTCGCGCAGTTGGTCGCGATAAAGCCAGATTTCGCGCGAGTGATAGTTGCCCTCCTTGCCAATGAGCGGCAGAACATAATCGGTTGCCGAGAAGCCATCGACAAGCAGAAGATTAGAAACCGTATCGAGCGTAACCGTAAGATTATCTTTCTTTTGCTGATTCAGAGGGATGAAAGGCGACGGCTCAGTAACAAGATTAGCTGGAGTGGCATCGGTTCGCCAGTTCACAGGATTGATGCAGACAGTACTACGCGGAAAGATGGCGCACGAAGCATCGCGCACCGAATTGTAGCAGATAGTTACGCCAACATCATCGGCTCGCCGTGCCGGACGGATACGCTTGCATTCGTCGAGCATCTTCTGCGGTATACTCGCCCCAATTATGTAGGCGGCAATCATCCTATTGCAAACAGAATCGTCCATCTGGCGCATCAGTTCGAGGGCAATCATAGCACCTTGACTAAATCCGGCAAGAATGAACGGACGACCTTTATTTTCGTGTCTCAGATAATAGTCGAACGCCTTGCGCACATCGTCGGTAGCCAACGGCAGTCGCGCCGCCGTAAGACTATCGTTCACGAACGACTGGAGCGAGCATTGTCGATAGTATGGCGAGTAGAAATTAAATTTCCCGCCCAGCAAATCGTCCACGCCCTTCATCTCACTTAGCATCGGTGCACGAAGGCTGTCAGCGTACGTATCGGCATAATGGCAGATTTCGTTCATCGACAGAGAATAGTCGCCCGTCTCGGTGGAAATTATGTAGAAAATATCGGCTTCTCCCCCACGGTTGGTCGTGTACCACTGCGACGTGTCGGCATAGTCGGGCTGCTGCGGAATAACCTCGTGCTGCGCCGTAATGCTGCCACGTTCAGCGCACGAAGCGAAGAATATTATTCCGCAAAGCAGAAAAGCAATTATGGAACAGAAATTTGTTCTTCTCATAGTATTCTTGCGTTATATTCGTTGAGCGCAAAGATAGACAAGAATTTGCGAAAACAGCACAAAAACACGCAAAAAATAGAGGTCGGATTTCACACCACGAAAAACGACCTCCGTTTATTATTGTTTCCTTGCCTTCATCAACTCAACCGCCTCTTTTCCAGTCAGATGTACGATGTCGAATCTGATTGCAAGCATGTGAGAAAAACCGCTCTCAATCTCCTTCGTCAAGCCCTCGTCATCATTAGGATTATAGCGTTTGCCGAGAAGTTTTATTATTTCCATCTTTTCTGCCTCATCTTCAACAATATGTATCCGTCCGAAAGCAATCACGCTTCGGAAGAAAGTTGTGTACTTTTCGGGGCGAACCTCGTCTTTCTCGACAACACAAAAAGAAGCCTTGTCGTGCTTGCGTATTGCATCAATCTTATGTCCGTTCAAAGCGCTGTGAAAATACAGCCATCCGTCGTTATAAACATAACTTATCGGAACGGCATACGGATAATCCTCATCGCCCAGCAACGCCAATGTTCCTGCGGTTGCCGTTTTCAAAATTCTAATACTTTCCTCGTCTGAAAGTTGCTGGCGTTTACGCCTCATTTCTCTGAAATTTTCCATATTTTATGATAGTATTTTTAGTCCGATAACCGATGCTACGAGCGTTGCAATGAAGAATAATCGCCAAAATGTGACAGGCTCACCAAATACGAAAATGCCGACAAGCACCGTGCCAGCAGCGCCAATGCCAGTCCATACAACATAAGCCGTACCAATAGGAATCGTCCGCGTGGCACACGCAAGCAAAATCATACTGAGAACCATGAACAAAGGGAATCCGCCCCACCATGCCCAAAATTCAAAACCTGCTACGACCTTTGCACGACCTATGCAATAGGTAAATCCTACTTCGCACAGTCCAGCTACAAATAAAAAAATCCAGTTCATAAAAATAACCTTACAGTCTGTTTGAGGGCTGCAAGACTATCTCGGCGACTCCTTCTAAGACGGTGCAAAAATACTATTTTTCCGTAAAACAATCACAATTTATGTTGGAGAATTCAGAAGAATTTACTGTTCTCTCAATGGTCGTTTACTGCCGAATTCGATATTTCGTCAGAACTGAATGTGCTTGTTGCTAATCTTTTGCATCCTCGAAAATGTGAAATGTATTCATGAACAAAAACGTGACATCACAACAGCAAAGACATCTTACGTTTTTTCCACATAGTTTAATCTTTATGATATAACATAAGTCTGGAACATTTCTTTGCAACAATATTCCAGACTTATGTTCTTATCCATCTCACAATCAGCAAGATTACATATTAAATTTATAAAAATGGTTTACCGGGCCGAAACCGTGACCAATCTCATAATCAGCCCCTGCAATGATGGCAGAGTTGATGTAGTCTTTCGCCATTTTTGCCGACTCGGTAAGCGAATAGCCCTTTGCCAACATACTCGCAAATGCCGACGACATTGTGCAGCCCGTTCCGTGAGTGTTTCGCGTCTCGATGCGAACCGAAGGCAACTCTACGACCTCGCCTTCCTCGGCATTATAGAAGATATCGACAAGTTTATTCTCAGTCAAGTGTCCGGCTTTCAGAAGTACCGATGTGCCACATCTTTCGGCAAGGGCGCGAGCGGCATCCTTCAAATCCGATTGTCTGTCGAGTTTCGCACCGCCCAACAGAATCTCAGCCTCTGGAATATTCGGCGTAATAACGCGACTCATCGGCATCAAGCCCGAAACGAGGCTCTCAATGGCATTCTCCTCTATCAGCCTATGTCCCGAAGTAGAAACCATCACGGGGTCGAGAACGATATTCTGAACGCCGAACTTCTGCAAAACACGGGCAACGGCATCGGCAACCTCGGCCGAATGTAACATTCCAATCTTTACGGCATCTACGCCGATGTCCTCTATAACCGCCTCAATCTGCTGGGTTATAACCTCTACCGGAATGGCGTGAACAGCCTTTACGCCGAGCGTATTCTGCACGGTTACGGCGGTAATTGCCGACGCAGCATAGCATCCGCACGCCGAAATTGTCTTTATATCTGCCTGAATGCCAGCGCCACCGCCAGAATCGCTTCCGGCGATGGTAAGAACTCTTCTGTATCTTTTCATTGCATCATCTTGTTTTTTCACCACAAAGATAATACTAATTAGCCGAAAGACAGAAGAATCGTGGCTGAGATTTACATTTTCATCAGTTTGCTGACATTTATGTCGCCACTGCCTGTTACGCGCTTGCTAAATTTGCGAGCCTTTCCGGCAAGTTCAACATCGCCGCTACCTGTTACAGAAACTGAGACATCGTAACTTGCAATATATTTGCATTTTACATCACCACTACCTGTAACAGACACTTCTGCGCCGTTGGCTCTAACATCGTTTGCATAGATGGTGCCGCTGCCCGTTACGCTCATCTTTATTTTCGTTGCCACAACCTTCTGCAACTTAACCTCGCCGCTGCCACTTACCGATGTTTTAAGTTCGTCAACCTTCAACTGGTCTCTTACATCGAGGTCGCCGCTGCCTGTAACCGAAAATTCCTTTACGGTTGGCGACTGAACATAGACAACAAGTCCGCTCAAATCAACATCTTTGCTGAAAAACGGGAACTTTATGCCATCATTATCAATATAAACGCTTAGTTTGCCGTTCTTTACCTGAGTCTTTACGCAGACAACAGCATCTTTCTTGCCAACAACCTTAACGCTGTACCGAGAACCTTGCGTGTAAACGATGTTTATGCTTCCGAGAAGACAGACGCTGCTGAACGTGCCCACATTTCTGACCTGGCTTATGCGGTTGTTGCCCGACGGCTCGGAAGAATCATTGCTTGAAAAATACGGGCTGTCAATCTCGCCCGAAAAAAAATCAGTAGACTTGTCTCCGCCATTTGCAAATGCGAACATTCGTGCCGCTGGAAGCATTACCAGTACTAAAACAGACAATAGATAAACGAGTAAATTTTTCATGTTATGTATTTTTTAATGATTTCTGTGCATTAGACGCAACAACTATATGGTAACGTTGCAGCAAAACAAATATTTTTTTTACTTTTGCACAAATATTTGTAAAAGAAACGCATATTTAAACAAAATTTTATTGAAATAATGGAGACAATACCAAGTTTTGCGGTTGATCACACCAACTTGCGCCCGGGAATCTACATCTCAAGACAAGATTCAGTAGGAGACGAATTCATCACTACATACGATATCCGAATGACCGGTCCGAACCAAGAACCGGCTCTCGCACCTGCTGCCATTCACACCATCGAGCACATCGTTGCAACATATCTGCGCAACAACGACGAGTGGAAGGATAACGTAATATACTGGGGACCAATGGGATGCCTTACCGGAAACTATCTCATTCTGAAAGGCAATTATCCTTGCGAGCAGATTCGCAGTCTGATGATTGAAGCGTTTCAGTATGTAGCCGACTACGACGACAATCAGAACGCCGTTCCGGGAACAACAGCTGCAACCTGCGGAAACTATCTGATGCACGACCTTCCTATGGCAAAATGGGAAGCAAAGAGATACGTTCAGCGACTGAAAAACGAATTCTGCTGCGTATATCCGGGAGTTGAGCGACCAACCGACAACAATGGTCTGCAATTCTTCGACGCTTAACAACACTTTTTATTATAACGTAAAATGGACTTGAACGCATTAGACATAGCCAGTATGGCTGGTCATATAATGCTTGAGAACGGAGCTGAGATTTCGCGTGTTGAGGAGGTTATGGAAAGGATTGCATCGAGTTTCGGTGCAGATTCACGAAAATTCTTTGTGCTCAGCAACGGAATTTTCACCACCGGAAAAGGCTATGCCAATGTTGAATTCATACCGATTCACGGTTCGCAACTCGACAAGGTTATCGAGATAAACCAAATGTCGAGAGACATCGAAGCCGGAATGTACACAATCGAGGAAGCCTACGAAAAACTCAAACAGATAAAGGGCATTCCGCCCCACCCCGTATGGGAGCAACTTTTGGGCTCGGCACTCGGTTCGGCAGCTTTCTGCGCCATATTTGGCGGCGGACTGGCTGATTGCGCTCTTTCGCTCGTGTCGGGAGTGCTTCTGTGGATTTTCGTGCTATATGTCAGTATGCCGTGCTTCTCTAAAGTCACGGGCAACATTGTTGGTGGCATTTTGGTCACGATTTTCAGCATAGTGTGCTATAACTTCGGAATCGGGCATCTCGACAACATCCTTATCGGAGCAATAATTCCGCTGATTCCGGGAGTTGCCTTCACTAATGGAATTCGCGACCTCGGAGCCGAAGACTACATTGCCGGCGCAACGCGAATGCTCGACGCGCTGATGGTTTTTCTCTGCATCGCAGTCGGAGTGTGTATCACCTTCTTGATTGACAGCCATATAGAAGGCTATATGATTCAACTTAAAGGCACTCTTATTGACCCAATCACGGCAACGTGGCCAATACAGATTCTATCGGCATTCGTAGGCACGGCAGCATTCGGCGTTCTGTATGGCGTTCCACGCAAATACTACGTTCCGTGCGCCGTATGCGGAACAGCCGGCTGGATTGTCTATCTGGCTATGCTAAGATATGCCGGCACAAGCACGGTAGAATCGGCTCTGTTTGCCACTATGACGGTGGTTATATCAGCCTATTTCTATGCCTTCAGGCTGGGCTGCCCAGTCATCGTTTTCCTTATCTGCGGAATATTTCCGCTCGTACCTGGAGCCGGCATTTTTTGGACAAGTTACAACATCGTGAGCGACCACCTTACCGCTGCTCTCGCAAGCGGATTCGAGGCCGTAAAACTCACATTCTCAATCGTCTTCGGAATAATAATAATTACGGAGATGCGACGGCAAATCTTCAAACGTAAAAAGACAAAATAACACGAAAACAGGAAAACTATGCTTATCACAACACATACACCATCGGTCTTGCTGATTTATACAGGCGGAACTATTGGAATGATTGAGAATCCAGAAACCGGGGCTCTCGAAAGTTTCAAGTTCGATTATCTTGCCGAGCAAGTTCCTGAGCTGAAGCGATTTAACTATCGGATCGTAACGTATCAGTTCGACCCACCAATCGACTCATCGGACATGGAACCGCAGATTTGGTCGAAAATCGTGCAGATAATCACCTACAATTACAATTTGTACGACGGCTTCGTGATTCTTCACGGAACGGACACGATGGCTTACACGGCATCTGCCCTCAGTTTCATGCTCGAGAATCTGTCAAAACCAGTTATCCTTACGGGAAGTCAACTTCCAATCGGACAACTCAGAACAGACGGAAAGGAAAATCTGATAACGAGCATCGAGATTGCCGTTGCAAAGCATCCCGACGGCACGCCGATGGTTCCTGAAGTGTGCATCTACTTCGACAACAAACTGATGCGCGGCAACCGAACGACGAAGATAAATGCCGAGAATTTCTCTGCCTTCTGCTCATATAACTATCCGGTTATTGCAACCGCAGGAATCCACATTAACTACAACGATTCGCTGATAAGAAAACCAAGCGACAAGCCTCTCAACCCACATTACGTCTATGATTCAAACGTAATTGTGCTTACGCTTTTCCCGGGAATTCAAGAAAATATCATCAGACAGGTTGTTACGAGCAATACGGTTCATGCCATCGTTCTGCGCTCGTTCGGCTCGGGCAATGCTCCGCAAAAAGAATGGCTTGTTAATTGCCTGAAATATGCCGTGGACAACGGAATCGTCGTGGTAAACATCAGCCAATGCCTTGCCGGAAATGTCGAGATGGACCGTTATCAAACTGGCGTACAACTGCTTGAGGCCGGCGTTGTGAGTGGTCACGACTGTACGCTCGAAGCTACAATTACAAAACTGATGTTCTTGCTCGGTCATGGAATGTCGCCAGCCGAAGTAAGAGAAAAAATGACGCAATCAATCTGCGGCGAGATTACCAAATAATCAAGGCACAGCCAAGGTTATAACGTACTCATCAGCAAAGTGATAATAGACTTTCAGAGTGTCGGCAAAAGTCGCGTTTACAGATTGTTTCATCATCATGAAACCATCAGTAAACGCTCCGTCTGACCGATGATAATCAATGACTTTCATCTGTTTCTTAAAATCAACGCCTTCCTTGTCGAGAAGTTTGTAGGCCGCCTCTTTGCCCGACCATACAGCAAGTGACGAATCTTCGAGAAGTTGCTGACTTTCTGCCCATAAAGGCTCACCAGTCTCCATATAATGAGTGTGGATTCTGAAAGCCTGCGGCGACTTCTTTTCCAAATCCAAGCCGATCGGATGCTCGTTGCACAACGCAACAGAAGCCCACCCTCTTGAATGAGAAATAGAAATATAAACATCTGATTGTCTGAATATTGGAGAACCGTTTTCTTTATACACAATCTCCTCGTCAAGACCACGGACAAGATACAGAAGAAACCGCACGCCAATCCATTCAAGTTTTCGGCTCGACGCCTTGAAGGTGTCAATCTTAGCCTGATAACGAGCCTTGTTTGGCAGACAGTCGAGCATCATGTCGAGCGGTTCGCTCAACTTCATAGCATAAATCCTAACCGCACCGCAATGGGCTGCAAGAAAATGCTTGCCTTCAACAAAGCGACTGCGTTCAACTTTCCATTCCGAAAAATCCATCAAGCCTTTGCCTCCTCTTTCGATTTAGGTTTGTCGCCTTCGGCAGCCGATTTTATTGTCACCTTCACCTTCAGAATACGACGGTCGTTCATTTCAAGAATCTCAAAATCGAAATTTTTGTACGGGATGACTTCGTGAACCTTCGGGAATTCGCCCTTCAACTCCAGAAGCAAACCGGCAAGCGTATCGGCATCGCCTTCGGCATCTTCGAAAACATCATCTTCGAGTTTCAGTATTCGGTAAAAATCAGAAAGCATAACCTTTGCCTCAAAGATGTAAACGTTCTCTTTTATTTTTACGAACAGAGCATTTTCCTCGTCGTACTCATCATTTATCTCGCCAACAATCTCTTCGATTATATCCTCCATCGTAACAATTCCGCTTGTTCCGCCAAACTCGTCAACCACGATGGCTATATGTACCTTGTTTGCCTGAAAATCGCGAAGCAAATCGTCGATTTTCTTTGTATCGGGCACGAAGAACGGCGGACGGATTAGCGACTGCCATCGGAAGTTGTTCGGCTTACCAAGATGCGGAAGCAAATCCTTGATGTAAAGCACACCTTTTATATTATCCTTGTTTCCAAGATAGACCGGAATGCGCGAATAATTGTTCTCGACGATGCACTTTAAAACTTCGTTGAACGGCGTACTCATCTCAAGGTCAACCACATCGAGGCGCGATGTAAGCACCTCTTTCACCGTTTCGTCGCCAAATCTGATGATGCCCTTCAGCATATTTCGTTCCTCGGCAATCTCCTTTTTATCAGTCAGTTCGAGTGCCTGATCAAGTTCCTCTACACTTATCGAGTGAGACTCTTTCGAAGCCACCTTCTCGGCAATGAACGAAGAATGAACCAAAAGCGATGAAAACGGATAGAAAATGGTACGCAACAACGAGATTGCAGGCGCAGCTATCCGGCAGAACGAAAGCGTGTGCTGAGCCGAATAGATCTTTGGCATTATCTCGCCAAAAAGAAGCAGCAAGAACGTGAGAATAACCGTTGTGAACACAAACTCGGCAACCTCAGAGCCTACGCCAAAATGCAGAACGTACGAGATAATGTAGTTGCACAGCATGATAATCAGCACATTAACAAAATTGTTTGCAATAAGAATGGTAGCAAGCAATCGCTCAGAATCTGAGCGCAGCGTGATTATCCTTTTGTCGGTAGAACTGTCGCCCTCTTCTATTTTATTAAGGTCTGTCGGGGCTAAAGAGAAGAAAGCTATTTCAGATGCGCTGACAAATCCCGACATAAACAGCAGCATCAAAGTTATAATCATAGCAATGACTACTCCCACAGAAGGAGTAGTCAGGCTTATGTTACTAAAAATCTGTAAATAAGATTCGGAGTCCAATTAAAATCAATTTAGTTCAACAATCAAAACGGCGTCTGTTCATCGTTAGATGTCTGCACCTCTGGCTGAGCCACAGGCTGCTGTACCGCCGCAGGAGCAACAACCGTCTGTTCCGGACGTCGTCCTCCTCCCAACAATTCCATATTGTCGGCAATAATCTCTGTTATACGTTTCTGCACACCGTTCTTATCGTCGTATGTGCGAGTTTTAATCTTGCCCTCGATATAAACCTTGTCGCCTTTGTGCAGATACTGCTCGGCGATTTTTGCCAGACCTCTCCACAGCACAACATTGTGCCATTCTGTCTGATCCGGAACTTCTGTACCATTGGCAAGTCGGTAGCCCTTTTCGGTCGTAGCCACCGTAAATGTTGCAACCGGCACGTCCTGCATTACATATCTTACTTCAGGATCGCGTCCCAAGTTGCCAATAAGCATGACCTTGTTTAATGACATAAATACTTTAATTTAAGTTTATCAATTATTATATAGCAGCGCAAATATAATGTATTTTGACAATAAAAGCAACTACAATGCTAATATTTAGCCATTTAATCAACTTTTTTATGATTTTATTTTCGTGGTTTGACGAAAAGCACTATATTTGCACTCCGAAAAGTAATAATAGTATAATTTAGATATGACTAAAGCAGATATCGTAAGCGAAATTTCAAAGAAGACAGGTATCGATAAAACAACCGTTCTAACTTCTGTTGAAGCCTTTATGGATGTGGTTAAGGAATCACTTAACAATAAGGAAAATGTTTACCTTCGCGGATTCGGCAGTTTTGTCGTTAAGACTCGCAAGGCTAAGATTGCCCGCAACATCTCAAAGGGTACAGCCATCACCGTTGCAGAGCACGATGTGGCATCATTCAAGCCATCTAAGGCATTTACTCTTGATAAGTAATTGCCTATAGAATAAGAGAATTAGTTAACAAAATTATTAATCATTTAAATTTCTAAGCAATGCCAAGCGGAAAAAAGAAAAAAAGACACAAGATGTCTACTCACAAGCGTAAAAAAAGACTAAGAAAGAACAGACATAAGAGCAAGTAAAAAATGCTAAAGTCTGTCAGACTTTATAAAAGAACAAACTTGTAAGCCCTGAAACTTATAGGTTTGTTCTTTATTTATAAGTCGACAAGTAGTTTTGAGTACTAACCAAACAGTTCGTAGAATGAAAAGCGAAGTTTTTGTTGATGTTCGCCCCAAAGACATATCAATAGCACTACTCGAAGACAAGTGCTTGGTTGAGTTCCAGAAGGAAGGCCGCGCAGCCTCTTTTTCTGTGGGCAACATCTATCTGGCAAAGATACGCAAGCTGATGCCGGGACTGAACGCATGTTTCGTCGATGTCGGCTTTGAACGCGATGCATTCCTACACTATCTTGACCTTGGTCCTCAATTCAACTCTCACGCCAAATATTTGAAGCAGGTTTTAAGCGACCGCAAAAAACTCTACCCTATTTCAAAGGCCACTGTGCTGCCCGATATAGACAAGGGAGGCAGCGTGCAGAACACTCTGCAGCAAGGACAGGAGGTTCTTGTTCAGATTGTTAAGGAGCCTATATCTACCAAAGGTCCGCGACTAACATGCGAAATATCATTCGCAGGACGCTACCTTGTACTGATTCCTTTCAACGACAAGGTATCGGTATCATCAAAGATAAAATCTGGCGAGGAAAGAGCCCGTCTTAAGCAACTTATACACAGCGTAAAGCCAAAGAACTTTGGCGTTATTGTACGCACCGTTGCCGAAGGCAAGAGAGCCGCCGAACTGGATGCCGAGCTTAAAATGCTGCTCAAACATTGGGAAGACGCACTTGCAAAGTGTATGAGCGCCCAGAAAACGCCTATGCTTGTGCACGAAGAGACAAGCCGTACGGTAGCTTTACTGCGCGATCTTTTCAACCCTTCATACGAGAACATCTATGTAAACGACGAGAAGGTGTTCCACGAAGTGAAGGATTATGTGTCGATAATCGCACCAGAAAAGACCGACATAGTAAAACTCTACACGGGGCAATTACCTATCTTCGACAACTTCGCCATCACAAAGCAAATAAAGTCATCCTTTGGCAAGACAATCAGCTACAAGCACGGTGCATACCTTATTATAGAGCACACAGAGGCTCTGCATGTGGTTGATGTGAACAGCGGAAACCGTTCGAAATCGGAAAACGGACAGGAAGCCAATGCCCTCGACGTAAACCTTGGTGCTGCCGATGAGCTTGCACGACAGTTAAGACTGAGAGATATGGGTGGAATCATCGTTGTAGATTTCATCGATATGACTCAAGCCGAGAATAGACAGAAACTTTATGAGCGCATGTGTCAGAACATGCAGAAAGACCGCGCGCGCCATAACATTCTGCCTCTTAGCAAGTTCGGTCTGATGCAGATAACCCGTCAGAGAGTACGCCCTGCAATGGATGTAACGGTAGATGAAACATGCCCTACCTGCAACGGAAAGGGCACGATTAAGTCGTCTATCCTGTTCACCGACATGATTGAGAGTAAAATTGACTATCTGGTTCACAAGTTGGGAATCAAGAAGTTCAAGTTGTACGTACATCCTTACATTGCCGCCTACATAAATCAAGGCTTCATCTCGCTCAAGAGAAAATGGCAATTCAAGTACGGCTTTGGCTTCAAGGTAATTCCTTCACAAGAATTGGCATTCTTACAGTACGAATTCATCGACGAAAAGGGCGAGGAACTCGACATGAGAGAAGAATCGGAAATCATGTAAAGAAATTACGCACAAAAAAGTATTAAGGAGGCTGTCTGCAATCATGTCGACAGCCTCTTTCTTTTTCTCAAAACAGAAATCGGCAACAAAAGACCGGCTAACATTTTTATATCTAACAGCATAAAAAGTTAATAAAAATGTTTTTCAACTACTTTTTTTTTTGCAAATTTGCAAATCAAATTCAATAGACTAAAAAATGAATCAAGAAAACAGAGAGACACAAAATCCGTTTCTGCAAGAATGGACTACTCCGCACGGAACAATCCCGTTCGACAAGATACATGTTGATGACTTTGAGCCTGCACTGAAAATAGCACTCGACAAAGCCAATGATGAAATAGAACGCATCACATCAAACCCAGATACACCGACTTTCGAGAACACCATCGAGGCTCTCGCAAAGCCAAACGAACTTCTGGACAACGTGTGCAACACTCTGTTTAACTTGATGAGCGCCGAGACAAACGACCAGATTGACGAGGTGGCAGAGAACGTTTCGCTGAAACTAACCGAGCACAGCACCGAGGTTATGTTCAACAAAAAACTCTTTGCACGAGTAAAGGCTGTTTACGAGCAGAAGCCAGCCCTCAATGCCGAGGAATCAATGCTTCTGAACAAAACATACAACAGTTTTGTACGAAGCGGCGCAAACCTAAGCGACGAAGACCAGCAGAAAATGAAGGCTCTCGAGGCAGAAAAGTCTCAACTAACAATAAAGTTCTCGCAGAACAATCTGAAAGAGAACGCAAAATTCATTCTTCACATCACAGACGAAGACGATTTGGCAGGGCTTCCCGAAAGTTCGGTAGAGGCGGCAAAGCAGGCTGCCGAAGAGCGCAGTCTGGACGGCTGGGTATTCACGCTCGAAGCACCAAGTTACAGTCCGTTCTTGACATACGCAGACAAGCGCGAACTGCGCGAGAAAATCTATCGTGCCTATAACACAAAATGCTTCCATGACGATGAATTCGACAACAAGGAAATTGTAAAGAGGCTCGTAAACATCCGTCGCGAGAAGGCACAACTTTTGGGATTCAGCACATACGCCGAATACACCCTGAAAGAGCGCATGGCAGGCAATTCTGAAAACGTTTACAAGTTACTGAACCAACTTCTCGAGGCTTACAAACCAACTGCACACAAGGAGATTGAAGCAGTAAAAGCCAAGGCTAAGGAACTTACCGGCTCGGACATCGAAATTATGCCGTGGGATTTTGCCTACTATTCAAACAAACTGAAACAGGAGTTGCACAACCTCAACCCAGAAATGCTACGCCCTTACTTCCAACTCGACAAAGTAAAGAAAGGTGTCTTCGGACTGGCAACAAAACTCTACGGAATAACATTCAAAGAAAACAAGGATATCCCCGTATATCATCAGGATGTAACGGCATACGAAGTGTTCGACAAAGACGGTTCGTTCCTTGCCGTTCTCTATACCGATTTCCATCCACGAAAGAGCAAGCGTTCGGGCGCATGGATGACATCGTTCAAAGAGCAGTATATCGATGAAAACGGAGTGAACCACCGTCCACATGTAAGCATCGTGATGAATCTGACGAAGCCGACGCCTTCAAAGCCTGCCCTGCTTACGCTCGGCGAAATTGAGACGTTCCTTCACGAGTTCGGACACGCGCTGCACGGCATGTTTGCCAATACGAAGTATGCCGAACTGAGTGGAACAAACGTATGGTGGGACTTCGTAGAATTGCCATCGCAATTTATGGAGAACTATGCCGTTGAGCCTGATTTCCTGAACACATTTGCATCGCACTTCGAAACAGGCGAGCCGATGCCTTCGGAATTGATTGACAGAATCATCGCAAGCCGAAACTTCAACTGCGCATACGCATGTCTCAGACAAGTGAGTTTCGGACTCCTCGACATGGCTTATTATACAAAGACCGAGGCTTTCGACGAGGACATCAAGACATTCGAGCAAAACGCATGGAAAGAGGCTCAGGTTTTGCCAGTCATCCCAGAAAGTTGCATGACCGTTCAGTTCGGACACATCATGAGCGGCGGATACTCAGCCGGATATTACAGCTACAAATGGGCCGAGGTTCTCGATGCCGACGCCTTCTCGCTCTTCAAGCAAACAGGCATATTCAACACAGAAACAGCAGAGAAATTCCGCCGCGAGGTTCTTTCGAAAGGCGGAACAGAGCATCCGATGGAACTTTACAAGCGTTTCCGCGGACAAGAGCCAAGCATCGATGCCCTGCTGAAGCGTAACGCCATTATATAAACTATGAACAAAAAAGAAGAACTCGATTCGAGATACATGAGAATGGCCCGCATCTGGGCCGAGAACTCGTATTGCAAACGCCGTCAGGTCGGAGCCTTGATGGTTAAGAACAACATGATAATTTCCGACGGATACAACGGCACTCCGTCGGGATTTCCGAATGTCTGCGAGGACGAGAATAACGTAACGTTTCCCTACGTTCTGCATGCCGAGGCAAACGCCATAACCAAACTGGCACGCACGAGCAACAGTTGCAGCGAGGGAGCAACGCTCTATGTAACGGCATCGCCCTGCATAGAATGTGCCAAACTGATTATTCAGGCTGGCATAAAAAAGGTTGTCTACGGCGAGAAATATCGTCTGAGCGACGGAATCGAACTTCTTGAGAGAGCAGGCATCGAGGTAGTTTTCCTCGATGTTCACGAAGAAAAATAAGAGTAAAAAGAGAAAAAGTTAAGCACTATGAGCAATAACCGTTCACCACGTTTCGTACCTCTGATAATAGCCGTGAGCATTGTTGTGGGCATCATCATCGGAATGTTCTACACCAACCACTTCACTGGCAACAGATTAGGTATAATAAACACATCTTCCAATAAACTAAACGACCTTCTGAGAATAATCGAAGACCAGTACGTTGATTCTGTAGATGAAGCCGAACTTGTTGAGAATTCGATGTCCGAGATTCTGTCGGAACTCGACCCCCACTCTGTCTACATCAGCGCAAAAGACGCGCAGGCTGCCGACGATGATTTGAAAGGCAGTTTCAGCGGAATCGGTATTCAGTTTACAATCCGCAAGGACACAATCCATGTGAACAACGTGATTAAGGGCGGTCCTTCGGAGAAGATTGGCATCATGCCGGGCGACCGAATCATTTCGGTTGACGGAAAGCCATTCGTTGGCAAAGAAGTCACAAACCAAGAGGCAATGCGCCGTCTGAAAGGTCCTAAGGACAGCAAGGTTAAATTGGGCATCAAGCGTCGCGGAGTTAACAAAACGCTCTACTTCACCATAATCCGTGGCGATATTCCTGTCAGAAGCGTTGATGCCTCTTACCTCATCACCCCAACCGTTGGCTATCTGAAGATTAACAAGTTTGCCGAGACAACTTATTCAGAAATGATGATTGCCCTCGCGCAACTCAGTCAGCTTGGAATGAAACAGCTCATCATCGACCTTCGCGGAAATACAGGCGGAATAATGGACGCAGCCATAAACATGTCGAACGAATTCTTGCAGAAAAACCAGCTTATCGTTTACACGCAAGGCAGAAAGCATCCTCGCAAGGATTACCGAAGCGACGGAAAAGGCGCATACAGAAACATTCCGCTGTGCGTACTGATTGACGAAGGCAGCGCATCGGCAAGCGAGATTTTTGCCGGAGCAATGCAAGACAACGACCGCGCTGATATCATCGGCCGCCGCTCGTTTGGAAAAGGTCTGGTTCAACAGCCTATGGGCTTCCGCGACGGCTCAGTAATACGTCTGACGATAGCAAGATACTACAGTCCTTCGGGCAGATGTATCCAAAAACCTTACGAAAAGGGACACGACGAAAACTACGAGATGGACTTGATTACCAGATACGAGCGAGGAGAATTCTTCTCACAGGACAGCATAAAGCAAAACGGTCCTAAGTTCAAGACACTGAAAGGACGCACGGTTTACGGCGGTGGTGGCATCATGCCAGATATCTTCGTGCCAGAAGACACAACATCTATAACATCATATTATAGAGAATCCGTAAACTCAGGTCTTGTGCTCGAATTTGCATATCAGTACACCGACGAGAACCGCGAAAAAATGCAGAAATACGGCACAAGCAGCGAACTCGCCAAGTATCTGAAAAATCAGGGATTGGTTCATCAGTTCGTAAACTATGCCGAGAAGAAAGGCTTGAAACGCCGAAATCTGATGATTCAGAAAAGTTACAACCTGTTCGAGAACACACTCATCGGAAGCGTAATCTACAATATGCTTGACATCGAAAGTTACATAGAGTTCAAGAACAAGCAAGACGCAACCGTAAAGAAAGCAATTTCGCAATTCGAATGAGCAAAAAAGAAATAAGAAAACATATTGCTTCGGTCAAGAAGCAGTACACTCCACAGCAGTTGCTCCAATACTCTAAGCAAGTGTTGGAGCAACTTGCAAGTAACCGTCACTTCAGCGACGCAAAGACGATTCTGCTATATCACTCGCTTCCCGACGAGGTGAACACGCACGATTTTGTAAAATCGTTGGCAGAGAAGAAGACGGTTCTACTTCCTGTCGTGGTTGGCGATGTTCTTGAAATAAGAAGATACACCGGCGACAACGACCTGAAACTTGGCAGTTTCAACATTCTTGAGCCATGCGGAGAGCCGTTTACAAACCTTAAAGAAATTGATGTTGCCATTGTTCCCGGAGTTGGATTCGACCGAGAGAACAACAGACTTGGACGTGGAAAGGGATATTACGACAAACTTCTGTGCCAGATGCCCGATGTCTACCGAATTGGAATATGCTTTCCGTTTCAGTTTTTTGACAAACTGCCATACGAGGAGCACGACATCAAGATGCACGAAGTCATCAGTGGAACATTATAGACGTAATAACCTGAGCACCAACTTTTTCATTGAGTTGCTGCACAAGTCTGTCGCGGCGCAGAAACAAATCGTGCTTCAGAGCCGGCGATTTAATCTCGACATGCAAAGTCTGATTTTTGATGAACATGTCGCCTGTGTAGCGCATAATGGCATTGCCCAGAACATCGCGCCATGCCGAGTTCATCAGATGAAACTCGTTTAGCGGAGATTCAAGTCCATTCTGGCGCAAGAAAAAATTCAGCACCTCGCCTATCGACTGTTCCTTTCGTCTAAACATGTCTTTCTTTTATTTCGCCTGCCGACACATCAAACAGTTTATACTCGCCATTCATGCTCGACAGAATGGCATCGAGATTATCCTTGTTTGTGTCGGTTATAAATGTCTGACCAAATTCATCGCTCGCCACAAGTTTTACAATCTGCTCTACCCTGCGCGCATCGAGTTTGTCGAAAATATCATCGAGCAGCAGAATCGGAGTCGTCTTTCTACCTGTTCGACGGAGAAAATCGAACTGCGCAAACTTCAGCGCAACGACAAATGTCTTGCACTGTCCTTGCGAGCCTTCCTTCTTTAGCGGAAATCCGCCGAGCGACATTATCAAATCGTCCTTGTGAATGCCATGAAGCGAATATCCGACAATTCTGTCCTTGGCCCTATCGCGCTGTATTACATCAAGCAGATTGCCTCTCTGTCCGTGCGAAACATATTCGAGTTCAACAGTCTCGTGCTCTGACGATATTAGTTGATAAAACTTCTGAAAAATAGGCATGAACGCCGAAATAAACTCGGTTCTCGCCCTGAAAATCTTGTCACCTTCGATAGCCATCTGTTCTTCCCACAACGAGACGAGTGTCCAGTCTGGCTCTTCTTCCATCTTCAGCAGAGTGTTTCGCTGCAAAAGTGCTTTATTATAACGGATTAGCGCGTCGAGATATTCGCGGTCGTACTGCGATATTACGACATCCATAAACTTACGCCTAACCTCACTTCCGCCCGAGATAAGTTCAGCATCGTCGGGTGACACCATCACCAACGGAATAAGTCCGATATGCTCGCTCAACTTCTTGTAATCCTTCTTGTTGCGTCTGAAACGCTTTTTCGTACCGCGTTTCATGCCGCAATAGATATCCACGGCATCGTCCTGTTCAGAGACATACTGTCCCTGAATAACGAAGAAATCATCACCGTGCCGGATTACCTGCGAATCTACAGAATTGTTTGCGCTCTTGCAGAATGAGAGGAAATACACCGCATCGAGTATGTTCGTCTTTCCCTCGCCGTTGCTGCCGATGAAACAATTCAGTTTGGGCGACAACGACAAATCTGCTTCCTGTATATTCTTGTAGTTTAAAATCGAAATATGTTTTAACTGCATATCATCATTTGTTCGGACTGCAAAAATAAACTTAATCTTCAAGAAAAAGTAAAAAAACTGCAAATAAATTTCATCAATCGGAATAAAAAAACTATTTTTGCACGCCGACATAGAGGCTAAAACTAAGAAAATAATAAAAAATAAAAAATAATGGCAGAAAATAACAATCTGAAAGAGACTGCTGCTAACGAGCAGCACAATGATGAGAGCAACGGATTTGCAGAGACCATCTCTAAGTCTGAGGCATTCATCAGCGACCACAAGAAGGGTCTGCTTATAGGAACAGGCGCTGTTCTTGCAGTGATTGCGGCCTTCTTCCTTAGCAAGGAATTCTATTTCGGTCCTCGCGAGATTAAGGCATCAACAGAGCTTGCAAAGCCACAGCAACTTTTTAACGAGGGCGATTTTGAGAAGGCTCTGAAGGGCGACAAAGGCACTCCGGGCTTCCTTTCAATCATCGACACATACGGCTGCACCGATGCTGCAAACCTTGCAAACGCTTACGCAGGCATCTGCTACGCACAGACAGGCAAGTACAAAGAGGCTGTAAAATATCTTGAGGACTTCGACGGAAAAGACCAGATGGTTGGTCCTTCAGCACTCGGAACACTGGGCAACTGCTACGCACAACTCAAAGAGTACGACAAGGCAGTAAGCACCCTCAAGAAGGCTGCAAGCAAGGCCGACAACAACTCTCTCAGCCCAATCTTCCTTGTTCAGGCAGGCGAGATTCTCGAAAGTCAGAACAACTACAAGGAGGCACTTGAGTGCTACGAGCAGATCAAGACAAAGTATGTTCAGTCAATGCAGGCTCAGGATATCGACAAGTACATTGAGCGCGCAAAGGCAAATATTAAATAATATACCTTATATTATAAATAATCAAGGTGCGCTCTGACTATAGAACGCACCTTTTAATTTTTCAACCCACAAACAAAAAACTAATATGGCTACAAAATATCACAATCTGTCGGATTACGACTTCGATTCAGTTCCAAATGCCGAGGGCAAGAAGTTCGGCATCGTTGTTGCCGAGTGGAACAGCAACATAACATTTGCACTTGCCGAGGGAGCACGCAACACTCTCCTGAAGCATGGTGTTAAGGAAGACGACATTGAAATGAAGATGGTTCCGGGAAGTTTCGAACTTATCTACGGTGCTCAGAAGATGAGCAAGAGAGGAAAGTTCGACGCCGTTATCGCCATAGGCTGCGTTGTTAGAGGCGACACTCCGCACTTCGACTACATCTGCGCAGGCACAACTCAAGGATTGGCTCAACTCAATACCGAGGGCGAGATTCCTGTTATCTACGGACTTCTTACAACCAACAATATGGAGCAAGCCGAAGAACGCGCAGGTGGAAGACTTGGAAACAAGGGCGATGAATGCGCCGTTACTGCCATAAAAATGGTGAACTTTTAATTTGAAAAGCATTATTCTGAAAAATATACCAATATTTTCTTGGCTGTTTCAAAAATAAGTGCTATCTTTGCATCGCTTTTGAAAAATAAAGCGGCCGGGTAGGTAGGTAAGTGGTTAAAACGGGCAGACTGTAAATCTGTTGCTTCACGGCTTCGGCGGTTCGAATCCGTCCCTGCCCACAGAAAACATCAACAATAACTTTGTTGGTGTTTTTTATTTTTCAAAACAAGCAAATGAAAAAATATTTGTATATTTGCATATGCGCATTAAAACGAACTATTGTACAACTCTAAAAAGTTTAAGAAGATGAAAAAATACATTGCACTCCTTATATTCTGCCTATCGTCTACGTTTATTCAGGCTCAGGACATCTATGCAGAAGACCTTATTGCACTGATGGACAAATCGCTGAGACAGGCAACAAACTTCCTTAGTCCACGAGGTCTGCAATATCAGTTTCAGACCGAAGAGAATGGTCCGAAGCGAATTGTATGGGCAAAGAACGTTACAGTTTCCGAAGACAACAGCATGAAGGTTAACGATTCGCCATACGCAACCGTTACGATAGAATACGACCCGGTCCAGGGAAATCAAATTAACTACATGCACTCAAACAAGAAAGCATTCAAGCAGATTCTGAAATATTTTAAGGGACGCGGCTATGAGCCAGGCGAAGAACAGGAAAGAGCAGGCGGAATCCGAATTGAATACATAAACAACGAAGGCGACTTTGACGTTACATACAACGAGTGGGATGAATATGCATCGCTAACCATTGCACAACGAAAAAGATAAAATAATGTTATAAAACATACTTTTAAAGCATCGTTTTCTTGATAATAATCAAGAAAACGATACTTTTTTATATATTTCTCACAATTTTATGTTATAAAACATATTTCATTCGTATCTTTGCAATGTCAAACAGAAAGACATTGAGTATTAACTAAAAAAAAGAAGCTTTATGAAGAAAATGAAATTTGTAGCAGCTAAGGTAAAAAAGATCATCAAAGAAGGTCTTAACGAGAACGGTAAGAACTACATGATGTATCCTTACAACTTCTAAGAGAAGTAAGCTGACAGAAGCAAAAAATGTATTAAGAAAGAAGAAGAGAAGAAAAAAGAGTTAGTAACAATTTAATTTTTAAGAGTTATGAATACAATGATTAAATTCGCAGTAAGATTTGCAAAGGAGTTTTTCAAGGGCTTGAACGCTAATGGTATGAACTTAATGAACAACCCTTATGCAATCTAAGAGATCAGGACATCAGGTTGGTCAATGCACCAACGCAGTTGAAAACTAATGCGCCGTAATCACACAAAGAATGTTGATTACGGCTTTTTTGTGCTCTTTTTACATATTTTCCACATAAAGTTCAAATTTATTGCTATCTTTGCTAAAACAAAATAACTATAACCATAATAAATTATGTACACAATACAAGCTAACGAATCAGGTACACGCTCAATCAACATTCTTGACGAGCACCTTAACACAATTCACAAATACTCACTGTTTCAGAACCTTATAGACAGTAATGGAATCGTCGACGAAGGGGTTCTTGACAAACTGAAAATGACAATACGCTCGATGATAGAGTCGCAGACAGAAGACAGAAAAGACCTGCTCGACCTCTGCTTCGACGTTATTTACAATAGCGATATGAAAGCCTTTGGACTGCACAACCTAATTCTGCTTTACATTGAGTGGTGCGGCAAGGCTACAGAACAAAATTAACTAAATGAAGGAGTTCAAATTATCAGACTGGCTTCCTACAACAAAAAAGGAATTAGATTTGAGGGGATGGGATGAACTTGATGTCATCCTATTCAGTGGAGATGCATACGTTGATCACCCGTCGTTCGGAGCGGCAGTAATTGGCAGAATAATCGAAGCCGAGGGGCTGAGAGTTGCCATTGTGCCGCAACCCAACTGGCAAGACGACCTGCGCGACTTTCGAAAGTTGGGCAGACCGCGTCTGTTCTTCGGCATCTCGCCGGGCTGCATGGACTCCATGGTTAATAAATACACAGCAAACAAGCGTCTTCGCTCTGAAGATGCCTACACACCCGACGGTCGGCACGACAAACGTCCGGAATATCCAAGCATCGTATATTCAAAGATTCTGAAGCAACTCTGGCCCGATGTCCCTGTTGTTTTGGGCGGAATAGAAGCATCCTTGCGCCGACTCACCCACTACGATTATTGGCAGAATTCGCTGCGCAGAAGCATTTTATGCGACAGCGGAGCCGATATGATTCTCTACGGAATGGGCGAAAAAAACACGGTGGCTCTATGCCGTGCTCTTCTCGACGGACTTCATTACGACGAAGAGAAGGTAACGACCGAACTTTTCAACGATATTCTTTTCAGACACCCTGTCAACCAGACCGTTATGTGGCTGAAAGAAAATCGTATTCCCGGTGGAATAAGGAACGACGACCTAATTCTGCACTCGCATGCAGAGTGTCTGAAAAACAAGAAGTTCGAGGCCGAGAACTTCCGCCACATCGAGGAAGAAAGCAACAAGTATTCGGCTCAGCGAATACTTCAGGAGACCGACGGCAAATATGTCGTTGTAACTCCGCCATTCCAGCCAATGACACAGGGCGAACTTGATGCTTGTTTCGACCTTCCGTACACTCGTCTGCCCCACCCTAAATACAAGGGAAAGCGCATTCCGGCGTACGACATGATTAAATTCTCGGTAAACCTTCACCGAGGATGTTTCGGCGGATGCGCCTTCTGCACCATCTCGGCTCATCAAGGAAAATTCATTACAAGCCGAAGCAAGGAGAGCATCATGAAAGAGGTGAAAGCCATAACCGAGATGCCCGACTTCAAGGGAAATCTGTCGGATTTGGGCGGTCCGTCGGCAAATATGTACGGAATGCACGGCAAGAATCTCGACATCTGCCACAAGTGCAAGCGTCCGTCGTGCATCCACCCTTCGGTATGCAAGAATCTGAACACCGACCACAGTCAACTTCTCGACATTTACAAGTCTGTGGACAAGATTCCGGGCATAAAGAAGAGTTTCATTGGAAGCGGCGTGCGATACGACCTTCTGCTACACGATTCGGGCGACGAGAAAATAAATAAAGTGAATCGTGAGTACACTAAAGAACTGATTACGAAGCATGTAAGCGGACGACTAAAGGTAGCTCCAGAGCACACTTCGGATAAGGTTCTGTATCTGATGCGCAAGCCGTCGTTCACGCAATTCTACGAGTTCAAGCACATCTTCGACCAAATAAACAAGGAGACTGGAATGCACCAGCAGATTATTCCGTACTTCATAAGCAGTCACCCGGGCTGCACCGCCGAAGACATGGCAGAACTGGCGGTTCTGACGAAAGACCTCGACTTCCATCTGGAGCAGGTTCAGGACTTCACTCCTACCCCAATGACCGTGAGCACCGAGGCTTGGTACACCGGATATCATCCGTACACGATGGAGGAGGTTTTCAGCGCGAAGAATCCGCAGGAAAAACTTGAGCAAAGGCAATTCTTCTTCTGGTACAAGCCAGAGGAGAGACGCAACATTGCAAACGCTCTCCGCCGAATGAACCGCAAAGACCTTTTGGACAAACTCTATCACGATGTGCAACCGCAAGATTACAGGGATGATAGAAAGCAGCGACGCGACGAGCCTCAGAAATCAAAATCGAACACCAAAAAGGGAAAGAAAGAGCAAGACAAAAAGAAGTCGCACTTCGACTACCACAAGGATTTTGAAAAAAAGATTCACAAAAGTTATAAAAAGTAAAAAAACTCGCAACCAAACATTTAATTGGTTGCGAGTTTTTTCTTACCACTTTAATTCCGTAGAATTCATGTAGTTTGGAGCGAGTTTTATACGTTCGCCGGCAAGTTCGAGAAAGACGGCTACGTTGTATTTCTGTCCTGGTTTTCCGCTCGTAAAATCGCCGCGAAGGACGAAATTCTTCTGCGTTCCCTGTTCCATGCTGATTTTCAGCGGAACGGTATAGGCAAGCGAGTTGCCACCTTCGACAGGGAAAACAAAGGCGTAGATTTCGGCATCGGGCAAAGGCTTGTTCGCCTTCAGATTTACAACCACCTCAACCTTGTTACCGACGCCTTTCACAGCCTTTATGCCGCTTGTGAGAACCACGCCGAAGCCTTCAGCCTTGATATTGAGACGCGGAGGCTGCAAACCACGCTGAAGCCTCATCTTCTTGGCAACGCTCGTTCCGTCGAGCATATAAGCTGGATAGACGAGGTACGAGCCACCCTCGGTTATATCCTCGCTCCTGAGTTTTATGCGACTGAAATAATGACGCGATTCGAGTTTGCTGAATTTCTGATATGGAATGAAAGTCTCAACCTTTGTAGCCTCGTTTACAACGATGCAGCCGAATGTTCCGCTCATGTCGAACATCGAATAGTTCTGAAATTTTCCTTTCAGTTCGAAAACATCAGAACTACCTTCCTTTACAACACCTCCGGTGAGCGACTCGAAGCAACGCATCTCGCTTTTGTAGAACTTCGAAGCCCTTGGCTTTATGCCTGTAATGATATAGTGCAGACATCCCGTAAAAGTGAATTTCTCGGCCATTCCTGGTTTGAGAGCCGACATCAGATAATATCCGTTCTCATCGCCCTCCCACCCCATATTATAGTGGAAATACCCCAGTTGGTTTATTCCGTCGCAGACAAAAGTGTGCGCACCGAGTTCCGTGCGGATGCTGTAAACTACGGGGCGACCGCTTGAAAGTTCGGCACAGATGATTTTCCGCCATTCATCGTCGGAATAGAAAACTCGCTCTTCATACATCATCGAAGGGTCGTAGCCGTATTTATCGCGCAAAGCCGAAACAACGTCAACCATCGGCGCACTCGTCTCCTCGCCGTAAGTAGCCTTGACACTACGACCGCAATCGAGCATCAGTTTCGATACGGCATCGACATTTGCCTTCGGGGATTTTGAATTGTACGAGCCAAGCATACTCTGCCACGGATAAGCAGTTGCAGGATATTTGTAGAAGTTCATGACCTGAGCCATAGCGGTAGCAACGCAGCCTGTAGCACAACGTTTTCCGCCCTTTACCGGGCAAGCCGAATTATAGGGTTCGTACTGTCCCCAAGCCGTTTTCAGGAGTGGTTTGATGGCTGTCTGAGGCTTCACAAGCGAAGTTGTCTTAGATGTCAGTTCGGGATGTTCTATGGCGAAAGAAATCTGCCTTCCGTAGTCGCTAATCATCGTCTTCATGCTTATCGGAAGTAAGTCCCAGTCGAACTTTCCGCTTTCGCTGTACATCAGCACATCTTCGGTATTAGTATCGGCAGAGACCATGATATATCCGCCGTTGTTTGCCCTATTGAAGATGTAGACGAGCTTATGCTTGCTGTTCCGCCCGATGTGGGCAAGGGTTAGCGACGAACTTTTGCCGGGTGCATACTTCTGCAAGAAAGCCACGGCAATCCTCTGTGCCTGAGCAGAATCGCGCTGACTGGCACGCGCGCCGACGGCAACAGTCAGCACAGTAAACAAGACAAGCAGTATTCGTTTCATAGTCATTATTATTTGTGTTGAAATTTACTTTTCGTAGCGGCTTCCCCAGCACCTCACCATTCGTTCGCGGTGCTTCTGCTCAGCCTGATTTTCCTGAGCGTGCCAGATTCTTACGTTCTGCAAATCGTCGGGCATAAACTGCTGCTGAACAAAGTGTTCGGGATAGTCGTGGCTGTACTTATAACCGTCGCTGTAGCCCAAATCAGCCATCAGTTTTGTAGGAGCATTGCGCAGATGCAGCGGAACAGGCAGATTTCCTGTCTGCTTTACGAGTTGGATCGCGCTGTTTATGGCATTGTAGGCTGAATTACTCTTAGGACTTGTGGCAAGATATATTGTGGCTTCGGCAAGCGGAATGCGACCTTCGGGCCAACCAATTTTCATCACGGCATCGAAGGCGGCGTTTGCCAAAAGCATAGCATTTGGGTTGGCAAGACCGATGTCCTCGCTCGCACTTATGACCAACCGTCGGGCGATGAATGCAGGGTCTTCGCCGCCCTCAATCATGCGGGCAAGCCAGTAGATTGCAGCATCTGGGTCGCTTCCACGGATACTTTTAATGAAGGCAGAGATGATGTCGTAGTGCATCTCACCGTCCTTATCATAAGCCAACGGATTCTGCTGAAGGCGGTTCACAACCTTATCGTCGGTTATAACGATTTCCGAATCGTCTGACGCACCTTCAGCCTCAACGACAAGTTCGAGAATATTGAGGAGTTTTCTGGCATCACCGCCAGAATACCGGAGCATTGCATCGGTTTCTTCGAGCCTGATATTCAGTTTATTCAGAATATCATCTTTCTTTATTGCCAGTTGCAGAAGTTCGAGCAAATCGTCTTTTTCGAGGCTCTTCAGAACATAGAGTTGGCATCGCGACAGGAGCGGTCGGATTACCTCGAACGAAGGGTTCTCGGTTGTTGCGCCGATAAGGGTTACAACGCCCTGCTCCACCGCACCGAGAAGCGAATCTTGCTGCGACTTGCTGAAACGGTGAATCTCGTCAATGAAAAGAATCGGACTTGCCTGCGTGAAGAAGCGTCCGTTTCGGGCTTTCTCTATTACTTCGCGCACATCTTTTACGCCCGAAGTGACAGCGCTCAGCGTGTAGAACGGCACCTCGAGTTTGTGGGCGATGATGTTGGCAAGCGTCGTCTTTCCCACTCCCGGAGGTCCCCAAAGGATGAACGACGAGATTCGTCCGCCGTCAATCATCTTCCGTAGCACGGCACCCTCGCCAACGAGATGCTTCTGTCCTATGTAATCGTCGAGCGACTGAGGTCGCAAGCGTTCTGCTAATGGCTTCATAATCTGTTTTTTAAAACGTTACTCTAAACATAAATCTAATGCCCCACTTCGTGCTTGTCGGAAGGTCGAGATAGTTGAGTCTTCTGACATATTCAACATGAACGAGCTTGAATATATTGTGGATTCCCACGATGGCCTCTACGTAAGGCCGTTTCGGGTCCATAACGTAACTGCGGTAGATTGGATTTCCGTCCTCGCCGATGCGGTATGTTCCATCGGCGTTATAATAAGCCGGAAAATCCATCAGAATATCAGAATTCTGATTCTGTGCAAGGAACGGATTGTTCTTGTCCGTAAGCTTTCCCCACAGCACGTTCACACCGATGAACTCGCGCCATTTAAGTTTTTTCAGCAGCGGAATTCGGTTGAAAATCTTTCCGTTCAAATCCCACGAAGTCTGCAAAGAGGCATAGCGGTCGTTCAGGAACTCCATGTTGTTTATGAGGTTGAAAGTCTCGTCCTCCATGATGTACGACAGATTCGCCGCCGGCGTAATAAGCAGAGGATAAGGCACCTTGTTCCACTGTGCACCAGCCTTGATGTGCGTGTCAATCTTTCCCCACGAAGTGAGCCACAAGCGTTTGTAGAAAGTCACTTCTGAGAAATTGTACTTGTAGTCGCCGCCAAGCACATCCTTAAAGCCCATTGTGTGACTGATGGTAAACACCGGCGCATCGAGGTTGATAGGCACTCGTCGCTGCTTTGTGTTGATGAATGTCTCGCCCGGCGCAAAGCGGAAGAAGACCGTCGCCTCGCTGGTAGTGAAATCCTTGCGGTCGTAGTAGAAATTAACGTCGCCATGGTTTGGCAGATAGCGATATTTCAGTTGGTCGCAAGCCTCGTTGTTGCTGTTACGCAACTGAACCTGCATCTTGAAACCGTTCTCGTACTCGCGCTCGTATGTAAGCTGACCGTAACGCTCGTAAAGCATCTGGTTCACATCGGTAAACTTGAACGAGGTGAACATATTGTCCTTATCTGTATGCACAAACTTGTCGTTTGGCGAAACCACATCGTACTGATAGTGGAAGGCGATAGAGTTTTTTGGGAACTCGCGCGGAAGATACTCCTTCTTGTTGAACGAATATTCAACCTCGCCCATGTACTTCCACCGGCTGTCGCGGAATCCGTATGCGCCATAGCCTTTGAAGAACCAATGTTTGTTGAGGTTAGCCGTTGTCTGTCCGCTCGCTCTCAGACGCAATCCGTCAACCGAATTCTGTGTGATGATGGTGTTGCACGGACCGATATCAATCTTGCTCGGATGGTCTTTGTCGCCCGTCTCCACGAAGTTCTCGATTAGGGCTTTCAGACAGAAGAGGACGTACTTGAAGCCCTTTATCTGCTGAAGACTCTTTACAAACACATCCATATCGCCCTCGCTCTTGCTGAGTTCGACCTGTCGATATTCCTTCCAGAAGCTGTCGTCGCGCATCATGGCATCAGCCTCCTTAATCTCCCTGCCCTTGCGCTTGAAGAGTTGCTTCGGAAGTTCGTCGAAAGCAAAATCCTTGTATTTCGTTATTCGTCTTACCTGAAACGAATTCATGAAGTTTGCCACCTTCAGTTCGACAAGCATATCGTCCGACACAAGCACGCGCTCGCCCGACGGCAGCGTTTCGAACTCCTGAAGAATCTGCATGTTATCGACAAAGTTGATGTCGCTTTTCTTCGGAATATTGAGGTAGCATTTCTTTATCTGATAACTCGAATCGGCAAAGATATAAACATGACCAGAAAATCCGAAATCCTGCGAATTGTTAGGCACAAAACTAACGTCGATGCATCTGGCGTTGTCAACCATCAGCGTGTCCATTATATAGTATTTGTAGAACCCAATTCCGGCGTTGCTCACAGGGCTGTTGAACGGATATTGCAGAAGTCTTATCTCATCGTCGTAGATGTTCACATCGGTGAATACGTCCTTCATCACGGTTGTGAGAATGTCGCCCGTGTTGAGCAGCTCGTTCACACCCTGATTGTTCATTCCCTTTATGATGTCCTTCTCGCTCTTAGGGTCTTTGCGATAGATGCGCTGCGTAACCGTCTCGTTTACCGACACAGGCAGAATCTGCTTCTGCGTTTCGGGGCAGACTTCGAGCTGCTTCTTCAGCTGCGGCATATTCTTGAAGATTCCCTCATTCATCTTTGTCGAATCCATGTTGTTGAACGAGAGCGTTATCTTCTGATACTTGTTGTACTGATAGAAATCGTGCTGTGCCAAGTCGCTCTGCTTCTTAGCGGCAATAACCTTCTTCATCAGTTCTACCGCCGGATTGTTCTTACGGCTGTACTTCTGCTTTTTCGGTTTTACCACAACCTCGCTCAACTGAACATCGTCGGGCTGAATCTTGACCTTCAGTCGGCGCGTTGACGAACTGATTGTTACCGTCTTCTTAACATATCCAACGGCAGAGAACGTAAGTTTCTTCCACTCCGGATGAAGCGGCAGCGTGAAGTTTCCATCAACATCAGAAATCGTACCGATTCCCTTGCCGTCGTAGAATATATTCATATAAGGAATAGGCTCGCCGGTTGTCGACTCTGTTACAACGCCGGTAATCTCCTGAGCCGACGCAGCAATATAAACAAAGCACAGAACCAAGGCGATAAATAGTTTCTTCATTACAAATCTTTACCTTTAATATTAACAACAATTATTTGATGTTTAAGCCACTCTGCAAAAACAGATTCGTGTACGGGCATAACATCTGTTTGCGGCGCAAAGATAATGAAAACTCAAACACGCGCAAAAGTTTTCATATATTTTACACACATTTTTAGACATATTAGCGAAGCAAACACCAATAATGTTTTATTTTTTTATAACTTTGCAGAACCGTTTTTATTATTGAAGCCACTAAATTATATATGATTTCGATTCTTATACCAGTTTACAACAATAGTTGCGACAGACTTGTTTCCGACTTGCACAAGCAGGCCGAAGCACTAGGTATTGAATTCGAAATCATTGTGATGGACGACTGCTCTACCGACGATGAGAGCAAACTAAAGAACCGCACGCTACGAAATCTCTGCCATTGCCGATACATTGAGAACGCGCAGAACGTGGGACGGTCGAGAATCAGAAATCTCTTGGCAGCCGAAGCCCGATTCGGCCTTCTTTTGTTTATGGACAGCGACGCCATCGTTGTACGCCCCGACTTCATCGCCAAATACTTGGAGGCGGCAAAGCAGCACGATGTTGTATGCGGCGGAATATGCCACTCCACAACACCTCCGCCAGCCAACATGATTCTGCGATACATCTACGAAATCGAATCGGAGAAGAAAGTGGTGAAGAATGCAGACGACAGCGACCCGTGCTCTCCGTTCAAGACATTCAACTTTCTGATAAAGAAAGAAATCTTCGAGCAGATAAAATTCGACGAGCGATACAGCGAATACGGTTTCGAAGATGCAAAATTCGGCATCGACCTGAAAACCAGAGGCTACAGCGTATATCAAATTGACAATCCGCTACAGCACGACGGACTGGGCACAAACGAGGAATTCGTAAACAAGGTCGAGACATCGCTGCACACACTCTACAAGTTCAGCGACGACCTCAGGCTCTACACCCGGCTCTTGCAGATGACAGACAAGCTCAACGCCCTTCACATGCTTCCGATAGCAAGAATAGCATATCGCATTTTCGGCTCGATGATGCGCAAGAATCTGTGCAGCAGCCACCCTTGCATCAGACTTCTGAACATATACAAACTGTGCTACTATTCGGCTATCAGAAAGTAATTTTTCTGCGTCATAAACTATCTAATACAACATCAGCGGACTACTTCAATATTTTATCTGACAAAACTGCCCGATAATTCAGCATAATTTTGTATTTTTGCATCCAAATTTTTGATTTATTATGGCAGAAAACATTGCAAACGAGGCCGCTGAGAAAAAAAGCCTCAATTTTATCGAACAAATTGTTGAGAAAGAGTTGGCAGAAGGAAAGAACGGAAAAAGAGTACAGACACGCTTTCCGCCAGAGCCAAACGGCTACCTTCATATCGGTCATGCAAAGGCAATCGCGCTTGATTTCGGCATAGCCCAGAAATACGGCGGCGTGTGCAACCTTCGCTTCGATGACACCAACCCTATCAAGGAAGACACCGAATACATCGACTCAATTAAGCAAGACATCGAATGGCTTGGCTTTAAGTGGGGAAACATATACTACGCATCTGACTATTTCCAACAGTTGTGGGACTTTGCCGTTGAACTTATAAAGCGCGGCAAGGCTTATGTCGACGAGCAGTCAGCCGAGACTATCGCCGCACAGAAGGGCACACCTACACAACCGGGAACAGAGAGCCCGTTCCGCAACCGTCCTATCGACAAGAGCCTTGCCCTCTTCGAGAAGATGAACAGCGGAACAGTTGAACCGGGAAAGATGGTTCTGCGCGCCAAGATAGACATGGCAAACCCTAACATGCACTTCCGCGACCCAATCATCTACCGCGTGCTTAACATTCCGCACATCCGCACAGGCAACAAATGGAACGCTTATCCGATGTACGACTTTGCACATGGCCAAAGCGACTATTTCGAAGGCGTAACACACTCACTATGTACACTCGAGTTCGTTGTCCACCGTCCGCTTTACAATCTCTTCATCGACTGGCTGAAAGAGATTCGCGGCGACGAGGGCGACATGGACGACAACCGCCCACATCAGACCGAGTTCAACAAACTGAACCTCAGTTACACTCTCATGAGCAAGCGAAACCTTCTCGCTCTCGTAAAGGAAGGCTTGGTTAACGGCTGGGACGACCCACGAATGCCTACAATCTGCGGATTCCGCCGCCGTGGCTACAGCCCTGAATCAATCATCAAGTTCATCAACAAAATCGGTTACACAACATACGACGCCCTTAATGAGTTCGAGCTTATGGAGAGCGCGGTCCGCGACGACCTCAACAGCCGTGCCACACGCGTAAGCGCAGTGCTCGACCCTGTCAAGCTTGTCATCGTAAACTATCCTGAAGGTCAGGTTGAGGAGATGACAGCCATCAACAACCCAGAAAACGAGGCAGACGGCACTCACACTATCGAGTTCAGCCGCGAGTTGTGGATTGAGCGCGACGATTTCCAGGAGGTTGCCGAGAAGAAATTCCAGCGTCTTGCTCCGGGCAAGGAAGTGCGCCTGAAGAATGCCTACATCATCAAGTGTCTTGAGGAGAACTTCTGCAAGAAAGACGAAAACGGCAATATCGTAGAGATTTATGCCGAGTACGACCCAGACAGCAAGAGCGGAAGCGCAGGAGCCGACCGCAAGATTAAGGGCAAGACTCTGCATTGGGTAAGTTGCGCACACTCGCTGAAGGCTGAAGTCCGCTTGTACGACCGTCTGTGGAAGGTTGAGAACCCACGCGACGAACTGGCTCGCATCCGCGAAGAGCAGAACTGCGAGGCTGTAGAGGCAATGAAGCAGATGATTAACCCAGACAGCCTTCACATCAAGACAAACTGCTACATCGAAAAGTATGTTGCCGAACTGAAGCCTCTGAGTTACTTGCAGTTCCAGCGCATAGGCTACTTCAACATCGACCAAGACAGCACTCCAGACCACTTGATTTTCAACAAGACCGTTGGTCTGAAGGACACTTGGAAGAAGAAATAATAACATTAACAAACATTTTAAACTGAATGGATTTCATACAACAGCTACTTGAGCAGCTCGACTACGGAATGATTACTCTCCTGATGACACTCGAGAGCACAGTCGTTCCTGTGCCGTCTGAATTGGTCGTAACCCCGGCAGCCTACTATGCCTGTCGTCCGAACGCAGATATGAACATCTACCTCATCATATTCTTTGCTACACTCGGAGCCGACATGGGCGCAAGCATCAACTATGTTGCAGCAAAATATCTGGGTCGTCCGGTTGTATATAAGTTTGCCAACAGCAAACTTGGCAAGATGTGCCTGCTAAACGAGGAAAAGGTAAAGCACACCGAAAAATATTTCGACGACCACGGAGTAACATCAACTCTTATTGGCCGACTGATTCCGGGAATACGCCACCTCATCTCAATCCCAGCCGGACTGGCTCAGATGCACTACGGAAAGTTCCTTCTCTACACCACCATCGGTGCAGGAGCATGGCACACAATCCTTGCTCTTCTTGGCTACTATCTGAGCAAGATCGTAGAGCCGGCTCAACTTAACAGCAAAATCGAGGAATACAGCACTTATATCAAGTGCGTAATCATCGGACTGGTTGCAGCACTTGTTGTTTATTTCGTAGTAAAATACATTTTTGGTAAAAACAGAAAAACAGAAAAATAAATATGTTCGATAATCTAAGCGAAAGACTTGAACGCTCATTCAAGTTACTTAAAGGTGAAGGAAAAATCACCGAGATAAATGTTGCCGAGACTCTGAAAGACGTGCGCCGTGCCCTGCTCGACGCCGATGTAAGTTTCTTGGTTGCCAAGAAATTCACAGATACGGTAAAGGCAAAGGCTTTGGGACAGAACGTACTCACAGCCGTAAAGCCAAGCCAGCTCATGGTAAAGATTGTTCACGACGAACTTACTGAACTTATGGGTGGACAGGCTGCCGAACTCGAACTGAAGCAGCATCCTGCCGTAATCCTCATGGCCGGTCTTAACGGTGCTGGTAAGACAACCCTCACAGGAAAACTCGCCCTTCTCCTCAAGACAAAGAAGAACAAAAAGCCTTTGGTTGTAGCCTGCGATATCTATCGTCCAGCCGCTATCGACCAGTTGAAGGTTCTTGCCGAGCAGGTTGGCGTTGCCGTTTACAGCGAGCCAGACAGCAAGGATGCCGTTCAGATTGCACTCAACGGTATCAAAGAGGCAAAGGCTAAGGGCTACGACACCGTTCTTGTCGATACAGCCGGACGTTTGGCTATCGACGAGGCTCTGATGCAAGAAATCACAGCCATCAAAAACGCCATCAACCCAGACGAGACATTGTTCGTTGTTGATGCCATGACCGGTCAGGATGCCGTAAATACGGCCAAGGAGTTCAACGACCGACTCGACTTCAACGGTGTTGTACTTACCAAGCTCGATGGTGACACACGCGGTGGTGCAGCCCTTTCAATCCGCAGCGTTGTAAACAAGCCTATCAAGTTTGTCGGTACAGGCGAAAAGATGGAGGCTCTCGACGTGTTCTATCCAGAGCGTATGGCCGACCGTATCCTCGGAATGGGCGATATCGTTTCGTTGGTTGAGCGCGCCCAGCAGCAGTTCGACGAAAAAGAGGCTGCCCGACTTCAGAAGAAGTTCGCACAGAACAAGTTCGACTTCACCGACTTTATGGACCAGATTCAGCAGATAAAGAAAATGGGCAACATAAAGGAGTTGGCAAGCATGATTCCGGGCGTTGGTAAGGCTATCAAGGATATCGACATCGACGACAATGCGTTCAAGAGCATCGAAGCAATCATCCAGTCAATGACACCATACGAACGCGCTCATCCTGAATGTCTTAACAGTTCACGACGCAACCGCATCGCCAAAGGTTCAGGAACAGGCATTCAGGAAGTTAACAGACTTCTGAAACAGTTTGAGCAGACTCGCAAGATGATGCACATGCTGAGCGGCGGCGGTGGCAAGATGGCAAAGATGATGAGCCGAATGGGCGGAATGCCAGGAATGCCAAAACTGAAATAAGAAAAACAAAACATACAACTAACTTATGGAACTAATAGACGGAAAGACCACAGCGGCCAAGATTAAAGAAGAGATTGCTGCCGAGGTTGAGCAGATTGTTGCAAATGGCGGCAAGCGTCCGCATCTGGCAGCCATCCTTGTAGGCCACGACGGTGGTAGCGAGACATACGTTAAGAACAAGGTTCTGGCGTGCGAGAAATGCGGATTCAAGTCAACGCTTCTCCGCTTCGAGGACGACATCACCGAGGAGCAGCTTCTTGCCGAGGTTGACAAGCTAAACAAGGATGCCGATGTAGACGGATTCATCGTACAGTTGCCTCTGCCAAAGCACATCTCTGAGCAGAAGGTTATCGAGGCTATCGACTACCGCAAGGATGTAGACGGCTTCCACCCTATCAACGTGGGCCGTATGGCTATCGGACTGCCTTGCTACATCTCAGCCACTCCAAAGGGCATTCTCGAGCTTCTGCGCCGCTACAACGTGCCTACAAGCGGAAAGAAATGCGTAATCCTTGGACGAAGCAATATCGTTGGAAAGCCAATGGCACAACTTATGATGCAAAAACAGTATGGCGACTCAACCGTAACAGTATGCCACAGCCGCTCAGAGAATCTGAAGAAGGAATGTCTTGAGGCCGACATCATCATTGCCGCAATCGGCAGACCAGACTTCGTTACAGCCGACATGGTTAAGGACGGCGCAACAGTCATCGACGTTGGCACAACACGCGTTCCTGACGCTACAAAGAAGAATGGCTTCCGTCTTAACGGCGATGTAAAATTCGACGAGGTTGCCCCTAAGTGCTCATTCATCACCCCTGTTCCGGGCGGCGTTGGTCCGATGACCATCTGCATGCTGATGATGAACACTCTTAGCGCAGGCAAAAAAGAGTTCTACAAGTAAACAAATATTCAAGCATAGAGAAGAATCCCAGCACTTTCCGGTGTTGGGATTTTTTTTGCATAAAACCTACTCTGATTAGATTCACACTACACCTAAGTCTCCTTAAGACAAGCCCCACAATATCCCCATTGTCGTGCGTTGTAATCCTTGACTCCGCTTTTGATGAGGTCCCTTTTTCTGGTCTTGGGGAGTTTCCCAACATTCCATATACATACGTATTCGCTGTCTTAACCACTCATAGTTTTTTTTGGCAGAGACGCTTCATATTGGCAAGGTGATAGTAACCTGCCCATCCTCGTATGTACTTCTTCGGTTTCTGCTTCCTCTTTTCATACCTCCAACCGTTGCTTCGGCTTGTCAGTACTTTATCCGTGACTTCATCTTTGCCTTGGACTTTGGATGTACGGTGAGTTGGTATTTGCCTTTGTTCACATATAAGGAGTAGCCGAGGTATTTCACACCCTTGATGTATGAAACGACCGTATTTTCCTTGTTCTCCCTGAGGAATAAGTACCTTTCTCGCTTGCATGCCATAGGCCTTTATCAATGATTCCGCTTCGAAGGTATTTGTGTATAAGGCCGGGCTACTTTCCCAACTGGCGCATCTTGCCGTTGTCCTTAGGTATCTCAACTCTTCGGACAGGATTCTGACGGTAACTGCAGTAAAGCAAGGAGACTATCAGGGATTGTTGGGGACTTCCCCCCATTAGACAATACTCATGCCGAGCATACAAAATCTGCACATAGTCAAATTCTTATATGACTATGTGCAGCATTTTATTGTTTAAAAACTACATAAGGAGACTTTTTCAGTGGCCAAGAACAAACATTGTATGTGTTCTGGCGTTGAATGAAATAGAATTGCTTTATTTCAACAGTTCTTCTGGATATGTCGGCATGGCTCCATTCTGGGTGCAGACATATGCACTGACATGAACAGCTATGCGATGGGCCTCAGATACAGACTTTCCATTGAGGATGCTGCCGATGAAGGAGCCGGTGAAGGAGTCGCCAGCACCTACGGTGTCGGCAACCTTCACTTTCGGTGTTTTCTGGAAAGACACGCGGCCAGGTGTGAAGACATAGCTGCCGTTAATGCCACAAGTAAGCACAAGCATGTCGAGATTGTACTTGCCCAAGATGAGCCAGCACTTGTTCTCGATGTCGAGACCTGGATAGCCAAACATACGACCGATGAGAACCAGCTCTTCGTCGTTGATTTTCAGTATATTGCAACGTTGAAAGGACTCGCGCAGAATTTCCTGAGTATAGAACTGCTGGCGCAGGTTGATGTCGAAAATCTTCAGGCAGTCGGCGGGCGTAGCGTCAAGGAACTTCTGGATAGTGGTGCGGCTGACCACGTTGCGCTGGGCCAGAGAGCCGAAGCAGACGGCACGGCAGTTACGGGCAATTTGGGCGATGTCGTCATCGAAAGGGATGTTATCCCAGGCTACATTTTCCTTGATGTCATACGTGGGAATGCCATGCTCGTCGAGCTGCACCTGCACAGTGCCAGTTGGATATGGTACGCGGGGAAGCAAGTCGTTCAGACCGTGCTCCTTCAGAGCCTCAATGGTCTCGTCGGCCAGTTTGTCCTCGCCGAGTGCGCTGACGGCGATGGTGTTGTCCATGCCGAGGAACATTCCGGCATGATAAGCGAAGTTGGCGGGTGCGCCACCCAGTTTCTTACCTTCGGGAAGTACATCCCAGAGGACTTCTCCGAGTCCTACTACATAACGTTTCTGATTCATATCCTATGCGTTTTTTTGTTGTTTGATATACGTAAAGAGATAGACGACGCCCACGGACATGACAAGTACTGCGCCAGCCTGTCCCATAGCGTCGCTGGCCAAGCCCATGAAGAGTGGGAAGATGGTGCCACCGAAAAGCCCCATAATCATCAAGCCCGACACCTCGTTCTGCTTTGTTGGCATTGATTCAAGTGCGGTGGCGAAGCACATGGAGAATACGTTAGAATTACCGTACCCCACAAGGGCAATGGCAGTATAAAGCATCCACTTTTCCGTTCCGATGAACAGGCCACACATTGCCAAAGCCATCATCACCACAGAGATGATGAAGAATGTACGCATCTTTAGCGCACGGAGGAAGAACGAGCCTGTCAGGCAGCCAATGGTACGGAAGATGAAATAGAGAGAGGTGGCGAAAGCTGCATCGTTGAGCGTCATGCCCAGTCGTTCCATCAGAATCTTGGGAGCAGTAGTGTTTGTTCCCACGTCGATACCCACATGGCACATGATGCCGAGGAACGACAGCAGTACAATGGGCGCGCCCAACAGTTTGAAGCACTCCACGAAGGTAGAAGGTCTGCCCTCAACAGGAGGCTCCTCGATGGGAGTCACGAAGAGCAGAACGGTAGAGAGTATGCCTACTACGAGGAAGACGCCAAAGAGTACCCGCCAATTCAGTCCGAATTCAGGAATGACCATCGTGGCTCCCCACATGGCAAGATAAGGAGCAGAGAACGAGGCAATGGCCTTGATGAACTGTCCGAAGGTAAGTGTAGACGCCAGATTGCCGCCACCCATCACAGTCGATACCAGCGGGTTGAGCGATGTCTGCATGAGGGCGTTGCCGATACCTAATAGCGAGAATACCACAAGCATGATGCCGAACGACTCACCGAACAATGGCAGCAATAGCGACGCAACAGTCACCACAAGTGAGAGCAGTACGGTCTTCTTACGGCCGATTTTATTCATCAGCATGCCCGTAGGAACACTGAAGAGGAGGAACCAAAAGAATACCAGCGAGGGAAACACATTGGCTACGGAGTCGCTCAGAGCCAGGTCGGCCTTTACGTAGTTGGAGGCGATGCCCACCAAGTCCACGAAGCCCATACAGAAGAAGCAGAGCATTACGGGGACGAGATAAATAGATTTGTTTTGATTACCCATATTTCATTAGAATTTTATTTCGTAAATTGTTGCTTTGCCGCCCTTCACCTTTATATTATTATATGGTTCCGAAGGAAACACGAGGTTGGTCATGACCATCTTGCCCTCAGCATCGAAAGCCTCAATGCTGCAGCGGTCGATGAACAGGCGGAACTGTTTGATTTGGCCATATGTCGGTGCTTCAGTCACACAAGGGAATGCCTCGCTGAAGCTCACGTCGCCACTCTTGGTGCGATCCATGCTGAAGGTCTGCTTCTGACCGTCGTATTTCATCACCACCTGCTCGCCCTTTGCGTTCGAGAGCACAATCTCAGCCAGGCTCTTCACGTCTATGAGAATCTCGCAGGCTTCCGTCGGCTTCTTCACTTTGGCACCGCGCAGTGCCAGCATCTCCTTCGATGGCTTCACGCTGAGGTAGGTTTCCTCACCACAGGTGAACAGACCGAGGTCGCGAGGTATTGAGTTGCCCGAACGATATTGCTTCGTCGGCACTTGGTTGGCATACTGCCAGTTGCTCATCCATGCCAGCACCACGCGGCGATTGTCGGGGGCATTGTAGAATAACACGGTGGCATAGTGGTCTTTGCCATAGTCCATCCACTTGGTAACCTTCGGCATTGACTCACAGGTGAACTTACGTCCGTCGAACTGCCCCACGAAATACTGTGTGGCTGAGCCACCAAACGGACCACCAGGGTTGATGTTGCAGATGAGCACCCACTTGCCGTCAATCTCAAACAGGTCAGGGCACTCCCATACACCGCCATGGTTGCCGTACTCCTGCCCGAACGAAGACTCGTAACGCCAGTCTTTCAGATCGGCCGAAGAATAAATCTGCATCTCCTGTCCAACGGCCAAAATCATAATCCAGCGTTTAGTAGGCTCGTACCAGAATACGTTCGGATCGCGGAAGTCGGGCTTGTCGCTGGTCAGAACGGGGTTGCCCTCAAACTTCTTGAAGGTGATACCACCATCATGTGATACTGCCATTGATTGTGTCTGGTGATGACCTGCCGAAGTGTAAAAGGCAATGACATCATCGCCCTTGGTAATGCACGAGCCACTGAAGATGCAGCCTAACCAGTCGGGCTCAAAGGCCATAGGCTCTGCCTGCCAATGCACCAGGTCATTCGAAGTGGAGTGTCCCCAATGCATATTCTCCCACTGTGAGCCGTAAGGGTTCCATTGATAATAGAGATGCCAGGTGCCGTCCTTGTAGAACATACCGTTGGGGTCGTTCATCCATCCGTACAGAGGTGTGTGGTGATACACAGGACGAAAGCGCTCACGATTGGCAGTGTCGAACGTGTCGGAGAACTTGATTTCCTTCCAGCACACAAATTCGCCCACGGCTCCTTTCTGTCGGCGGTCGCCATGAAACTCGATGTCCAAGAGGCGTGCGCCCTTCAGTTCGTAGGGTACGTAGTAGTCCACACGGTCAATGGCCAGTTTCACATTGATGCGCTGCACCATATCGTTTCGTCCGTCAAGCACGGCAATGGCCGCAATGTCCTCCGTCTCCTGCACGGGCAGCAACACGTATTTCTTGTCCTGCGCAAGCCGCAATATTGCATGCTTCTCGCCCAACACCATCGGCGTTACCTGCGCCCATGCCGAACAAGTAAGCGCAATCATCGCCATCAGTGTAAAAAATAGTTTCTTCATTTTCCTTTTATGTTTTTAGTTATTAATTCATTTAAGTTTCGGGAGTTCTTAACTCGCCATTTTACATTGAAAAATGTACTTTCCTCTGACTGAAAATCGTAATTTTGTGCATCGGTATCGGATTGGTGAGGCTCTTTGTTAAGCATCTTAAATGTGCTCATCTCTTGCGATATATGCAAGATTTCAAAGACTTTCTTGTACCTAATATATTCACATTTTTATTAACTTCCGAAACTTAAATTAAGTTATAAATCTGTTGCAAATTTAACTTCTTTCCACTAATTAGGCTGTAAATAATGATACAAAGACTATGAAAAAACGTTCACTGCAACAAAAATGCGTGCAATGAACGTTTTTTCTGTCTCTAACTAAAACAAAAGAAAACAAGATAAAAAATATATTTGTTTTAGAAAAAAAACAGCCTTCTTATAACCAGAGTGTTATGTTTAAAATATGCGTTAATTTAAGAAATAGTACCAAAAATCTTGCCCAATTCAAAAAAAAATAATTGTATCTTTGCACCAAGAATTTAAGAATACGATGAGTTTGATAGAAGAATTGCAGAAACTCCGTAAGCATGAAGACCACACAGAATTCAAGAAGGCAGAGCATAACTACCTGTTTGCTGGAGGCCTAAAGGCCGACCCTCGTGACCGCAGGCATTGCATTTTAGGATATGTCGTTGTTTTGGCTAATGAGAAAGGTGGCTGTCTGGTTCTTTGTATGGCAGATGCCTATCCCCATGAATTTACCAATTGCATCAAGGAGGGCAAGCCACTTCCCGACAACTCCTATTCAGACGATTATCAGGTAGACTTACGCTTCTACGATGAAATCCCTGACGATGCCTTCCACCTCTTTGCCAAGGATTTTTGCCATCCCCCCGAACTCGAAAGTCCATGTAGAACACCGTTGATTGCTTCACATAGTAATGCACGTGCTATAAGATATAGTTGGATAAATTGTAACACTTAAACTAAACAAATATGCGACAAAGATTCTTTTTTCTATTTGTATTGGCTGCGGTACTTGTCTCTTGCTCAGGAGACAAAGTGAAGTATCGTATCGGAATATCACAGTGTTCGAATGACATCTGGCGTGACAAACAGAATGCAGAGTTGCGTATGGGTACTTATTTCCATGATAATGTAGAACTGAAGTTTGCTGCAGCCTACGATAGCGACGAGCGACAGGTGGAGCAGATTGACAGCCTCGTGAATAATGGCATTGACTTGTTGATCGTGGCACCTAATCAGGTGCAGACCATCTCGCCTGCCATCGACCGAGCATACGACAAAGGTATCCCCGTGATTGTTTTCGAGCGTAAGACAAATTCACAAAAATATACCGCCTTTATCAGTGCCGACAACTATGAGATGGGGCGTGTGATGGGTGAATATATTGTCTCGCGGCTTCACGGGCAGGGCACTGTTCTGGAGATAAAGGGTCTAGAAGGGTCGTCGCCCGCCATCGAGCGGCATAATGGTTTCATGGATGCCGTAAATAAAGCACCCGGCATTGAGGTGGTGGCCTCGCTACAGGGTGACTGGACGGAACCTACAGCCTACGAGACCACCCAGCAGTGGCTTGCCAATAATAAAGATGTGCACGTAGATTTGGTGTTTGGTGCTAACGACCGTACGGCGATGGGAGCAAGAAATGCACTTGGCAAAGACGTATTATACTGCGGCATAGATGGTTTGCCAGGTGAAAACGGCGGCATACAATTGGTGCGCGATTCTTTGCTCGACGCATCGTATATCTACCCCACCCATGGCGACCAGATTATTGACTTAGCCATCCGCATACTCGATGGCAAGCCCTACGACAAAGAAACGATGCTGATGTCGGCCCTCGTCACCCGCGACAATGCCAAAGTGCTGCTAATGGAAAACGAGGAGATTATGCGCCAGACCGTCCAACTGGACTCATTGCACAAGAAGGCCGACACCTACCTGCATAAACTTGACACACAGCGCATCATCAACTGGCTGGCATTGGGTATCATAGTTTTATTAGTCGTAGTATTCGTACTATTCTACCTTTACCACCTTCGCAAGATTGCATTACAGAGAGAACGTGTAGTCAATACACTGTGGAATCTTAAGCCTGAAGAAGTTCCTGTTGCTTCTGAACCTACAGCAACGTCAGATGAATCAGATAGTTCAGAGGCGTCAGACAATACTTATGACAACGAACCCGTTGCCGTCTCACATTTCATCGCCAGTTTCAAGGAGGTCATAGAGGCGCGTCTGGAGGACAGCAACGTAAGTGTCGAAGATCTGGCAGCCGACATGAATCTGAGCCGTGTACAGTTGTATCGCAAAGTGAAGGCCGTCACAGGCTCGTCGCCCGTCGAGCTTTTGCGCACCGCCCGTCTGAATCGCGCCTATCAGTTGCTGCTCACCACCGACAAGAGTGTCTCGGAAGTGGCCTACGCTGTCGGCTTTACTGCCCCCAGCTACTTCACCAAATGCTTTAAGGAAGAATACGGCATGGTGCCCGGCGACGTGAGGAAATAAGAACAAGGATTGTGAAATATCGTTCATTCCATCGCAAAAATGTTTCATTGCAACATATTTTGCACGGAGTGAACGATATTTTTTATGCCACGGCATGAGATAGTTAGTATATTTACGGCAGAAATCATAACAAAAATATCAACTAAAAACGTAAGGCAAATGAAACAAACGAAACGATTGTTTTTGAGTTTCCTCTCGCTTTTGCTATGCACCATAATGTGCGCTCAGACGGAGGTAACGGGAACGGTGGTCGATGACTTCGGTGAAGTGGTTATCGGCGCCACGGTGAAGGAGAAGGGTACGTCTAACGGTACGGTGACCGACTTCGATGGCAACTTCAAAATCAAAGTGAACAAGGATGCCACCCTCGTCATCTCGTACGTTGGCTACCAAACAGTAGAAGTGCTTGCACAACAAGGTATGAAGGTAACGATGAAAGATGACGCAAAACTGTTGCAGGAAGTGGTGGTGACGGGTTACACCAGCCAGCGCAAGACCGACCTGACTGGTGCCATTTCGACGGTGAGCATAGACGATATAGCCAAGCAGAACGAAAACAACCCGATGAAGGCCCTGCAAGGACGTGTGCCTGGCATGAATATCCAGGCCGACGGTAACCCGAGCGGCGCTGCTACGATTCGCATCCGTGGTGTGGGAACACTGAATGACAACGACCCGCTTTACATCATCGATGGTGTGCCCACGAAAGCCGGCATGCACGAGTTGAACGGCAACGACATTGAGAGCATCCAGGTACTGAAGGATGCCGCCTCAGCCTCTATCTACGGTTCTCGTGCTGCCAACGGTGTGATTATTATCACTACCAAGAAGGGCAAGGACGGCAAGGTGAAGGTGAATTTCGACGGCAGTGTGGCAGCCTCGTTCTATACAAACAAGATTGAGACCATGAATGCCAGTGAATGGGGACGTGCCTACTGGCAGGCCTGCGTGAATGATGGCATCAACCCCTCGAACAACAATCTGGGATATAACTATGACTGGAGTTACGACAAGAACAGCACCCCCGTGCTGAACGGCATGACCATGAACATGTTCCTCGACGAGAATGGTACGGTACGTGCAGGTGATACCGACTGGTTTAAAGAGATTACGCGCACAGGTGTGGTACAACAATATAATGTATCGGTGAGCAATGGCTCAGAGAAAGGCAGTTCTTTCTTCTCGCTTGGCTACTATGATAATCAGGGAACCATCAAGGACTCGTACTTCAACCGTCTCTCAGGCCGTGCCAATGCCGACTATAAGCTGTTCGACGGCAATGTGGTGATAGGCGAAAACTTCACCATTAATCGCACAAAAGGCGTTGATGCTCCTGATGGCGTATTAGAGCATGCCCTTGAGTTCAACCCCAACTTTCCCATTTATGCAGAGAACGGAAAGTTTGCCCAGGCTCTTGGTGCTTATTCAGAGCGTGAGTCCCCACTTAGCATGATTGACAATACCAAAGACAACGAATATACCCAGTGGCGCATGTTCGGCGACGTACACCTGAGCATCACCCCATTCAAGAACTTCATGGTTCGCACCACTTTGGGTATGGACTACACCCAAAAGGAGCAGCGTTTCTTTACCTATCCCATTGAAAATGGTAAGGTAAGGCGTACAGACTCTGCTGCCGAGAGCAAGCAGGAACACTGGATGCGCTGGATGTGGAATGCCATTGCCACTTACAATGTGGAGATTGGAAAGCATCGTGGCGACGCTATGGTCGGTATGGAGCTGAACCGTCAAAACTTTACATGGCTGAGCGCCAAGCGTTACGAACAGGCCATTCTGAACACCGACTACATGTGGCCAAGTGCAGGTGCTGGCAAACAACTGGCTGAGGGCAGTGGCGACGGGTTCAGCCTCGTATCCTTCTTCGGCAAGGTGAACTACACCTACGACGACAAGTATATGGCTTCGTTCACCATCCGTCGTGATGGCTCCAGCCGCTTCGGTACCAACAACCAGTACGGTACGTTCCCCTCTGTCAGCGCAGGCTGGCGTCTCTCTCAGGAGAAGTTTATGCAAGGCGTGAAATGGCTCGACAATCTGAAAGCACGCTATTCTTGGGGACAGACTGGCAACCAGGAAATCTCGAACACCGCACGTTACACACTCTATAAATCAGTGGTGTCAACAGGACTCTGGGGCAGCGGTCAGGCAGGAACCTCCTACGACATTTCCGGAAGAAACGGCGGCTACGCCCTTGCCAATGGTTATATACGCAACCAGCGTGGCAATGAGGACATCAAGTGGGAAACCACTACGCAGCACAATATTGGTGTCGACTTCGCCGTCCTGGGGAATGAAATCTACGGCTCGTTCGACTGGTTCCATAAGAAGACCACCGACATCCTGCTCTTCATGGAAGGTATTGCCGCCATGGGTGAAGGCTCAGGCCAGTGGATTAACGCCGGCGAGGTGAAGAACAATGGTTGGGAGTTCAGTATCGGATATCGTCACACTCTGGCCAACGGATTCTCATGGGACATCAATGGTAACATCAGTAAGTACGTGAACGAAATTACCAAACTGCCTGAGACTGTTGCTGCCAATGGTAAGTACGGCGGCAATGGCGTGAAGAGCGTTGTTGGTCACCCGATGTTCTCGCAGGTGGGTTATATCACCGACGGCATTTTCAAGAGCCAGGATGAGATTGACAACCACGCACGTCAAGAGGGTGCCGGACTCGGCCGCATCCGATATAAGGACCTGAACGGCGACGGCATCATCACCGAGGCTGACCAAGACTGGATTTACGACCCTACACCCGACTTCACCTGGGGTCTGAACATATACTTGCAGTACAAGAACTTCGACCTGACCATGTTCTGGCAGGGCGTGCAGGGTGTGGACGTTGACTGTCGCGGCTATAAGTCGCAGACCGACTTCTGGGCAAATTCTGCAATCAACGTGCCTTACCTCAACAAGGGCATCCGTGCTCTCAACGCATGGAATCCTGCTAATACAGGTAGCGACATCCCCGCCCTGACTACGAGCGACACCAATAATGAAGGCCGCGTATCTTCGTATTACATTGAGAATGGCTCCTATTGCAAGCTGCGCACCATCCAGTTGGGCTATAACTTGCCAAAGGGCATTATAGACAAGTTGCGCATGAACCGCATCCGCCTATACTTATCGGCCCAGAACCTGCTGACCATCAAGAGCGGCAAATTCTCGGGAGCCGATCCTGAGAACCCAGGATTCAACTACCCTATTCCACTCAACCTCACTTTCGGAGTGAACGTAGGCTTTTAAATGACCAATTTCACGAATTAAACGAATTACAGTTATGAAGACAATATATAGAACTATCTGCGCAACCTGCGTAATCTGTGGTTTGATGTCATGTTCAAACTTCCTCGAAGAACAGGTGCCGCAGGCCACACTGACTCAGGACGAGGTGAAGAGCCCTGAGTATATCGACAATGTGCTGATTTCGGCATACGCAGGACTGGTTTCCATTGAGGATATGAACGCCAGTTTCTCACTCTGGAACTACGACACTCGCTCAGACGATGCCTACGTTGGCGGTTCTGACTTCTCAGACGGCGAACCGTTCCACAGACTGGAGAAGAGCACGGGTGTAATGACCACCGACTGGCCCTTCAGTTCTATCTGGACAAAGTTATACAACTATCTCTCTCGCGTCAGTCTCTCTCTCGATATTCTGGCAAGTTCTGATCAGGAGAGCACTACCATTCAGCAGCGCACTGCCGAGATGAAGTTCCTGCGTGCCTACGGACATTTCCAACTGAAGCGTTTGTTCAAGAAAATCCCATTCGTGAACAAGCCCAATATGACGGAAGAGGACTACAACAACCTCTCAAACACAGAATACACAAACGACGAGGGCTGGCAACAGATTATCAACGACCTCGAAGATGCTTATAAGATACTGCCCGCAACGCAAGCCGACAAAGGGCGTCCTACAAAGGCTGCCTGTGCAGCTTTTCTGGCTAAGGTATACCTTTATAAGGCCTACCGTCAGGATGATGCCAATACGAATCAGGTGACAAGCATCAACGAAGCAGATTTACAGAAGGTTGTTGAATACACCAACGCCTCTCTTTACAATGGCTATGGTCTTGAGGTAGACCTGCACAACAATTTCCGTCCCGAGGAGCAGTACGAAAACGGCCGCGAGAGTATCTGGGCCATCCAGTATTCCAAGAACGACGGCACCGTATATGGCAACCTGAACTTCTCCAATCGCCTTATCGTACCATGCATTCCCAAGGTTCACGACTCAGGTTGCGACTTCTATAAGCCATCGCATAATCTGGTAAGTGCCTATCGTACCAACAGCAATGGCCTGCCCATGCTCGACACTTTTGCTGAAAAAGAGTACACCGTAGGCTCTGCCGAGACTGTTGATCCCCGTCTGTTCGTCACAGTAGGTGTTCCGGGCACTCCCTATATGTTCAATACCAACTTCATGATGAGCGAGAGCAACGCCTGGAGCCGTTCGGGTGGAACCTTCGGCTACTTTGTTTCGCTGAAACAGAATGTTGATCCAGCACTAACCAACAACTATCTCTTCCTGTGCGACTCGCAGTGGGCCAGTTGCATGAACCGCGTTGTATTCCGCTATGCCGACGTGCTACTGATGCGTGCCGAAGCCCTGGCTCAGCTGGGGCAGACTACCGAGGCTCTTGCACTCGTGAACCAGGTGCGCGAACGTGCAGCAGGCATGGCTACCGCCAGTGTGGTGTCAAACTATCCAAATAAATATGGCGTACACTATGCTGTTGGTAAATACAATGGCTCCTTCTCGAAGGAAGAGACAATGAAGATTATCAAGATGGAACGCCGCTTGGAGCTGGCTCTCGAGAGTGAACGCTTCTTCGACCTCGTGCGTTGGGGCGACGCTGCTAACGTTCTGAACAAGTACTACACCAGCGAAAGCCAGAAGATGAACTTCCTTAACGGCTCGCAGTTCACTGCCAATAAGAACGAGTACCTGCCCGTTCCATACGAACAAATGGCTGCATCTAACGGGCACTACACCCAGAACTGCGGACAATGGTAATTAGGCTCGCCATGGCAATAATAAAACAAAAAAAACAACCCCAAGACATGAAAACAAGAATAAAAAACCTTCTCAGCCGTGTCCTTCTATGCTGCAACATCGCTGCAGCCCTCACGGTACTCTCCTCTTGCAACGATGACAATACAGGCTCGATTAATGTCAGTGGTACTTGCTTCGTGGAAAAGTTTGTGCTCAACGGACAATACGAAGGTCTCATCAATACAGAGAAGCGCCAAGTAAAGATAAAGGTACCTGTGGATTTCACCGAGAAGAGCAACATGGAAATCACCGCTCTTTGCGTATCAGCAGGTGCCCAAACCAATATGAAGGTGGGCGACCACCTGAACTTCGACGCAGACCGCAACCTCCACGTCAGTAATGGTGACCTCGTGATGGACTATCAGGTAAGTGTTCGCAATGACGAGGCACTGATGTCGCTCTTCATGCTCGAAGGTATCAAGGGTGCCATTAACCAGGAGGACAAGACTGTCACCGTCAGCGTAATGACCAACAGCGGTATCGACCTCAGCAATGCCACCTTCGAGGTGGCGTGCAGCGAGGATGCGACTTGTAGCCCAGCAAGCGGTACGAAGGGAAACTTCACCGAGCCATTCCAGATTACACTGAATGATAACACCGCCAACACGGTATATACGGTCTACGTCACCCAGATTCAGGATCCTGTGGCTCTGTTCGTGGGCAATGCCGAGAACATCGAGCTGCTGAACGACGAGGAAAAGGCTGCCGCAAAATGGCTCACCGGCAACATTGCCAGCGCTGCCTACGCTTCTTGGAGCGACATCGCCGACGGCAACATTTCATTGGATAAATGCAAACTCATCTTCTTCCACCGTCACTGCTCATCGTATGGCAACTACAACGGTTTTGCAGAGGCTGAACAAGGTGCTATGACTGCACTGGCACGCATGAAGGACTTCTGGCAGAAGGGCGGTGCATTCGTTCTCGGACGCTCGGCAGTGAACTACGCCATTGCTCTAGGTGCCATGCCTGAGGACGCTTATCCCAACAACGTCTGGGGTGGCGGAGGCGGCGAAGGATCCGACTTGATGGGCGACGACCCTTGGCATACCTTTGCCTACGACATCACCCATCCGCTGTGGAACGGTCTGGCTACCTATCCCGGCGCTCCCGACAATGCCGTCTATACGCTCGACAAGGACTACACCATCTGCAACACCACGTCGCAGTTTGGATTCTGGGACACCTACCAGAGCGGAAAGGATGCCGTGGAAGCCAAAACTGGCGGTCGTGCACTGACTGGCGACAACAGCGTGAACGCATGGGAGTTGAAGGCCTATAGCGGCGAGTTCGGCAAGGGTGGCATCATCTGTCTTGGCTCAGGTCTCTACGACTGGAACTCTCCTACTCCTTACACGTCGCATTACCACAACAACATGGGCAAGATTTTGCTCAATGCATTCGATTATCTAACCAAATAAACAAAAAGATTATGAAGACTATGATATATTCAGTATTCGCGCTCATGTTGTCAGCCTCTACACTGACGGCATGCAGCGACAACGAATTCAGCGGCGACCCCGATAAAGACTGGGCTGAAACCACTACCTTTTTCGCCTCCACCGATGCCCAAAGTTTCGACACCTACTACACACCATCTGTAGGCCGTGTTGGCGACCCCATGCCCTTCTTCGACCAGAAGGCCGGCGACTTCAAGGTGCTCTACCTGCAGGAGTTCACCAACAATCTGAGCCATCGCTTCCATCCCATTTGGGGAGTATCAACCAACGACGGTGCCCATTACGAGTCACTCGGCGAGGTGCTGCCCTTCGGCGACAACGACTACCAGCAGGATGCAGCACTCGGTACGGGCTGTGCCTACGAGAAGGATGGCACCTATTATATCTATTATACGGGCCACAATGGCAACTGCAAGAACCGTGAGGTAGTGATGAGAGCCACATCTGCCGACTTCAAGACTTGGACAAAGGACGAGCTTTGGACGCTCAACGGCCCCGACTTCGGCTACTCTGGCAACGACTTCCGCGACCCGCAGATTTTCGTCGCCGACGACAACCTCTATCACATGGTCATCGCCACCTATCCCAACGGTGGCGGCGACCCCTGCTTTGCCGAGTTCAAGAGCAGCGACATGAAGAACTGGGAGCACGTAGGCCGCTTCAAGATGATATGGGACCGTATGCTCGAATGTCCCGACATCTTTAAGATGGGTGATTATTGGTATCTCGTATATAGCGAAAGCTTCAGAGCCAGCTGGAGCCGCAAGGTGAAGTACATGATGGCCAAAAGCTACGACGAGTTGAAGGCTTGCTTCAACGACGGTCCCAAATGGCCTGCCGACGGTCACGAGGGAGTGCTCGACAGCCGCGCCTTCTATGCAGGAAAGACTGCCTCTAACGGTACCGACCGCTTCATTTGGGGATGGTGTCCCTTCCGCTCTGGAGCCGACATCCACGAGAAGAACGTCAACGTAGGTGCTGGCGACGGCAATGAGCCAAACTGGTCAGGTTCTCTCGTCTGCCATAAAATCATCCAGCATCAAGACGGCACACTGACACTCGGAGCCGTACCCGCCATGGCAGCCAAATACGGGCAGACGGCATCGGCCAACGTGATGGAGTCGAACGGCTATAGCAATGGCACGCTCAGTGGCGACGATGCATACGTGCTTTATAATCGCCTGGCTAGTTGCAACCACATTTCTTTCACGGTCAAGACCTCCAACAATTGGGACAAGTTCGGCATCTCCTTCGTCCGCGGCACCGACTCCAAGAAATACTATACGATAGTGGTAAATCCCGAGGACGAGAACCATCGCAAGGTCAACTTTGAGCAAGAGGGTAAGGAAGGCAAAGGGTTCATAGAGGCAGCCGACGGATACTGGTTCGAGCGACCTGCCAATAACACCTATAACATCGACATCTATACCGACAACTCAGTTCTCGTGATGTACATCAATGACGTCTGCGCCTACACCCAACGCATTTACGGCATCCAGAAGAACTGCTGGAGCATCAATAACTATGGCGGCTCCGTCACCGTCAGCGACTTGAAGATTTGCCAAGACTAATTCATTCAGACATAAATCGTTCAATGCAGCAGAAAATGTTGTATTGAACGATTTCTTTCAGCCAATGTAATATCCTTTATTCTGGAACAGGAGGATATGCACTAATTTTGTAGCCAACATCATTTAGTCACAAACCAAATAAATTTTTATGAAGAAACTTTTACCCATGGCAAACATGTTTGTCGCAACAGTGTGTAACACCAAAGTCGTTCTATGAGACGATGAGGACAAAGATGTGGGAAACGATGTGGTTGTGACCGGTGGTGTCATCGGCAAAGGCACACACCAGAACACTCTTAGCGCAGGCAAAAAAGAGTTCTACAAGTAAACAGATATTTAAGCATAGAAGAATCCCAGCACCCCGGTGTGGGATTTTTTTTTGCATAAACCCAAAACGGTCATTAGAAAAAATAAGTAGCAAAATGTAAGTTGGTTTAATTATTCAGAGTCAATCATTAGCACTTTTTGCTTATATTTTTATAGGCTCCGGATACTTATCTGA
>Ga0256407_10000414_pt1 | contig 103303 bp, 80 predicted proteins | sample RumenRJG_04DNA_FD_193489 | JGI IMG/M metagenome (GOLD analysis project Ga0256407, IMG submission 193489) | Bovine rumen microbial communities from Lethbridge, Alberta, Canada - RJG_04 | ecosystem: Host-associated > Mammals > Digestive system > Stomach > Rumen | place: Canada: Alberta... | reverse complement strand
GGCGTATGCTCCGGCAGGCATTAGAAGAAAGACAAATGCCGCCATCGTCCATGCAACGAGCGAGAAACTAACCCCTGTGAAGGCATATACGGCCTGAATTAGCGCATAAAACAGTACTGGCAGTATAAGTATACCCGGAAAGAATCTGAGCACACGATAAGCGAAAATGGTGCGTCTGCCAACCTTCTCGCCGTAGAGCAGTTTTCCCGACTGAAGGCAGAAGCACATCTGCCACAGAACCTCGATTGTCAGCACAACCGATGTGTCGAGCATCAGTCTCTGGTTGCCGAGCCATTCGATTATTTCGTTTCGGCTCTGCTCAATGGCTATGCGCCACGTTAGTACGATGAAAAGCGAGCATACAGCAGAGATTACTGCTATATGCCATGCTTTTAGGAAGGACAGTTTCAGCCATGTCATGAACATGACCAGAAACATCAGTACAAGAACTACTATTTCCATTATTCTTCCTCTTCGGTTTCTTGTTTGCGGCGCTTGCGGATAATTACGGCAATTACTGCAAGGGCAACGAGCGCGAATGCTATCACAACCGAAGTCGTTACGATGGTTGTGCTTGTCTCGGCAGAGTCGGAGAGAGTCTCTTTCTTCATAACCGTGCCGTCGTTGCTGTTATCCTTGCCCATGTTGTCGTGCATACGGGCTTCAGCCTCGGCATGGAGGTCTTGCTCCAGTTTCTGAAGGCTTTTCAGTTTCTCTGGCGAAGCCTTCCACAGTCCCTTCTGTATTGTCTGAACCATGGTGTGAGCCATCTGCTCCATTGCAGCCGGGTTCTTCTCTTTCATGAACTTGTCGATGCCCAGATTCATCTCGTCCTTGACGTAGACGCTGTAGATTTTCTCCCACATCTGGTTGTCGATAGCCTTAGGCTTCATTACGTTCCATCCGTAAGTATTCTCAACGATGTCGGCAATTTCTGAAGCCTCGTTCGCGCCGCCCTTCATCTTCTCCTTGATGTAAGTTGGGTTGAAGATTGTTGTTCGGCTTTCAACTCCGATGGCTTCCTTTACCTCTTGCATGCGGTTGTTGTTGCGGTTGCGATAGTCGGCCAGATAAGCGTCGGGGTCTTTGCCCGTAACGTTTCGTACGGCAAGATTCATTCCGCCCATAAACTCGTAAACATGGTCGAGCGATAGTGCGCCCCACGAGTTTGACTGGCGCGGCTGAACCACGGCATCGGTGCGCGTCAGGGCTGCCTTGAAAGCCACTTTCGAAGCCTTCTCCCAATATTCTTCAGAGCCGTAGAAGGCCGACATGTTGTTGATGTAAGTGTCGGCAATCTCGTCTTCGGTCTTCCAACTGCTGCCTTGCTGAACCATCTCCTGAATGCCCGTTCCGTAGCCGCCGTTAAGTCCGCCAAAGATGCGGAATGTAGACATCTCGCGGGCATCTTTAGGCGAAATTCCCGATTCGGTTAGGGCGCGTTCAGATTCCTTTACGCCCTCGCTCACCATGTTTTCGAACTTGTCGCCTTTTGCCTCGGCAGCCATCTGTACGGCGCGGTTTAGAAGATACAGACGCGATGCTGCAATGTCGCGGAACTGTCCTGATGTCTGAATAACCACGTCGATGCGCGGACGCCCGAGTTCCTTGCTCGGAATGAGGCGGATGTCGGTAACACGCCCGAAGGCATCCCGAACAGGCTCGATGCCGAGCAGATAGAATGCCTGAGCCATGGTTGTTCCGCCAGTCTCGATAAATTCAGACGACCAGAAGGTGAACGAAACCTTTCGCGGAATGGAGTCGTGATGACGCTCGCGATACATCTTTATCGTATTTTCGGCAAGCATCTTTCCCTTCTCCCAAGCCTGCTCGGTTGGAGTGGCTTCGGCATTTATTCCGTACAGATTGCAGCCAGTTGGAAGGGCGCGAGGATTGGAGATGACATCGCCTCCGCTGCTTGGGCGAGTATATCCGCCGTTCAGGGCATTCATCATAGATGCCAGTTCGTGCCTTGGCGCGTCGAGAAGCTGCTGCTTGTATGCTTTCACGTTCTTCAGCGTGCGCTCAACCTCCATTATGGCGTTGGCAAGATACGTTTCTTCCTTGGTGTACGACTTCTTCATGGCAGCCATTTTAGCCATCATGCCGCTTACGTTGTCGTTCTTCGTGCTGTTTGTGCCCAGTCCCATTGCGGCAGCCATCTTTTTCAGAGCCTCGGGGCTTGCTCCGGCCATCTTTGCCATTTGCAGAGCCTTCTTTGGGTCCATGCCCTTTCCGGCTTCCTTCATCTTTTTCATAGCCTCGGCATCGGGCTTCTTTTCGGCCTTTGATGCGGCTTCCGGCTTCGATGGTTTTCTGCCGCTCTTGTCCTTGTCGTTGCTGCCCATCATTGCCATCATCATCGACATCATATCCGACGGATTGTTCTGCGAACTCTCAATCTCGCGAGCCTTGTCGAGTTGCTGCTGAGATATTCCAGCGGTGCGGCAGATGAAGGCATCGCTCACGTCAGCCGAGCCGTTGAGGAGTCGGCCCACGAGAGCCTTGGCTGGATTGAGATACTGCGATGTGAAGAAAGCCTTGTGCTTCTCGGCATCGCCCTTGGCGCGCTTCAGCTGTTTGTCGAGACTAAGCAGGCTGTATGCTATTGGGTCGGTACACATGGCGTAGACGGTCGATTCTATGCGCTTTGCCTCGTAAGGCTCGCCGAGCGTGTACAGCTGACCGACAATCTTCTCGTTGGCAATCTCCTCGCCAAAGTGCTCAACCTTTGCAATCTGGTCGGCTGTCCACGGCTTTGTAAGGATAGAATCCATTTCGAGGTCGCGATGTATTCCCATGCTTACGGCAATCTTCTTTACGGCTATTGATGCCGCATCCGAAGGCGATTTTTCGTAAGTCTGAATGGCATCTGTAAGCGATTTGTATGTGTTTCGCAGATTGCTTTCGAGATACGGAGGCGTGATGTGGCTCTGGATTCCGGCGTATGTGCGTCGCTTGGCAATGAGAGCCTCGCCCACGTTGCCGATGGTGTAGAGATAGTAGTGTGGAATTGTTCCTACAAGTTTGTCGGGCCAGTCGTTGCTCGATAGTGCCACCTGCTTGCGCGGAGTGAATTCAAGTCCTCCGTGTGTGCCGAAATGTATCATGGCATCGGCCTTGAAAGAGTTCTGAATCCAGAAGTATGCATTCTGAAATTCCTTTACAGGGTCGGCATCCGTTCCGTGAACAATCTGGAACGTGTTGTCGCCGTGTCCTGCAAGAGGCTGGGGAAGAAGCGCGATGTTGCCAAACTGAATTCTCACAACCGTGTCGGGGTGCTGCTCGATGATGCTGAGGTCGCTTATTGGTGCTCCCTTCTTCATGATAATCTTCTGAAAATCGGTTACCGAAGATGGCAGTCCGCTTGTGTTGTAGCCCTCGCTCTGAAGTCGCTTGAGCATATTGTAGAGCGATGGCACCACGTCGAGTCCCGAAGCCGATAGAGCCTGCTCGCCCGGACCTTTGAAGTAGACAATGGCGATGTGCTTGTCTTTGTTCGCCTTCTTCTGGAGCGCGATGTAGTTGTTAACGGTCTTTACGAACTTGTCAAGTCTGTCGGGAATGGTGTAAGCCTCGTGCAGCCCTTCCTTGTTTATCCGCTGTCCAAAGAGGACGTAAGGTCGTATTGCACCGTCAATCTCGGGCGTTACTATGCTCTGGCTCATAAAGCCGCCTTGCATTCCCTGCTTGTCCTCTTCCCATTCTGAAGTCAGGCGATTAACGTTGAGCGTTCCGAACAGCGGAATGTTCTGCTGCGCCAGCCATTCAACAGCCTTGTCTCCAAGTCTGCCGTGGGCAAGGTTTACCACCGTGTTGAACTTCATGTCGGGGCGTTCGGCTTCAAGCATCTTCAGAAATCTGACGAACATTCCGTTTATGCAGTAAACCGTGTTCCCGCTCTTTTCGAGGGCGAGAACCAGCTCGTTCGGATTGCCCATCGCGCCGGTTACGATTACTCGCGGAGCATCTTTCTTAACCAGATTGTGCTTTTGCAGATATGCCTCGTAGTCCTTGATGTTCTCGAAGTAAACGTCCTCATCGTCGGGATGGTCGATGTTTGGATGAGAGAACATTCCGGTTGGCGATGGAGTGGCGGCGTCGATGTCTCCGCAGAAGATGATTTTCTTGTCTACATTTGTGCGGATGTAGTTGAGCATCGAGCGATAGTTCTGTCGGCTTGCTCCGCGCAGATAAGTGTTTATGGTGTCGGCTGTTATGCTGTCTACGCTTATGATGTAGTTGTCGGGATTGGTTGCCATCGTTGTGAGGATGTTCGTTCCCGTCCAGCCAGCCATCTGAATCTTGTCGCGCTGCTCCTCGGTAAGTCGAATGCCCATTGCGTTTACGAAGACCATGTCGTAGTCGTCAATGTCGTCGAGTTTGTCGAGTGGTAACTCCTCAATCTTGATAAACGGATTGTCGTTAGCCTTGCTTATCTCGCCAAGCGTTGTAACCTGATAGTTTACGAAGGCGATGCGAGTGCGGCCGAACCATGTGTTCCATACGGCTGTTAAGGCAGCGACGACCGTAAGGGTCAGCACTGCCAGTCCTATCCATTTCCAAATGCGTTTTGCTTTCTCGGATAATTTCATTGTTGCAATATGTTATTTCTCAAAAAATCTGTCAATGTTAAGCGATAGTCCCACGCTCCAGTTTCTTCCTGTTGTGAGCGGAGAGTTGTAGTGATATGCTTTCGGAACGTAGTTGAACAGGTTGTCTACGGCAAAGTTCAGCTTTATGCCTTTCATGATGTGCTGCTGAATCATGCATTTCCATATTGAGTAGCCCTGCTCAACATCCTTGCGTCCCGACTGCGGAGCTCCGAGGGCGCGTCCCGAAAGGGTGATGCTTGCCTTGTAGTTTTTGCAGAAGCGGTGCTCGTAGTCGGCGCTCCACGTCATAGAGTGCGAGCGTGGCTGGGTGAACTGGCTGTCTACCACGTTTCCGCTTTCGTGCATGTACGAGTAGTTGTATTTCAGCCCAAGACCGAAGTCGAAGTTGTATTTCGCGCTCAGTTCAAGTCCGTAAACCTTTACGCCGTCCTCGTTCCAGTAGAGTGCGCTGCTCAGAGCTTCTTTTACCGTTCCGTCGTCGGCTGTGTATTTGTATGTTATGTCATCGGCCGTTTCGTGCGATGTAAGATGCTTGTCGTCGGTAGTAATCTGAAATCCGCCTTCGACCTTGCTGGCATCTACCACCCAATATCGCTCAACTGTTGTTATGCGCTTGTCGAACACGTTGCAGTAGCCCATCAGCGTTATGTTATAGTTTCCGTCGATGATGCTGCCGTTCTTCACGCTTCCGTTGTGCTCTACGGCAATGTTGTAGTTGTTGCTCTTCTCGGGCGATAGGTCGGGATTTCCGATTATCATGTAACCCATGTTGCCCATATCGTAGTGCATATACATCTCTTTGAGCGACGGCGCGCGGAATCCGCTGGCATAGTTGGCTCTTAGCGTCAGATGCTTGAGTTTGTACACGGCGGCGAGTCGGGCGGTAACAGACTGGTTGTCGGATGCCGAGAAATAGTCGTACCTAAGACTTCCGACGATGTTCAGTTTCTGTGTTGGATTGTAGTCGAACTGTGCGTATCCGTCGGCATTGTTCTGCGAGTTCTCTGCATTGTTCAGAAACTGGTATGTAGTAAGATAGTCGTGCATGAAATCCGCTCCGACCGTAAGTGTGTTCTTGCCAAGCAGATGGTTGTAGATGGCATGGCCAACGTGCTGAATGTTGCTGTAGTCGTGGTCGTGAGTGCGCTTTCCGCTGGTGTCGAAGTTAGCCTTGTCGTATTGGTCGAAAGCATACGACACTTCGAGATTGCTGCCGTTAGCCGCCGTGTAACGCCCCTTCAGACCTGCGCTGTAGGCGTTGAAGTGATAGCTGTATGTGTCGCGCTGGCTGTCGCGGAAGAAATATCCGCCGCGAGCCACGAATTTCAGTCTGTCGCTTGCGCTGAATGTGAGCCGCTCCTTAACGTTGAATGTCTCCTGACCGTACAGGCGCTTGATATCCGATTTGTCCTCGTCAACCGTCTTGCCTTGCAGAATTGCCAGTGCTTTTTCTGACGATGATATTCCGGCAGAGAGCGTAATTGGCTCGATATCTGTATGCTGAAAATTTGTCTGCGAGTTCCATTTTCCTTTGTTCAGAGAGAAGTTCGCGCCGTTGCGCCATTCGTTTCCCATCGAACTGTAGCGCGAGTTTACGTTTGCCGTCCAAGGCTCGGTATTCTCGCGGCTTATGATGTTTATAACTCCGCCCACGGCGTTCGAACCGTAGAGAGCTGACGATGCGCCCTTCACAATCTCTATCCTGCCCACGTTGTCAAGGTTCATTCGGTTGTAGTCAACATTGTCCATTGTCTCGCCAGCCATTCGTTCGCCGTCGACAAGGAACAATACTGCGTTGCCGCCAAATCCGCTCATGTTGAGCGATGTTTCCTGACTCATAGCCAAGCCGAACTCCAGTCCCGGAAGTTCTTGCGTAAGCATGTCTTGAATGTTGGTAGCATCAACCTTCTGAATATCCGACAGGGTGATGAGGCGCGTAACCACGGGTACATCTTTCAGAGCCTTGTCGGTGTGTGTTGCCGTAACCACTACTTGGTCGAGCGAGTGCTCGTCCTCGACCATTTTTACGTTCTTGTCCACATCGCCGTTGTTTACCGATACGTTGAATGTCTGTGTTACATATCCAACGTAAGATACCGTTATCTTGTAAGACTTGTTGCTTCCAACCTCAATCTTGTAGTTTCCGTTAGCATCGGCGGTCGTAACAAAATTCTTCGTGCCCCTCACCGTTATGTTTGAGCCGGGCAGAGGTTCGCCGCTTGTGCTCGTGATTTTACCCTTAATAACATGACTGGCCGCCAGCACAGTCGAAGCCATGCTGACGGACAGAATCAAAATAATAAGCCTTGATTTCATCTATGAAATATCTTTACTTTCTTGTTCCCTTGAACGTTGCTCCCATTTCCATTGGCATCCTGCCATACTTCAGAGTGTAAGCAACAACGCAGGCGTTGCCAGTAGTAACGGCTACCGAAAGGTTTGTGACGGTGTATGCCTTCTCTTCGCCGTTTACTGTAATTGAGCCTGAATAATTGTCGAGGGTGGCTGTGTAAGCCTTAACCTTCTGGTCATCAACTGTAATTTCAGCCTCGCTAGATGTCTGAATGTTCTTTACGTCGAGTGCAGGCAGAGCCATTGCGCCTTCGCCTGCAGCAGGCAATGTAATGTCGATGTGTGTGCCGTTAACCTTTGTAATCTTGAAAGTACCTTCGTATTTCATTTCAGTACCCATCACGCTGATGCCGAGGTCGCCATTGTATTCGCCTGCCATTGCCTCGGCTACTGATACTACCTTGTCGTCATCGTCATCACCGCATGAAGTTGTACCAACCAACAGCGCAACAGATGCGAACATCATTGTAATAAAACTTTTGAGTCTCATAATTTTTCTGTTATTTTATAAATGTTTAATAATAAGTGATTATTTCTTTGTCTTTATTCTGATGATGTAGCCCGAAACGAGCACGAGCGTCAGCAGAAGTCCGCTGATGAATACGAACAGGACCGATAGCACCGACCCCAGAAACGGCTCATAGCATCTGCCTACATGCATTTCGAGTGCGAAGTTCCACAGCGACATAGGCTGATTTTTCAGAACATCGGGCATCTCGGGCATCTTTACGTTTGGTGCAGCCGAATATTCGAACACCACCGGAGTCTTGCCCTTCAAGTCTGCCGTGAAGCCCGTAACGGCGTGGCTCGCAATCGGAATGCCTTTCGGCACAACCGGGGCTTTGCCGGTGAACCAGTCGGTCTGTTCTGCCGTTGCCGGATTCCATCTTGTCAGACCGTTGAACGAGCCTATCAGCCACTCGCCGTCGTTGTCGGGATTCTTGCAGAACACATTTATTCCCATCGGACTTACTTTCGGAGCACCTTTCATCTTCTCGGGTGCTGAAGAGAAGTCCTTGTCTGCCGTGTAGAATCCTTCACTCGTTCCCAGAATCCATTTCTGCAAATTTGCGTCCCATCTTATGCCTCTCATTTTGTCGCAGAACGCGTTTTCGCTCGCTAGGGCAGAGCCGGGTATTGGCGAGACTTCCGTCATTACCAGCGGAATCATCAGTGGCGGACGCAGGCACATGCCCGTGACCGATAGTATCAGCGTGAACACTATCAGCCAAACGCCCAGTTTGTTGTGCCATTTCATGTTCCACCTCATCCAGCCGGCGTATGTCTTTATCGTTTCCTTTAGTCTTTCGGCTTTCTCTGCCGAACCGTTTTTTGCCTGTTTGCTTAGGTGCTTAACCGAGTTGGTGAGCACAAAGAAAACAATGCCCGAGATGCAGAGGAAGATTATCGCAACGGCTATGAAATCGACAAACAGCCGTCCTGCCAGTCCAAACATATCGCCGCTGTGAAGCATCCAAAATGTCTTGGACAGCGTTACCTTGCTGCTGTGTCCTTCTGGCGTTTTAAGCCTGCGCAGAGCGAAGTTGTAGCTTGGCGCAACCGCCTCGTATATCTCCGAGCGAGTGGCAACGACTATCGTGTCGTTTCCGCGCAGCGCAATGTCGCTCACACACTCGTTGTTCCCGGGCAGCGTAACCTTGCCCCAACATTTGTTAGTCTTGTCGTATCTGTAAACATCGTAGAGGGCAGAGCACCACAGAGTGCCGTCGCCAGTTCTTACAATGTTTGTTATCTTGCGGTTATCAATGCCTTTGTCCAAGCCTTTGTTCAGGTCGTGCCAGTTCCCGAAGTCGCAGTCTGTAAGCCATATCCCGGCTTGTCCGTAGGCAATTATGCGGTTGCTGTCTGTTGGCAGAGTGCCTTTTATCACGCTCTGGTTCCAGTCTTTAATATGATAGTTCGAGGGCATCCACCATCTGCTAACCTCGCAGGTCGAGAAAAGCCGACGGTGATTCAGTATAATTCCGCTGAAGCAGAATACAATAATGAAAACAGAAAATACCAAGCCAATCCATTTGTGCGTTGAACGCCATCTTGCCTTTCCTTTCTTTTTGCCTGTCTGAGGGTTGGTTTTCTTCATTGTCTTTTATTCCGAAATTTCCGCAGATATGAATCCTTTTACCATCTTTCTGAATTTGTTTGCAAAATTATTTCGATAAAAACAATGTATCAATCATTAAAAATAGTGATTTTACTGTCTGATATCCCCAAAAATAGGGATAAAAACTTGTAAAGATGAATATTGTTGCATTTGTTCTGCATACCAGACGCTCAGTTTGCTTCTTGTTCGGTTTTGCGTCTCTCTGCTGAGGCTCTTTGTTTTAGGCAAGAAAAAGACTCACAATCGTCAAGCATTGTGCGATTTTGAGTCTTTCTTTATGATGAAATCAGATTTCTTTATTCGTAGCGAACGTTTACGTTTACCTTCTCGTTGGTTATTTTCGGAACAGTATAGCCAACGTACCAGCCTATTATAGGATATGTCAAATCCTGAATTACTGTAATGTCTATATAATAGTCATTGTCATGTTTTTCCAATTTCTTCTCAATATCATCTATGCCTTTGTTTGATGCTCCATATACCATTATTATGGATTTTTTTGAGAAGTTAACTTTGCTTCTTTGGGGAGTTTGATTGGAAATATCATCTATATATTTACTGACAAAGTCTTGATATTCCTTTTCGCTGTTGATTACCACGGTTTGGTAAGTCTGTAACTGCTGATAATCACTCGTATATGAGATTTTCTCAAACACTTGATCCTCCTCAATAAAATCTTCTGAAGAGTCGTCGCTGCACGACATGAATGTCAGCGGAAGTGCCAATAGGTATAAAAACAATTTTTTCATTTTAGTTTATTTTATTCTTTAATGCTGTTTGGCATTGTAAGATATTAGATTATTCTGTGCAAAAGTAGTAAAAAATTAGATAGAGTACAGGCTTTGGTGGTTTTTTATTGTATTTTTGTTAGTGATTTTGTCCTTAACTGAAATTTTACGCTTGTAAAAATACAGTTTCTGAATTCTAATATAATGTAAATCAAATCTTTATAAAACCATTATGACTAATACAAGACATTTTCTAAGATTGGCGCTCGTTGCTGTTGCGGCAATGTGCTTTTCTTCGTTTGCTAAATGCAAGGAAGGTAAACCTAAGAAACCTAAACGTCCGCCTCTTGAGGTTATTCAGACAAAACTCGATAGCATTTGCGAAGAGGGCTACAATCTGTATCATGCCGAGCGTGTAAACTGGATATCTACCGACTCCATGTTGGTACATTATGGTAGAGAGTCCATTGGCAGAAATATTATCTGGCAGCCAACAAAAGATTCTTGGGGAGTTGTGTTTTTTGACCATGAGCAGAAAAACTGTGTTTTCGAAATGTGCTATAATATTCAGAACGGAAAGATGATGGTTTCGTACGACAAACGTCCTATAAGAAAGGAAGAACGTAGTCGCCTCGCTTTGAAAATGCTTATGCTCAAAAACGGATTGGAAAAATATGGCGAACAAATTGGTTACGACAAAAATTGTGGCGGTCCAAACTTCGATTTTGTACGCATCAACGACAACATCATTAGATTGTATATTCTTCAGGGCACGATGCATCATAACACCATTCCGTTTGGAAACGACTATTCAATCGATTTTGACAACGAAGGCAATGCGTTGTGCTTCAGACGGTATCACAAGTCGCTTCTGGCTATGAAGACTGTAGATGATTCGGGAAAGCCTGTTGAAACTTTATTGCATTCTCATACTCCCGACAATCCATACATCACCGCAACAGATATCTGCAATTTCTTGCTTTACAGGGGCTATATGAAACAAACAAGTGTTGTAAGCTCCGCGCTTGAGGGGCAGATAATCTATTATGCCGATTCCAATACGTGTCTGTTCCTTCCATTTGAGACGTTGAAAAAAATATTGAATCATAATAAGAAATAAATTATTTCAATCAAAAAAGGCTGCATCTTCAGAAGGTGCAGCCTTTATATTTATTCTGGATTTGTCAGAGATTAGATAACTGGCTCTGAGTAATCCATCTTGCTCATACGAACATAGCTTGCGTAACGCTCCTGAGCGCACTTCTTTGCCTGATCGAACAACTCCTGAGCCTCTGCTGGGTAAGCCTTCTTTACTGACAAGTAACGAACCTCGCCCTCGAGGAATGCCTGGAAGTTATCCCAGTTAGGAGCCTTAGAATCGAGCTGGAATGGGTTCTTGCCCTCTTCTGCCAATCTTGGGTCGAAGCGCCACAAGTGCCAGTAACCGCACTCAACAGCCTTAGCCTCCTCAGCCTGGCTCTTACCCATGCCGCCCTTAGCCTTCAAGCCGTGGTTGATACATGGAGCGTAAGCGATGATCAATGAAGGACCGTTGTATGACTCAGCCTCGCGGAATGCCTTCAAGCACTGTGCAGGGTTAGCACCCATAGCAACCTGTGCAACGTAAACATAACCGTAAGTAGCCTGCATCAAACCAAGGTCTTTCTTGCGTACTCTCTTACCTGCAGCAGCGAACTGAGCGATTGCACCAAGTGGAGTAGCCTTAGATGACTGACCACCAGTGTTAGAGTAAACCTCAGTATCGATAACGAAGATGTTAACATCCTCGCCAGATGCAAGAACGTGGTCGAGACCGCCGTAACCGATATCGTAAGATGCACCGTCACCACCGATGATCCACTGTGAACGCTTAGTCAAGAAGTGTGAAAGTTCCTCAAGCTGAGCGCATACAGCGCAACCAGCAGCTGCACCAGCCTTGATTTCAGGAATCAACTTGTCTGCAGCAGCGCGGCTTGCCTTAGCGTCGTTCTGACCGGCAATCCACTCCTTAGCAGCCTCCTTGTAAGCCTCTGAAGTCTTGTCAGAAGCAATCATCTCCTCCAACAAACGCTGGATTCTTGCCTTCATCTTCTTGTTTGCAAGAACCATACCCATACCGAACTCGCAGAAGTCCTCGAACAATGAGTTAGCCCATGCTGGACCCTGACCCTTCTCGTTCTTAGTGTAAGGAGTTGATGGGATAGAACCTGAGTAGATTGAAGAACAACCTGTTGCGTTAGCTACCATCTCGCGGTCGCCGAACAACTGAGAAATCAACTTAACGTATGGAGTCTCACCACAACCAGAGCAAGCACCTGAGAACTCGAACAATGGAGTAGCGAACTGGCTCATACGTGGGTTAGAAGTAACGTCAACAAGATCCTGCTTAGACTTAACGTTCTTTACGCAGTAGTTCCAGTTGTTAGCCTCCTTAACAGCGTCCTCTGATGATGGGTCGAATGGAACCATCTTCAAAGCCTCTGCATCCTTCTTAGGACATACGTCAACACAGTTACCGCAGCCCAAGCAGTCCATAACGCCTACCTGAATACGGAACTTCATGCCCTTGAATGCAGCAGGAGCCTTCATCTCAAGAGATGCGCCGTTTACGCCAGCAGCCTCCTCGTCGGTCATAACGAATGGACGGATACAAGCATGAGGACAAACGTATGCACAAGAGTTACACTGTGCACAAGTCTCAGCATTCCATACAGGAACAAGACCAGATACACCGCGCTTCTCGTATGCAGCAGTTCCCTGCTCCCAAGTACCATCCTCGATGCCCTTGTATGCAGAAACTGGAAGCAAGTCACCAGCCTGTGCGTTGATAGGACGAACGATGTTAGTGATGTACTCTGGCTCGTCGCGCTTAACTGGCTCGTCATCTGGAAGAGATGCCCATGCTGGGTCAACAGCCAATGTCTGGTACTCACCACCGCGGTCAACAGCAGCGTAGTTCATGTTTACAACATCCTCACCCTTCTTGCCGTAAGACTTAACGATGAACTTCTTCATCTGCTCTACTGCCAAATCAACTGGGATAACCTCAGTGATGCGGAAGAATGCTGACTGAAGGATTGTGTTAGTACGGTTACCAAGACCGATTTCGCGTGCAATCTTAGTAGCGTTGATATAGTAAACTGTGATGTTGTTCTGTGCGAAGTAACGCTTAACGTTGTTTGGAAGGAAGTCGATAAGCTCCTGTCCCTCGTAGATTGTGTTCAACAAGAACTGACCGTTCTTCTGCAAACCACGAGTTACATCGTACATACGAAGGTATGCCTGAACGTGGCAAGCAACGAAGTTAGGAGTCTTGATCTGATATGTTGAACGGATTGGGTTGTCACCGAAACGAAGGTGTGAACAAGTGAAACCACCAGACTTCTTAGAGTCGTAAGAGAAGTAAGCCTGACAGTGCTTGTTAGTGTTGTCACCGATAATCTTAACTGAGTTCTTGTTAGCACCTACAGTACCGTCGGCACCAAGACCGAAGAACTTAGCCTCGAACATACCTGCACCACCCATAGGAATCTCAACCTTCTCAGGAAGTGAAGTGAATGTTACATCATCGTTGATACCTACAGTGAAGTGATCCTTAGGCTGTGGCAATGCAAGGTTCTCGAATACGCCAGTAATCATTGTTGGAGTAGTGTCGCATGAACCAAGACCGTAGCGACCGCCAACGATAACTGGAGCATTTGGCTGGCCATAGAATGCATCCTTTACGTCAAGATACAAAGGCTCGCCGTTTGCACCCGGCTCCTTAGTTCTGTCAAGAACTGCAATCTTCTTAGCAGTCTTTGGAACAGCAGCAAGCAAGCGCTCTACTGAGAATGGACGGTACAAGTGTACTGAAACCATACCAACCTTCTCGCCCTTAGCTGTCATGTAGTCGATAGCCTCGCGAGCTGCCTCAGTAGCTGAACCCATAAGGATGATTACGCGGTCTGCATCAGCAGCACCGTAGTAAGTGAATGGCTTGTACTCACGGCCAGTAATCTTAGACATCTCAGCCATGTACTTCTCAACGATTGCAGGAACAGCATCGTAGAAGCGGTTACAGCTCTCGCGGTGTGCGAAGAATGTCTCAGGGTTCTCGGCCATACCCTTAGCCTGTGGGTGCTCTGGAGAAAGAGCGCGTGAACGGAACTCAGCAAGAGCCTTCTGATCGATAAGACCCTTAACATCGTCCTCCTCAATCATCTCGATCTTGTGGTACTCGTGAGAAGTACGGAAACCGTCGAAGAAGTTGATGAATGGAACGCGAGCCTCGAGTGCTGCAAGGTGAGCAACTGCTGAAAGGTCCATAACCTCCTGAACAGAACCCTCGCAAAGCATAGCGAAACCAGTCTGGCGGCAAGCCATAACATCACCGTGATCACCAAAGATACAAAGAGAGTGAGATGCAACTGTACGCGCAGATACGTGGAATACAGATGGAAGCAACTCACCGGCAATCTTGTACATATTTGGAATCATCAACAACAAACCCTGTGAAGCAGTGAATGTAGTTGTAAGTGCACCAGCCTGAAGAGAACCGTGTACTGCACCAGCAGCACCAGCCTCTGACTGCATTTCCTGAACAGATACAGTGTCGCCGAACAAGTTCTTGCGGCCCTGAGCTGCCCACTCGTCAACATGCTCCGCCATTGGAGATGATGGAGTGATAGGGTAGATGGCAGCTACCTCTGTGAACATATATGCGATATGTGCAGCGGCTTGGTTACCATCACAAGTGATAAATTTTTTTTCTTTAGCCATAATTTGATTAAATTATTATTAGTAAATTGATTATCCTCAACTTTTTGTCTTTATCCATTAGTACATGAACCCGAAGAGCCATAGCGGAATCTGGTTGCCACGGCTAATCTCAGTAGGGTGCTGTGCATAGATGATGTTCGGATGCGGCTTGAGCCTGTTGCTCTCTGTGCTTATGCGGAACCTGTACTCACCGTCAACGATGAAAGAGGCTCCCTTGTCGCCCTTGTACACTTTATGGTCTTTCCACATAGTGTTTACAAAAAAGGTTTCAAGAACATCCTGCTGCTCTACTTTGATTGGGTAGATGGCATACATCAAGTTTGTGTTGTGCATCATTATCTTGGCTGGTTTCTTTGGGAAACCCTCACCTTCTGGGTAGACCATGTTTATCAGTCTCGCATCGGCAAGATATTTGATATAGTTCATCACTGTAGCTCGCGATGTCTCAATGTCGTTAGCAAGCTGGCTTACGTTTGGAGCCGACGGACCGTCTACTGCGAGCAAATATAGTAATTTTTTTATTTTAGACAAATATTTCAGCTCTATTTGTTTAATGAGCAGAATGTCCACTTCCACCATCATGTTCATTGTCTTGAGCAAATTCTCCGAGAAATTGCGTTTTTCAAGAAAGAATGGGTAGAATCCGTGATGCAGGTAATCCTGAAAATAATCGAGAGGCCTAACCTTCGGGAGTATCGACTTTATGATGTGCTCGTGGTTGTTCAGTATCTCCTCAAGGGTGTACGACGGGAAGTTGTTTCCTGTCTGGAGATTGATGAATTCACGAAATGAAAATCCTCTTAGGTTATAACTCTTTACGATTCCGTTCAGTTCGGGGTTCTCGTCCTTTAGGCGCATTACCGACGAACCGCTGAAAATGATTTTTAGCTGTGGGTATAGATCATAGCACTTACGCAGTTCCTTGCTCCATTCGGGCTGCTTGAATACTTGGTCGATAAGCAGTACTTTTCCGCCCTTTCTGACGAAGTCGCCTGCAAAATCGGCTATTCCCCGGCCCTGAAAATAGAAGTTGTTGGTATTGATGTAGAGACATGATGGGTCGTTGCCGAATTTCTCCTTGGCATACTGCAAAAGGAATGTTGTCTTGCCAACTCCTCTGCTGCCTTTAATGCCAATCAGACGGTCGTCCCAGTTAATCTCGTCCATCAATGCCCTGTGTACGGGAGCGTTGGTGTGCTCAATCAAATAAGCATGGGTTCTATAGAAAGCATCCATTCGATTTATTTTGTAATTGACTGCAAAGATAGGTAAAAAATATAAATTTGCAAACTTGACTTTGCAAAAATCTTGATTTTTTTTATTGCTGTATATTTTTGGTTGTATTTATGCAAAAAATGTTAATTTTGTATCCATTATTGTTGTATTATGAAGATACTTGTATTTAATCCTGAGCACGATATGGCTCTGGCAGACAATAAGTCGAGCTTTCTGCCACCGGCTGTTATTCGCAAGATGGCAAACGATTTGTCGTTCCTGCCAACGTGGATAGCCGAGCCGGGCGATATTGTCATCGTCGATTCGGTTGAGAGAACTGAGATTTTCCGCGATTCTATATATAATAAGGTGAAGAAAAAGGTGGGCGAGGGCGTCTGCTTTGCTTCTTTCAAAGAACCGTTCAAGAATGTGTGCAGCCGGCTTTCCATTGATGTTGACAATGCCGAACTTGCTCCGTGGGGTTGGGACGGCTACATAAAGCGTAAGTTCGAGAAATGGGGCGTTCCGCAGTCAATGCTCCCATCCGAAGAGAAACTCGAAGGCATCCGCAACCTTTCGAGCCGTCGTACGGCGGTGCAGATGCTTCCGCAGATAGTTGATGCCATCGGACGTGATTTCTGCGTAGGCGAGTCGTTCGTAATCACCAGTCTCGAAGAGTTCTTCCCGTTGGCAGAGAAATACGAAGGTGTGATGATGAAAATGCCGTGGTCGAGCAGCGGAAAGGGCTTGAACTACTGCTACAGTACGAATATAACCGAGAAGGTGAAGGGCTGGGTAAACAATGTCATCGAGAAGCAGGGATGCTGTATCGTTGAGCCTCTGTATAATAAATTCGGCGATTATGCGTTAGAGTTCAAGGTGTCTGAAGGAAAGGTCTCTTTCTTGGGATATTCCAAGTTCGATACAGCCAACCAAGGCACTTATCAGGGCAATGTTTTGATGACCGACAAGGAGATTGAGGACTATATGTGCTATATCTTAGGCGTAGACGTTGATAAAATCCGTACTGTACGCAAAGTAGTCGAGGAGAATTTGCGCAATCTGATTGCATCTTATTATAATGGAGTTTTGGGAGTTGACATGATGATTGTGAGGGATTATGAGAAGGGCGACTTTCTGCATCCGTGCGTAGAGGTAAACCTTCGCAACAACATGGGCATCTTGGCGCACGAACTGAAAAGCCGATGGATAACAAATGCCGAAAGATTCGATATCCATTACAACGATTTTATTCCTAACGATAAAGAGTTGGAATACATTCCTCTTGTTCCCGAGCACGACAAGTCGAAATACACGGCTCGCGTATATTTGCAGGACAAAAACTGGTTTGATAATGTGATATTTGGCTAATAACTCGCTTTTTTTGTGCAAAAAGGAACTTTGTTCTCTCAAAATAATCTTTAATATGAAGATATTTTGAAGATTTAATGCCAAAAGTTGCTCAGTTACGCTCAAATTTAATACATTTGCATCGGTAAAAACTTAAACCTCAAAAAAAGTTTTCTAAAAAGATATAAAAATAAATGGCAAATCAAAATGTAAAGCCAGCCACCGGTAAACTTGGTGTGATGGTTGTAGGTTTGGGAGCTGTATCCTCAACCTTTATGACGGGCGTCTTGATGGCTCGCAAAGGCTTGGCAAAGCCTGTAGGTTCAATGACTCAGTATGACAAGATTCGCGTGGGCAAGGGTGCCGACAAGCAGTACAAGAAGTACGGCGACATCGTATCTATCGCAAGTCTTAACGACATCGTTTTCGGTGCATGGGATGTTTATCCTGCTAACGCTTATGAATCGGCAATCAACTGCGAGGTACTGAAAGAAAAAGATATCAATCCGGTAAAGGACGAATTGGAGAAGATTGTTCCTTTCAAGGCAGCATTCGACAAGAACTACGCTAAGCGTCTTGATGGCAACAACGTAAAGGATTGTAAGGACCGCATGGATATGGCAGAGCAGATTCGTGCTGATATCCGCAAGTTCAAGGCTGATAACAACTGCGACCGTATCGTAGTTCTTTGGGCTGCATCTACCGAGGTGTATGTTCCGGTTGATGAGAAGATTCACGCAACTGTTGCTTCGCTCGAGGCTGCAATGAAGGCTAACGATACTGAGCACGTTGCTCCATCTATGTGCTACGCTTATGCAGCATTGAAGGAAGGCGCGCCATTCATCATGGGTGCTCCTAACACAACAGTCGACATCCCTGCAATGTGGGAGTTGGCAGAGCAGACTAAGCTGCCTATCGCAGGTAAAGACTTCAAGACTGGACAGACTCTTGTAAAGAGCGGTTTCGCTCCAATCATCGGCACTCGCTGCCTTGGTCTTTCTGGTTGGTTCTCAACAAATATCCTTGGCAACCGCGACGGTCTTGTACTCGACGAGCCAGCTAACTTCCGCACAAAGGAGGTTTCAAAGCTTTCTACTTTGGAGTCTATCCTTGTTCCAGAGGAGCAGCCTGATTTGTACACAGACTACTATCACAAGGTGCGTATCAACTACTATCCTCCACGCAACGATAACAAGGAAGGCTGGGATAACATCGATATCTTTGGCTGGATGGGCTATCCAATGCAGATTAAGATTAACTTCCTTTGCCGCGACTCTATCCTTGCCGCTCCTCTTTGCCTTGACTTGGTATTGTTGAGCGACTTGGCAGCACGCGCAGGCAAGTACGGCATACAGCGCTTCTTGAGCTTCTTCCTCAAGAGCCCAATGCACGACTACACTAAGGGCGAGGTTCCTGTTAACCACTTGTTCCAGCAGTACACAATGCTTAAGAACGCTATCCGCGAGATGGGCGGATACGAGGCTGACGAGGAGATTGACTAATCCGAAACTCTTTAGTTAACATATTGTTTGTTCCCGATGCAGATTTTTCTGTGTCGGGACTTTTTTTTAGCCTATATGTGGTTTTTCTTTTTTATTTTGTTTACCTTTGTACGCTTTTAAAGAATTTTGCGGTAATGAATACTTCGGAAATACAGAAGAATAAGGCCCGATATGGCATTATAGGAAACTGTGAAGAACTGAACAGGGCTATAGACATGGCTCTGCAGGTTGCCCCAACCGATTTGTCTGTGCTTATTACGGGCGAGAACGGTTCGGGCAAGGAGGTTATACCGCGACTGATTCACGACAACAGCGCGCGCCGCCATAAAAAGTTCATGGCGGTAAACTGCGGCTCAATTCCCGAGGGAACAATTGATTCTGAACTCTTCGGACACAAGAAGGGTTCGTTTACGGGCGCACTTCAGGACAGAGAGGGATATTTCGGCTCTGCCGATGGCGGAACGCTCTTCCTCGACGAGGTGGGCGAACTGCCGATGGCTACGCAAGCCCGGTTGCTGCGTGTGCTCGAGACGGGCGAATACATAAGAATGGGCGAGGATGTTGTGCGCAAGACAAACGTCAGAATCGTTGCCGCAACAAACGTCAACTTTCAGAAGGCTATAAGCGAGCGACGCTTCCGCGAGGATTTGTTCTATCGCCTTAACCAGATTCCGATTTTCATTCCGCCTTTGCGCAAGCGAGGCGACGACATCATAAAACTCTTCATGAAGTTTGCCATGGACGTGGCTGAGAAGTACAACATGCCGCCCGTGCAGCTTGCTGAAGATGCCAAGCCGCTCCTTTTGGCTTACAAATGGCCGGGAAACGTGCGCCAGCTCCGCAATCTGGTTGAGCAGATTTCGGTCGTATCCGAAGAACGTCGCATCACTCTCGAGGTGCTTAAACGCTATGTTCCCGAGGATGCCGAGACAACCGAGGTGCTCGACATAAACCATAACAAGAAGGAGGAACACTCGTTCAGCGAGGAGCGCGACATGATTTACGGCTTCATCTACGAACTCAGGAAACAGGTTGCCGACCTTCGCAACCGCGTTGCCGAACTCGAGGGCGGACAGTCGCATAAATCTGACGGCGTGGCTAAAGTTCCGGCAGGTCTGCCCGCGCCAAAGCACCTTACTACGGATATTCCGGTGGTAACGCCGAGCAGCAGCGATTACGGCTCGTCCGACTGGATTGATGTAGAGGACGTAGAGCCTTCGGAAGGCGCACATTCGGCTGTTGAACAGGCCGAGAAGAAGATGATTGAAGATGCCCTTCGCAAGCATCACAATCGCAGAAAAATAGTGGCCGACGCTCTTGGAATGTCTGAGCGCACGCTTTATCGTAAAATTAAGAAATATGGTCTCGAATAAGAATATCGTAAAACTGATTCTCATGCTCGTGCTGCCTCTGGTGGCAGCGTGCAGCGTGTCGTACAAGTTCAATGGTTCTTCAATAGATTATACAAAGACAAAGACCATAAGCATTGCCACGTTCCCAAACCGTGCAGCCTATGTGTGGGCTCCTATGGCGTCAATCTTCAACAACGAACTGGTTGATGAATTCAGCAAGAAGACTCGCCTTCAGCAGGTAAGGCGAAACGGCGACTTGCAGATAAGCGGAGAGATTACCGACTACACTCAGGCAAACAAATCGGTATCTGCCGACGGTTATTCGTCTCAGGTTGAACTGAAGATGACCGTCAACGTGCGCTTTGTTAACAACAGCAATCATTCCGAGGATTTCGAGCGCACGTTTAGTGCCTCGCAGACATACGATTCGTCTCAGCCTCTCACATCTGTTCAGGACGACCTTGTGAACCAGATGGTTAAGGACATAACGAATCAGATTTTTAACGCAACGGTAGCAAACTGGTAGCCCAATGACAGATTTGACAGAATACATAAGTCACCCCGAACTACTCGACCGCAACTCGCTGTTCGAACTGAGAGGCTTGCTAGCTCGCTATCCGTACTATCAGACGGCTCGCTTGCTGCTGCTCAAGAATCTGTACATTCTTCACGACTCGTCGTTTGGCGATGAGTTGCGAAAGGCTGCCTTGTATGTAAACGACCGCCGCCAGCTCTTCATGCTCGTTGAAGGTGCAAACTACATAATTCCTAAGTTTAAGAGCGAGGAAAGCTCGGTTGCCGATGGCGGATTGTCGGTAGACCGTACCATGTCGCTCATCGACGTGTTCCTCGACAGTCTTCCGGAGGAAAAAGAAGAGAGGCGAGAGGAGAAGAACGATACGAAACCGGTTGATTTGGCTACCGACTATGTTTCGTACCTCAAGCAACTCGACGACATAAAGCCCGAGGAGGGCGAGGGCGATGCCAACAAGATGCAGGGGCAGAGCCTTATCGACGACTTTATAAAGAAGGGCGATGAGCGTCTGATGCTCGACATCGGCGCACCTCGCAGAAAGCCTAAGCACGTTCTGCCAAAATTCAGCAGCAATGCCGACTCTGAGGATGATGCTCTTGCCGCTGAAGATGAGGCTGTATCGCCGTCCGCTCAGGATGAAATGCCGATGGTTGCCGAAGAGCCTAAAAAGAAAACGATTTCATTCGTTCATTCCGACGATGATGCGCAGCAAAATGCGCCCGAAGGAGTGAACGAAAGTGCTGATGATAAGTTTTTCACCGAAACTTTGGCGAAAATCTATATAAAACAGCAAAGATATGATAAGGCACTTAAAATTATTCAGCAATTAAGTTTGAAATATCCAAAAAAAAATCGTTACTTTGCAGACCAAATAAGATTTTTAGAAAAACTGATTATTAACAGTAAATAATTTATAAGAAATGTTATACGTATTTTTAATTGTTTTGATTGTATTGGCAGCCGTTATAATGTGCTTTGTCGTATGTATTCAAGAGTCAAAGGGCGGCGGCTTGGCATCAAGCTTCTCAAGCTCAAATGCAATCTTTGGTGTGCGCAACACTAAGAGCGGTTTGGAAAACATCACATGGTTCCTTGCTGCATTTATGGTTGTCATTAGTATTCTTGCAGCATACAGTTTGCCATCTGCAAGCGGCGAAAACTCAGTCATGACAAAGCAGGCTACCGAGAGCAGTAACGTAAATCCTAACAACATTCCTGCAATGCCATCGGCTCCTGCTCAGAATGCTCCAGCACAGAGCGCACCTGCTCAGAATGCTCCTGCTAAGTAATTTTAGTAAAAAAGCTGAACAGAAATATTCGTCCCGATATGCGTCAAGGCGCATGTCGGGATTTTTTTTGCCTATTTCCTGATGGGGGGGGATAAAAACGAAAAACTGCCCCATCTCACGATGAAGCAGTTTTGTATAACATTTTCAATTGAATTAGAGGTAAAAAGATTGTTGTTAAATTATCTTTAGCAAAAGTATCGACTTTTTATGTAAGTTCAAAATTTTTTTGTATGTCCTTCAACATAAAGAGGATGTATTTCGGCATATTTGTTATATTTGCAGTCGAATTTTCAATAAATAACAATATGATTGTTTCGTTAGCGTTGCTCATTGCTGGAATAGTGATGATTATTGTTGGTGCCGACAAACTTACCGACGGTGCTGCCGCCATAGCCGCACGCTATGGCATTTCGAGTCTTGTAATCGGTCTTACGGTCGTGGCGTTCGGTTCGTCTATGCCCGAGTTTGTAATCAGTTTTATATCCTCGCTCAAGGGAAGCACCGAGATTGCCATCGGTAATGTGGTTGGAAGCAATATCTTCAACATTCTCTTTATTGTGGGCTGTACGGCTGCCGTTTTCCCAATCAAGGTAACGAACCGCACGGTTTACAAAGACCTTCCGTTTGCCGTCATGTCGTCGTTTGTGCTGTTTGTCGTTGCGTGCGATGCTTTTATCGACGATGCCCAGTGGAATGTCATAACCCGAAGCGACGGCTTGCTTCTCATCTGCTTCTTTGTGGTGTTTATGTTCTACACGCTTGCCACGGCTCGCAGCAGCGAGGGTGCGAGCGAAGAGCCTGTTGCCCCTGAAAGCATCATGCCTGTGTGGAAATCTGTGCTGTATGTGCTTCTTGGTTTGGCAGGCCTGATTTTCGGTGGCGATTTCTTTGTCGATGGCGCATGCGATGTTGCCCGTCTTCTTGGCGTTAGCGAATCGGTTATAGCCCTCACGCTTGTTTCGGGAGGAACATCTTTGCCAGAGCTTGCCGCATCGCTTATGGCTGCACGCAAGCGCGATTCGGGCATGGCGATAGGAAATGTTATCGGTAGCGTTGTGTTTAATGCCTTTTGGATTCTTGGAGCGAGTGCAACGGTTTCTCAGCTTCCGCTTGGACACATCACGATGTTCGACTTGTTTACGCTTCTTGTTGCAAGTGTTGTTATGTGGATTTTGGCGCGTACCGGCAAGATTATCAACCGTGTAGAGGGCTGCATCATGGTGCTTATGTATGTGGGCTATATTGCGTATCTGTTAAATTAGTCCATAAAACACCAAGAAATCCCCGATATTTATGTTGTGTAGCATAAAATGAGTTGATATTAGTCAAGAATTTAAGTATTTTATGCTAAAAAACATTGTTTTGTGATTGTTTAATGATTTTTCTTCTTATCTTTGCAATGTCTTTAAGAGAGACAATTAAGTGTAACAATAAAAAATTGAGGTAAGATGAAAAGATTGTTTATATTCACTGCAATGGTCGCTTGCTTTGCGATAGCAAATGCTGAGACTAAGTTACCTGTTAAGGGTATAGCAAACATGAATGTCGGCAAGATAGCAGCTAACCTTAAGGCGCTTCCTGCTAATGCTAATACAGCCGATGCAGTTCGTGTTGCACTTGAGCAGAAGGCTGACAAGAATGCAGCCGCTGCTTCTGAAAAGAGTTTGGATTTAAAGAAATAAATATAGCTTTACAGGCTAATCAGTAGGAAAGATAGAGCATTCGCTCTATCTTTTTTTGTTTGTATGCGGCTTTGCAAAACCCGAACGCATCCCGAAGGAAAGCCGAAGATTTCTTGGCATAAAGATAGCTGCTTTTGACCATTGCCGAAGCAAGAATCAAAAGCAGCTATTCAGTTATTTCTTGGTTGCTGTAAGTTCGTAATTAAATAAATCGAGTAGCTGGTTTACTTTATCCATCCTTAATGTTGGTTTGCCTTGTTCCAGATTCCGTACAAAGCAAAGTCCAACTCCCGATTTCATGGCAAGTTCTTCCTGCGTAAGTCCATATTGCTTACTTTTTTATTGAATTCTGCAAGAATTCTATGGGCTTTTTGGAAGGATTACGCTAATTGTGCCGATTTTATTTGTATCTTTGCGACGGCATCTGCCTATGGCTGCCGTAATGCGCAATGAGTTGCGCGGAGTTGCTTAGGCAGAGCACTACATATTAAAAGGCGTTACTGACGCTTTGTTTTTGGTCTTCGAAACTACCACATATCGAATGCAATCCAAGACAAATGCAGAAGTGATAGCCACGGGGTGGGTTATATGCTCTCCGTAGTGTGCAGCGAGGATATTTTCCTCAATGCACACTTTACGGGTGTCTATATACTCCAGCGTGGGTGTTTACTCTGTCTTGTTTATTGCATCGGTTGTGGTAGACCGCGAAGAGAACAGGCAGATGTAAAACATCCGCGTTTTTTTATTTATGTAGTTAATCCAAGTAAGTTTTACTCGTTCGCTTTGGATGTTTGCGGAGAAAACCCCTATTGTGTGAATTTTTGCGCAATAGGGCAGAACTGAAAAATAGAATAAGTAATAGATAAGGAAAAATAGTGTTTCTGACATCCTTGATTTGACTGATTAACCAGAATTAGCACTCTACAAACACATCGGTCGGACAAGCATTTGGATGTTTGCGCTCATAAGGGCGTGGACTGATGCGTTATTGTCTGATGTGGGCTGTGCTAAGCCTTGGTTAAACACACATTATCCACGCCCCCTTTTCAAAAAAACGAAGAGAGGGCTTTTTTTATGTCAAAGAGGAAGTATACGTTCATTGATTTGTTCGCAGGGTGTGGAGGATTATCAGAGGGCTTTTTGCAAACTGGTAAATTTGAGGGGTTAGCTCATGTAGAGTGGGAAACTCCAATGGTAAATACGCTTAGACAACGATTAGTTGACAAGTGGAAACATAGTATAATTGATGCTCAAAAGCGTGTTATAAAGTTCGATGTGCAAAAAACAGATGAACTTTTGTATGGTAATTGGTCGGATGAAACAAAGAATGTATATGAAAAAGAAAATCATCCAGATATTTTGTCTAAAGGGTTAAAAGGATTAGTTGGAGATACTGTTGATTTAATAATTGGAGGACCTCCTTGCCAAGCTTATTCAATAGCTGGACGTGCTCAATCGCCTACAGGCATGAAATTTGATTACAGAAATTATTTGTTTGAAAGTTTTGTTAAGATTGTAGATGCGTTTAAGCCAAAAGTGTTTGTATTTGAGAATGTTCCAGGACTATTAAGTGCTTGTCCTGGAGATATACCTGTACGTAATCGTATATTTGAAGCATTCAATTCTATTGGTTATGATATACGAACACCGGAAAAATTGAAAGAATCTGTTTATTGTGCTGAAGATTATGGAGTTCCGCAGAAGAGAAATCGTGTGATTATTATTGGTACAAAACAAGGTTCTGAATTAAAGGTGGAAGATTTTTATGCTGTTCTTTCTTTACATAAAAGTACAAAGCCGCATAAAACTGTGAGAGATGCAATTGGTGGTATGCCAAAATTGTTTCCAAAAGATAAGATTGTTCGTATAGGACGTTGTAATGTATCTCATGAGCAACGAGAAGGGGAACTTGTTGATTTGCATATACCTCGTTATCATGGAGAACGAGATCAAAGATTGTTTTCTGAGTGGTTGGCAAACAATATGAATACATTTTCGCAGCAAGATAAAATGGCTTTTTATACAAAAATTACAGGTCATATATCTAAGCATGTAAAGTATCGTAATTTGGAATGGGATAAACCATCTCCGACTATTGTTGCTCACTTACAAAAAGATGGATATATGTTTATTCATCCAGATATAGAACAATTGAGAACTATTACGATTCGAGAAGCCGCATTGTTACAATCGTTTCCTGTTGATTATAAGTTTGTTGCTTCTAATCCATATTGCTATAAAATGATTGGAAATGCTGTACCAGTTCTATTTGCCAAGGCTATTGCACAGTCTATTTATGAAGTATTAAAAAGTAAAGAATGAAAAGACCTTTAAATATTTTAATCGCTTGTGAGGAAAGTCAAGCATGTTGTAGGGCATTTCGTAAATTAGGACATAATGCTTATAGTTGTGACTTGTTTGAATGTAGTGGGACGATATTTGGAAGTGATTATGTTGAACCACATCCGGAATGGCATTTCAACCATGATGTAACCACTGTCCTTGATAAGACTAATTTGACTCTTCAAAATGGAAAACTGGCAATTGTTGATGGTGATTGGGATATTATGATTGGGCATCCGCCTTGTACTTATTTGGCAGTGAGTGGTGCGCAGTGGTATTATCATCCTGATGATAAGGGGTTACCAATTGAAAAAAGAAGACCTCATCCAAGATATCCAAATAGAGCAAAAGATCGTGAAGATGGTGTGAATTTCTTTCTCTTTCTTGCTGGTGCAAATATAAAACGAATTGCTATTGAGAATCCTGTTGGTATAATGAGTACACGTTGGAGAAAGCCAGACCAAACTATTCAGCCTTATATGTTCGGTGACCCATATTCAAAAAATACTTGTTTATGGCTAAAAAACTTACGTCCGCTTCATCCTTCAAAAGAGACGAGCGACAAAGGAGAACGTATTGTTTTTGAAAGTGGTAAAACACAACCTAAATGGTATTCTGATGGCTTTACAAAGACCAAAACACCTGAAGAACGTCAAAAATGGAGAAGTAAAACATTTCCAAACATAGCAAGAGCTATTTCTGAGCAGTGGACTATCCAAATTGCAGCAGAGGAAAAACTGTTAGATGACAGTGAATGGCAAATTCTTGGTTATGATTATTTGGATTTATTGGACAAAATGACAGGTGGGGTAAGATATATATCTTCACAAGTAGATTCTGAGATCGAGAAGAAAAAATATCCAATTCACTTCAGACAAGAATTTATTGAAGAAATAGAGAGAAGAGAACAAGCATTAATCGAATATTGGTTAAAATAATAGATAATTATGGCAACAAAAAACGAAAGTGGAAGACTTATGATTAAATATCCAAAAACAAAGTCTGACCCTATTTGTAAGTGGAGAAACGCTTCGCTTGATACTGTTGTGGAACTTGTAGGAGTACTCCCCAAGCAGAGAATGGACAAATTGGATTTTCGTTCCTATATGAATGGTTGCTATGATGGAGCTTTTTTTAGAACTCCATATCAGTTGGCTCTTCAATTGGCTCTTTATTATGAAGATTCTAATGGATATATTCCAAGATTTGATCATAACATTAGTAAAGACGAAGCACAAATTTATATGCAGAAATGGATTCAATTATATTATGTGCCTAATCCTTTTACTAAGAAGGGCTTTGTAAACATCGTTCCTTCCATAAATTTATTGTATGGTTTTGTTGATTATTTGGAAAATCATCCCAATAAACCAAATTTAGCAACAGCTGGTGCTGCATTATTTGGTGGAGAAATGGGTAATATCCTTAATGTTAAATATATTTTAAATGAATATTCTGGCATTATAGAAGTTGATAGTGAAAATAATATGAAGTTATTACTTAATAAAAGTGGGGATGTTGAAATTTATAATGCAAGAGATGACAAAAAAGCTTTTTTTGAGCATTTTGGTGTAATTTAATAGTATTTCCATTATGAATGTTTTATATATATGTAGGGTTTCTGAATATCAGGCAAGTGGCAAACAAATCGATATCCCAAGAAATATAGGAATTGAATTCTTTAATGTTCCAAAATCATATATAGATGAAAAAAAGAATATTGAAGTAAACATTTGTCATATAAATAATCTGCAATCTTTTGAATCTGTAGAAATACAATCTGCGACAAATCTTAGATGGAGTTCAAAACTAATTACGTTTTTGGCTTGTAATGGAGATGACCTTTCTGAAGGAGATTTGCTTGTTTTTGAAAAATTAGGTAGAAGCTTCTGTGTAAGATGTATAAAAAAAGCAGATTCTAAATATGCACCATTAATAGATTTAATGGATGATGGTGAGAAGCATATGCTTCTTTCTGGAAGTTTTGATAAACAACCATCAGATACACATTGTATTTCGATATTTTATCGTCCTTACATCACCGCCATAAAATCTAAGCCGTTTCTTCTTCTCGCTGGCATTTCGGGAACAGGAAAGAGCCGTATAGTAAGGGAACTGGCAAGGGCTTGCTGGGATGGCGACGATGCGGAATTCCTGTCGCAGAAGCCACGAAACTTCGAGATGATTCAGGTAAAACCAAACTGGCACGATTCGAGCGAACTTATAGGCTATGTTAGTCGCGTTAGCGGTACGCCTATGTTTGTTGCAGGAGACTTTCTGAAATTCATTGCTCGCGCATGGGAAGAGCCTGATGTGCCTTATTTCCTTTGTCTCGACGAGATGAATCTTGCTCCTGTGGAACAGTATTTTGCCGAATATCTGAGCGTTATTGAAAGTCGCAAAGCCGATGCCGACGGCAATATCACTACCGACCCTATTCTGAAAAAGAACGCGGAAGATTGGTTCCGAAATCTGACAAACGAACTTACGGTGAGTGACGTTGTGCGTAACCGTTTCTTGAATGAAGGCATAAGCATTCCGCAGAACCTTATTGTTGTTGGTACGGTTAATATGGACGAGACTACATTCTCGTTCAGCCGAAAGGTGCTCGACCGCGCAATGACAATAGAGATGAACGAGGTAGACTTGCACGGCGGTCTTTCTTGCAAAAACGAGCAGATAGGCAAGCTCGGCAAAGACGAACTTGTGAGCACAGCCGTAGAGGGCGTTGACATCTATGAAAGCAACAAGGAAGTGTGCGACAAGGCGTTAGACTATCTGCAAAAGGTAAACGACAGGTTAGAGGGTACGCCTTTCAAAATTGCATACCGAACCCGAAACGAAGTCCTTTTGTATGTGGTGAACAATCTGCCATACAAAAAAGAGGATGAAACACAGGATTTTGTGGTTGCCCGTGCCTTGGACGAGATAACCAACATGAAAATACTGTCGCGCATAGAGGGCGACGAGACAAAGGTAAGTACAGAATTCCTCAACGCACTCGAATCGGCGGTAAAGAGCGGACTCGAAGAGGTGTGCGGCAGTCTGTTTGCCGGCGATGCGCCGTATAACGCCATCTCGCTTGCAAAACTGGGTGAGATGAAGAAACGCCTTGCATCGGGCTACACAAGTTTCTGGAGCTAAGGCATATATGGAACTTCTGACGATAAAACACCACGATTTTACGATGAGCATTGAATGTGGAAAATTCGGTGCCATCTGGGACAAGGCTGTGAGGAATGTCGGGGCTGAGAATCTGACATCGGCTTACTCGTGGTCGGGTGGTGTTGAGAGTGTTGTGAGGCTGGGCGATGATGGCTCTCTGCAACCTATAGCTAACGGTGAGACTGCTCCAGCCGTGTTCTTCGACAATGCCGACTATCCGATATGGGTTGAGTTCGAAAAGAATGTAAAAAATGCCCGGTTCGGCAGCATCTTGCAGAACGACAACGATAATTTCAGTTTCCGCAAGGGTATTCTTGCAGGCTTTATAAACTATGGCAACGACATAGGCAAGAGCGAGATAAACATAGATTATAGCGTAGGCTCGGAAGTCCGCCATTTCCGTTTCGGCTTTGATGTGCTGAGCACAAAACTAAACTATCACGAACATTGGCGAAAGATAATCGAAGACATTGAGCGCGAGTACCGTATGCTGTCGCTCGACTATATGAAACGCACCTTTCACGGCTTTTCGCCCAGCACCGAAGGCGAGACACCCGAACTGGTGTGGTGGAGTGTCTTTGCCGGCGAGCAAGAGAAGTTTGTGCGTGCCGTGAAAAGCATTATTGAACGTCCGCGCCATCGGCTTCACGGAACAGAGTCGTTTGTCCGTGCCGACAGACTGACAAGAATCCCCATCTCGATAGAGAACGAGCTGGCAGAACATCGCAGGGAACAGGCGCATCTGTATCGCATAGAACAGCAGATACAGAGCAACGACACGCAAGAGAACCGCTTTCTGAAATATGCCTTGGGGCAGATAACCGCCAAATATGAGGTGCTGAAGGCACGCATCGAAGCGTTAAAGGGCGTTTCGGAAGCCTATAGTGACGAGATGCAGACGACGCTCGGCACGCTGAAGCGTCTGCAACGCAATCCGTTCTTCCGTACCGTCGGAAAGTTCAAAGGACTTAATCAGGAAAGCATGGTTCTGCAAAAGGCTACTGGCTACAGTCAGGTTTACCGCACATGGAACTTGCTGCGCCGCGCCTATTCGCTCTACGATGGCATCTATCGTCTGCAATCAAAGGATATAGCCACTCTTTACGAGATTTGGTGTTTCATCGAGGTAAGCCATATTGTAAAGGAACTGCTTGGCATGGACGTTGATGTTGACCATCGCAACCGCATGGAGATGAACGGCGTCTTTACTTGGGAACTTGGCAAGGGCGAACATTCGCGAATACTATTCAAGAAAGACGATGTGGAACTGGCAGAACTTGTGTATAATCCGAAGCATACCGAAAGGGAGAACGATAGCATAAGCATCGAGAACCTTGTTGTGCCAACCGTTGCGCAAAAGCCCGACATCGTTCTGCAACTTACAAAGCACGATGCAAAGAAAGACATTAAGATGACTTATCTGTTCGATGCAAAATACAGAATCGGCGGCAGGGTGAACGGCGTTGACACTCCGCCCGAAGATGCTATAAACCAGATGCACAGATACCGCGACGCCATATACTACAAGGAACATTCTTCAGAAACGCTAAAGAAGGAAGTTGTGGGCGGATATATTCTGTTTCCCGGCGACGGACAGAAATCCGATGTTGAGGTGTCGAGATTCTACAAGACTATCGGCGAGGTGAATATCGGGGCTTTCCCTCTCCGTCCTAAGGATAAGGAAAACAGAGACTTGCTCGTTAAGTTCATAGAGTCACTCATCGGCAAGGCTTCAGCCGACATTCTTGACGAAAGCATTCCGCAGAAAGGCTTGTATTACACGGCAGACAAGCCGAAAGAGCCTGTCTACATGGTTCTTTCGATAGATGAAAACGTAAACGACGATGCTGAGGCTATAATGAACGGTACGGCAACGACCATCATCATGGGGCGCAAGGGAATGGAAGAGACAAAGGATATTCAGGCAGTTCGCTACATCGCGCCAGTTCGGAAGGCTCGTATCTGCGGTTTCTATAAGGTCGAGAAAGCCAATTTCCTTCGTGTAGATGATGCCGAATATCCGGTACGCATTAGGTTCGGCGTGGGTGAGTGGCAGAAATTGGAGCATCCTGCAAAGTTCCTTCCGATGGCTGCCTTTCGTGGTTGCTGTAAGTCGCGCGACGAGTTTTTCAGACTTTGCCGCGAACAAATGGTCGATGAGCCTGCTCCTGATAACGAGTCTTGAATTTGTAAAAAATCCGAGAATCCCCCTGCATTTTGTCTCTCCGCACCTTCTCCCTTGCTACCCCCTTGCTACCCCCTTGCTACCCCCTTACTATCCCCTTGCTATCGGCTTACTTCAATAATGTTAAATCTACCTTGACTGGGATTTTCATTTTTAGCGCAAAATACATTGTCAACAACCCATTGTGAATCGCCAAATATTTTTCAATTTTCCAAATCATTGTCAACTGTCCATTGTCAATTTTAAATTAAATTAATTTTCAACTTTTCAATTTTCAACTTTCAACTCCCCCACGTACTTGGACGTACCTTCCCACCATTTTGTGTTAACTAAAAGAATAGTTTATGCTGTAATTGTTCTTTATGAGTCCTCGGTGATTCTGGATTATGATTTTGAATTGTGAATTGTCTTTTGTCAAGTGATGAGATTTTCACTACAGCCATAATTTTATCATCCCTATACGTCAAATAGTAGTTGGACTTTCTTCAGAGTTTCATACTAAACTCAATTGCTACATCTGCAATTTCCTGTAAAGTATTATCCTATTCCGATTCTCAACCGTTGGTCTACCCTTATAAGCCTTTCCCCGTACCTTCCGGCTTACTTAGATGTATCTTCCATCTTGCTTCCCTCTTGCTTCCCTCTTGCTTCCTTCTTGCTACCTTCTTGCTACCTTCTTCCTTGCCGCTATTTTGTATTTTCAAAAAGAGTATTTTGTCTTATAATTGTTCTTTATAAGCTCTCAGTAATTATGAATTCTGAATTGTGAATTATCAATTCTTAAGTGAATTGTCCATTGTCAATTCTGAATTGTGATTTTTTCTTCTTATTTTTGCATAATAAATTATAACATTTATGGACATTGTAGAAAGATTTCTTAATTACGTTAAGTTCGATTCGCAGTCGGACGAAAACTCTGAAACTGTGCCAAGTTCGGCAAAGCAGTGGAATATTGCACGTTATCTGAAAGATGAACTTGAGGCTGTAGGACTCGAGGACGTTGTGCTCGACGATATGGGATATGTTTACGCAACCTTGCCTTCGAACATCGATGAGGAAGTGCCTACCGTGGGCTTCATTGCACACTACGACACATCGCCAGATTGCAGCGGTGCCGACATCAAGCCACGAATTGTTCACTATGAGGGCGGCGACATCAAGCTGAATGAGGAGGTTTACACTCGTGCCGACCAGTTCCCTGAGCTGAAGTCGCACGTTGGTGAGGATATCATCGTTACCGACGGAACAACGCTTCTGGGAGCAGACGACAAGGCCGGTATTGCCGAGATTGTTCAGGCTATGGTCGAACTGAAGGAACATCCGGAGTGGAAGCACGGAAAGATTCGCGTGGCATTCAATCCCGACGAGGAGATTGGCATGGGAGCGCACCACTTTAACGTAGAGCTGTTCGGCGCAGATTTCGCCTACACTATGGACGGTGGCGAAGTGGGAGAGCTTGAGTTCGAGAACTTCAACGCAGCAGCGGCTAAAATCACGCTGAAGGGTCTGAACGTTCATCCGGGTTCGGCAAAGAACAAGATGATTAACTCATCGCTCGTTGCCATCGAACTGAACTCTATGCTTCCGGCACAGGAGATTCCTGCCAAGACAGAGAACTACGAGGGATTCTTCCACCTCATTGCCATGAGCGGAACGGTTGAGAACTCAACGCTTCAGTACATTATCCGCGACCACGACCGCAAGAAATTCGAGGCTCGCAAGGAACTGATGAAGCAGGTTGTGGCTAAGATTAACATGATTTACGGAGCAGGAACGGCTACGCTCGACATGCACGACCAGTATTACAATATGCGCGAGAAGATTGAGCCTGTGATGTTCGTCATTGACCTTGCAAAGAAGTCGATGCTCGATGCCGGAGTAACGCCGAATATTCACGCCATTCGCGGAGGCACCGATGGCGCACAGCTCTCGTTCAAAGGCTTGCCTTGTCCTAACATCTTTGCCGGCGGCCTGAATATGCACGGCAGAAACGAGTGCGTTCCGGTTCAGAGCATGGAGAAGGCTAAGAACGTGGTTATTGCCATTGCAAAGAATGTTGTATCGTTAAAGAAATAAAATACTGAATATGGGAGAACTACCAAGCTTAATATCAGACCTCGCCCTAATTCTGGTGGTGGCAGGCTGTGTGTCGTTGTTGTTTAAGTGGCTCAGGCAGCCTGTAGTGCTGGGCTATATCGTGGCTGGCTTTCTGGCAAGTTCGCACATGCCCTACACACCGTCGGTAATAGACACCGGCAACATCCATTTGTGGGCGGATATAGGTGTGATATTCTTGCTCTTTGCGCTTGGCTTGGAGTTCTCGTTCAAGAAGATTGTGAAGATGGGCAGCGCGCCGGTCATCGCCGCCTGCTCCATCATCGTTTGCATGATAATCGTTGGCGTTGGCGTTGGCAAGCTTTTTGGGTGGAGTCAGATGGACTCTCTCTTTCTTGGAGGAATGCTCGCCATGTCGTCAACCACCATTATCTACAAGGCTTTCGACGACCTTGGGCTGCGGCAGCAGAAGTTTGCCGGACTGGTTCTCTCGGTTCTCATCATCGAGGATATTCTTGCCATAGTGCTGATGGTTATGTTGAGCACGATGGCCGTCAGCCGTAGTTTCGAGGGCGAGAAGATGATTTTCTCGCTTCTGAAACTTGGCGGACTGCTCATCTTGTGGTTCATCACCGGAATTTTTCTGCTTCCGCTGTTCTTCAAGAAATTCAAGTCGATGCTCAGCAACGAGACTATGCTTATCGTGGCTCTCGGACTGTGCTTCGCGATGGTTGTTGTTGCCGATTTGTGCGGCTTCTCGGCTGCCTTCGGTGCATTCATCATGGGAAGTATTCTTGCCGAGACGCTCGAGGCTGAACGCATAGAAAGTCTGGTATCGCCCGTGAAGGATTTGTTTGGCGCGATATTCTTCGTGTCGGTGGGAATGATGGTAGACCCTATGATGCTCATCGAGTACTGGAAGCCTATTGTTGCCATCACGGCGGCGATTCTGATTGGTCAGTCGGTTCTCGGAACAGGAAGCTATCTGCTTTCGGGACAGACTCTGAAAGTAGCCATTCGAAGCGGATTCTCCATGGCTCAGATTGGCGAGTTTGCCTTCATCATAGCGAGCCTCGGAGTGAGCCTCGGCGTTACGAGCCACTTCCTTTATCCGGTTGTGGTGGCTGTTTCGGTTATAACAACCTTTATAACGCCGTACATGATAAAGGCGAGCAATCCGGCTTACGACGTGGCGGTAAGGTACATGCCTTCGAAAATAGCCAATCTGATTGACAATTATACGAGCGGCGGAACTCTGCTGATAAGGCATAAGAACAACTGGAATCGCTTGCTGAAGTCGATTTTGCGTGTTACGGTAGTCTATATGGTGCTGTCGGTTGCAACGATTCTGCTTGCGTTCCATGTACTGTTGCCGTTCCTCTCGGAACTGATGCCTTTCAGATATGCAAGATGGACGGTTGCCGTGCTTACGCTGCTGTGCATCGCGCCTTTCATTCGCGCCATGATTGCCAAGAAGAACCGCAGCGAGGAGTTCAAGGCTCTGTGGAACGACAGCCGACTGAACATCGCGCCGCTTGTAATGCTTGTGGCTGCAAGGGTGCTCATAGCGCTTGCAATGGTTGTGTATGTGATAGGTCATTTGTTCGGCTATAGCATGTCGTTCTCCATTGCCGTCGGACTGGTTCTCATCTTTGCCATGTACTCGTCTAAGAAGTTGCAGGAACGAAGCATCCAACTCGAAAAAACATTCTTCAATAATCTTCATTCGCGCGAGCGGTATGCCGAGGCGATGGGGAAGGAAAAAGGCTCGTACCTCACTCAGCTTATGAGCGACGAACTGCATCTGGCAAGCGTTTCTCTGCCCGAAAACTCGTGCTGGGAGGGCATGACGCTGAAGGAACTCGACTTGGGAAACAAGTTTAACATATCGGTGGCATCGGTAATCCGGGGAAGTATCAGGATTAACATCCCTGTTGCGCTTACAAGGCTCTATCCGCACGACAAACTCGAGGTTATAGGAACGGACGAGCAACTTACTAAATTCATCGAGGCGATGAATGCCGATGTATTCGAGAACGAGGAGTTCGACATCGACGATCGCGAGATGAAACTCGTGGAGTTCGTAATAACCGCCGAATCGGTCTTTGCCGGAAAGAGCATCAGCCAGAGCGGAATAAAAGCCAAGTATCATTGCCTTATTGTGGGCATTGAGGTTGACGGGCAGATTCAGATGCCAAACCGCGATACGGTGCTTAGCGAGGGCAGCGTGGTGTGGGCTGTCGGCGAAAATGCCGATGTTGAAAGGCTGCCCGATTTGCGTGCCTGAAAATTTGGGCGAATGGCAAGAATACGCTATATTTGCAATATCTATTTAACAAAAACAATTATATAGTATGTACAGTGATCCAAAACAGTGCCTATACTGCACTAACAACGAAACTCTTCACAATCTGATGATTGAGATTGCTTCTTTGAGCGTTTCTCGCGTATTCCTTTTCAAGGAGCAGACATATCGCGGCCGCTGCCTCGTGGCTTACAACGGTCATGTAAACGACCTCAACGAGCTTTCTGACGAGGAGCGCAACGCTTTCATGGCCGACGTGGCTAAGGTTACACGCGCTATGCAGAAGGCGTTCAACCCAGAGAAAATTAACTATGGAGCTTATTCTGACACTCTGAGTCACTTGCACTTCCATCTTGTTCCAAAGTACAAGGGAGGTCCTGATTTCGGCGGCGTGTTCCGCATGAATCCGCAGGAGACATATCTTACAGATGCCGAATATCAGGAGTTGATAGACAAGGTAAAGGCAAACTTGTAAAGAATTCTTCGATACGAATTTTGAATAAAAAAGAGCCGCTTCCACGAAAATATCGGGAAGCGGCTCTTTTTGTGAGGCTCGATTGCCAAGGCTTATTCAGCCTTTAGCAATCTAACTTCGTATATTTTGGCATCTTTGTTCTTGTGCGCAACAAACTTCACTCTTACCTGCTTCTTGTTTTTAACGGCAGATTCTGGAATCTCGTATTCCTCGAACTTGAATGCCGATGTTCTGTACTTTCGGGTGTTGTTTACCGATTTTACAAGAACATCGTCTACGAAGATGTCAAATTCGTTGGTCTGCCAGTCGTCCACGCCCCAGAATTTCAGACGCACTTTCAGGAGTTTTTCGCCGCCAGTCTTCATCTGATAACTGAAGAAACTGCCGTTCGAAGTCTGGCGGAATCCGCAGTTGTTCTGGTTGCCGCCAAACGATTTGTCTGTCTCCATAAAGTGGTCGCTCTCCGGCTGTTGCTCGCCAGGCTGAACCTTATCGACGGTGGCAGCCTCGAGTTTCTGTCGCGCCTCTTCCTCCTTGCTCAACTGGTCGAGGTATGCCTTGTAACCGTCGCCCGTGAAGGCGAGCCAGTACATCATGTAGCGCGAATCGTGAATCTCGAAGAATGGCTGAAGTTCGCCCTCTATGCCGTTAATCATCTTTGTGCCGAGGCTGAAATGCAGAGGCTTGCCCTCGATTGGCTTGATGTCGTCGGCAATCTTCTCGATGTTGTCGCAAACAAGCATCGGAGCCTTGTCGATAGGCAATTGCTTGCCTGTTGCCAACTGACCGAATCGGCTGTCGTCGGCAATCAGATGAGCCAAGTCTTCTGTTCCGGTCTTCATGCCCAACAGGATTGGGCCGTGCATCAGAGCGATGTATTTTGGCAGATTTGGCAGATATTTCACGCTGTTGTGCATTGGGAATTCGATGTCAACAACATCGCCTTTCTTCCATTTGCGGTCTATGCAGACGTATGATGACGGGCCGCTCACAAAGCCGAAATCTTTGCCGTTTACTTTTATTTTGAAGTCGCCGCTCTTTACCCAACCCGGATAGCGCACCATCAGTTTGAAGGCTGCCTTTCCGTCGGCGATGGTGATGCGGCTCGTTTCTGAATAAGGGAAGTTTGTTTCCTGACGGATTACGACGCCGTTCTGCTTCCAGTTGAGTTCAGAAGCGGCAAAGAGGTTGACGAACAACGCATCGTTGATGTGCGTGTAAATGAACTGACCGTACTTGCCGTGGTTCTCCATACCTGTTCCTACGCAGCACCACATAGCCTCGTTAGGGGCTGAATAGTTGCGGTAGTGGCGAGGACGGGCCGAGGTAAAATAGACGTATCCGCCGTGCTCAGGATGCTGCGACGAGAGGATGTGGTTGAATGTTGCCAACTCGTAGAAATCGGCATACATCGCCTGCGGATTGGCACGGTGCAAATCTTCGGTGAGTTTCAGCATGTTGTTGGTGTTGCAGGTCTCAGGGCCGTCGATGTCGGTCACGAAATCCTGACAAGCCTCCTTGCTCGGGAAGTGCTCGCGACGGCTGTTTCCGCCAAGGGCGAGAGAGCGGTCGTTGGTAACGAAATCCCAGAAGTTGAAGCTCGCGTTGTGATATTCTGCATCGCCCGAAAGTTCGGCAATACGCTCAAAACCAATTACTTTTGGAACTTGAGTGTTGGCGTGCATATTGTCGAGGCAGTCGATGTGCTGCGAAAGGGGGTAGAGGATGCGCTTGTGCGAGAATCGCTTGGCGCAGTCGAGATATTTCTTGTCCTTGGTTATGGCATATGCATCTGCCAGAACCTCGTTCATACCGCCATATTCGGTGTGGAGAGCCTGCTCAACCTGCTCGTCGCTGAGTTTTGATGTTATCATCACAGCCCAGTCGCAGAAGCCGAGGAAAAGTTGCTTTGCGTCCTCGTTGCCGCAGTAGAGCCACGCATCGCGCAAGCCTGCGTACATCTTGTGTATATTGTAGAACGGAACCCACGCAGAGTGGTATTTCCCGAAGTTGCCTTCCTTGAATGTAGCCCACAGTTGCGCGCTGCCCGGAACGCCGCCAACATAGCCTTTTCCCCAGTCGGGATGATTCTTGGCGTTAGCCTCGGCACATTCCTTCAGTTCGGCAATCATGTATTCCATGCGCTTGCGGCATTCCTTGTCGCCTGTAGCCGCATTTATGGCGAGGGCGGTGAGATAGTGTCCGCCTACATGTCCGTCAAGCCCGTCCCAGTTTGGAAACGATTTTGCCTTCGGGTTGAGTCCGGCTTCCTTTCGGTACGGAGCCAGAAGTCGGTCGGTATCGTATTTCAGAAGTGTTTGGATGTTAAGGTCTCGTGCGTGTTTCAGAACGCCGTCGAGAAGCGTTACATCGCCGAGGTTGAACTCGTCGTGATAGAGTTTTTCTTGTGCATGTGCCGGAGCGGCAAGCATAAATGGTAAAAGATAATAGAAGAATCTCATTTTCTGTTATTTAAAATTATAATAAATGCCTTTAGATATTTTCGGAATGTGTTATGGGTGAGATAACAAAAATGCCGAAGTCTTGCGCCGTTTTTGTGTGTGGGCGCAAAACCTTGGCATGTTGTATTATTCGTCATCGTCAAGTTCATCGTCATCTTGGTCGAAATCGAAGTCCATGAAGTCGAAGTCGCCGGCAAAGGCAGGTTCTGTAAACTCGTCGAGGCTTCGGCGGTCTTTCTTTGTAGGTCGTCCTGTTCCTCGTGCACGGTTCACGAAACCGCTAATCTTGTTCATCTCGAGCAGTTCGTACTGGTCTGGTCGAGTAACATTTTCCAGCACATCAGGAATCAGTTTTGCGCCGACTCGCTTTTCTATGGCCTGCTTTATGCGGAACGAGTAGGTGATAGGCGGTTTCTTAACGTCAATCACATCGCCTACCTTAACTATTTTCGAGGCTTTAAGCGTAGTTCCGTTGCTCGAAACCCTGCCTTTCTTGCATGCCTCCGAAGCCAGCGTGCGCGTCTTGAAGATGCGCGCAGCCCACAGCCACTTGTCGAGTCTTGCTTCCATTGTGCGTTATTTGTTGTTGAACTGGTTCATTGTTATGTTTATGCCGGCAAGGCAGAATGTCTTGATGGCTTCGATGGCAACCTGTGCGCGCTCTTCAACGGTCTTCTCGTCATCGGCGTTGAATCTGCCAAGCACGAAGTCTACCTGCGCCCCTTTCGGAAAGTCGTTTCCGATGCCGAATCTCAGTCGGGCATAAGCCTGCGAGCCTACGCATGCCGTTATGCTTCTCAAGCCGTTGTGTCCGGCCTCGCTGCCTTTCTGCTTTATGCGTATTGCGCCCACCTCGAGCGACAGGTCGTCGACTATTATCAGCACGTTCTCGAGCGGAATGTTCTCCTTCTGCATCCAGTAGCGCACGGCTCTTCCGCTTTCGTTCATGTAGGTCGATGGCTTCAGCAGCAGCATCTGCGCATTCTTTACGTTGAGTTGCGCCGTTGCTCCGAGATGGTTCGACTCAAAAGAAATATTGGACGCCTTAGCGAGGGCGTCCAATACTCTAAATCCTATGTTGTGGCGGGTTCCAGCGTACTCTGTTCCGATGTTGCCCAGCCCTACAATCAGATACTTCATTTAACGAGTGTTCGTTGTGATTACTTGTTAGCCTCTGCAGCAGAACGAGCGTTACGTGTCATCTTAACACCGCAAACAACAACCTCCTTAGAAGTTACGATCTCAAGACCATCGAATGAAAGAGCAGCAACCTTGATTGTCTTACCAAGAGCAAGTGAAGTAACATCGATGTCAAGCTTCTCTGGAATCTGGTTGTAAAGAGCCTTAACCTTAAGCTTGCGAACCTGTGCAACCAACTTACCACCGGCTTTAACACCCTCTGCAAGACCATTCAACTTGATAGGAACCTCCATTACGATTGGTTTGTCCTCAGTTACCTGATAGAAGTCGATGTGAAGGATGTTGTCCTTTACTGGGTGGAACTGAATCTCCTTAAGAACTGCCTTGCACTCCTTGCCGTCGATGCTAAGGTTTACAACGAAGATGTCTGGAGAGTAGATAAGGTTACGAACAGCTGCGTTAGTTACAGAGAAAGCAGTTGCCTTTGGTGCGCCATTCTCGTCCTTCTCTACGCCGTACAATACACAAGGAATCATGTCGCCCTTGCGAAGTTCGCGTGTACCCTTCTTACCAGTCTCGGTTCTCAAAGAACCTGCTACGTTAATTGATTTCATAATTAAATGTGTTACTCTAAATTAGTAAATTAAAAACTTTGCTAATTCGCCATCACACGGAATTTCACCATAAGATGTGCTGAAAAGCGGCGCAAAGATACTGAAAAAAAAAAGAACCACCAAGAATAAGTGGCTCTTTTTAATTATGTTTCATCAGAAATCGATGTCTATTTTAATCTCGTCAGACAGAGGATTGTCGTTTGCCGCGTTCTCGGTTGTCTTAGCCTCGGCAACGCCGTTGTCCTTATCGCTCTCGCGCGAAGGACATGCGCCCTGACGTTCCTCGATGTACTTTATCAGTTCGTTAAGGCCGTTCTTGAATTTCTCGAAGTCCTCTTTGTAAATAAAGATTTTGTGTTTCTCAAAGTTCACCTGAGCCGATTCGCCCTCGCCTGTGATGACTTTCTTGCTCTCGGTGATTGCAAGAAACATCTCATCCCTGCGGTTTTTCTTAACATCCATGTAATAGATTCGCTTTCCTGCCTTAATTGCCTTTGAGGCAATTATGTCAAGATCGCTCTCCCTGAATCCATTTTTTTTCTTGCTTTCATCCATAATTATTAATTCGATTTTTGGTTTTCGCCTCCAAAGTTGGCACTTTTTTTAAGAATACACAAGAATTTATTAAAGAAATTGCATTTAAGTGGTCATATTTCACGGATTTTCATTATTTTTGCAAACCAATATTAACATTCAATTTAGAGAAATTATGATTAATAGAGTTCTAATCCGCCTAAAAGCGGTTCAACTTGTCTATGCTTTCTATCAAAACGGAAGTAATAATCTAGATGCAGCGGAAAAAGAGTTGTTCTTCAGCTTGTCAAAGGCTTACGATCTTTACAAGTATCTTCTACTCCTAATGGCTGAGATTACACGTTTTGGCAGACATAACGTAGCACAACTTGAGCAGAGAGCTGTAAATACTCATAGTGGTGAGACTTACAGCCATAAGTTTATCGACAACAGATTTATTGCGCAGCTTGAGAAGAACAAGCAGCTGATTGAGTTTCAGGAGACACAGAAAAAGAATTGGATTGGCGAGGAAGCCTTCATCCGCTCAATGTACAAGCGTATAATTTCAAGCGATATCTATCAGGAATATATGGCCTCTGAGGATGATTCATACGAGGCTGACCGCGAGGTGTGGCGCAAACTCTACAAGAACATCTTCTACAACAACGAGGAACTGGAGGGCGTTCTGGAGAACATGAGCCTTTATTGGAACGATGACAAGTTCATCGTCGACACCTTCGTTCACAAGACTATCAAGCGTTTCGAGGAGGCTAACGGCGAGGATCAGGAACTTCTTCCTGAATACAAGGCCGACGAGGACAAGGAGTATGCAAGAGCCTTGTTCCGCAATGCCATAGAGAACGACGGAACATACCGCGACATCATTGCCGCACACTCACGCAACTGGGAGTTCAACCGCATTGCCTTCATGGATATGATTATAATGCAGTTGGCAATCTCTGAGATTCTTACATTCCCTAACATTCCGGTTAATGTAACAATCAACGAGTTTGTCGAGATTGCCAAGTTCTACAGCACTCGCAAGAGCGGCATGTTCGTAAACGGAATGCTCGACGCCATAGGCAAGTCGTTGCGCGAGCAGGGACAGATTAACAAGAACTAATCAATAATTTTAAATAATAAAACAAATGAATAGCCTTACAATTTTACTACAGGCTGCCGGTGGTGGCGGTATGCAGATGATTATTATGATGGTTGTAATCTTTGCCATCATGTATTTCTTCATGATTCGCCCACAGCAGAAAAAGCAGAAGGAGATTAACCAGTTCAGAAACACACTCGAGGTTGGCAGCAATGTCGTTACAGCCGGCGGAATCTATGGAACAGTCCGCTCAATCGAGAACGATAATACCGTTATCGTAGAGATTGCAAGAGATGTGCGCATAAAGGTTGACAAGGCATCGGTTTTCCCTGATGCAACTGCTACTCATGACAATGCAAAATAATTAAGTTGTGAATATATCACTTGTCGGAGTGACAAGAAAGTTAAGGCGAATTCTCTTTGTAAGAAGATATAAGGATGTCTTGATTTTCTTGTCATTTTTGTTTGTATCTGCAGCCTTCTGGCTCTTCCTTGCCCTTGGCGAGGAAAACCAGATAGAACTTGAGGTTCCTCTCAGGCTTAACGGCGTGCCGCACAATGCCGTCGTGACCTCGGAGTTGCCTTCAAAGATTCGTGTGCAGGTAAAGGACCGCAGCATAGAGTTGCTTGCCTATCGCTACGGAATAACGCTGCGCCCGGTTGTTATAGAATGGTCTGAATACGAGAGTCAGGGCTTACATCCAAAGGTGCTTATGGCTGATGTTCAGCGCAAGGTGGCTTCGCAGCTTATGTCGTCTACGCGCATAATGCAGATTAAGCCCGATACGCTCGACTTCATCTATACCTACGGAACATCTAAGCGCGTGCCTGTTGTTTTCGACGGAGAAATTGAAACTGGCTCGCAATTCTATGTCGTTAAGATGGAATTCAGTCCCGACTCGGTTCTTGCATACGCTCCGCAAGACCAGCTCTCGCAGATAAGAGAGGCGGCAACGAAGAAGATTTTGCGCTCGAACGTAACCGACACGATAACCTTCATGGCAGAACTAAGGTCGCCAAAAGGCGTGAAATACAGTCCCGACAGAGTTCGTGCAAAGTGTTATGTTGATATGTTTACCGAGAAGACCGTAGATGTTCCCGTTGAGGGCGAAGGCTTTCCGAACGGATATGTTCTGCGAACCTTCCCGTCAAAGGTCAGACTTACGTTTCAGGTTGGCGTAAAGGAATACAACTCGGTAGATGCAAGCAGTTTCAAGGTTGTGGTTAAATATGCCGATGTAAAAGACGGCGGACATAACGACAAGTGCACTCCGCAGGTTATATCGATGCCGCAGGCTGTAAGACGTCTGAAAATATCGCCCGATAAAATCGACTATCTGATAGAGAGAAAATTATGGAGATAATTGGCATAACCGGCGGAATAGGCAGCGGAAAATCGGTGGTGGCGCGCATCTTCCGTGCCATGAACCGTCCTGTTTACGATTGCGACAGCAGGGCAAAGGCTGTTATGACTGAGTGCGCTGAACTCAGAAGCAAACTCTCCGAGGCTCTTGGATGCGAGGTTTACAATTCCGACGGAATGATAAACAAACCGTTTCTTGCTTCTTTTCTGTTCGCTTCAGAAGAAAATGTCTCGCTCGTCAATTCCATCGTCCATCCGTTCGTAAAAAAGGATTTCTTGGATTGGGTTCAGAAACACAATACTTTTAATAAGGTGTATATGGAATGTGCCATTCTGTACGAATCGGGTTTCGACTCGCTTGTAGACAAGGTTATTGCCGTAACTGCTCCCGAATATCTTCGTTACGAAAGAGTTATGAGGCGCGACGGCATAGCGTCCGAGCAAGTCCGCCAACGCGTGGAAAAGCAGATGGACGATAAGGAGAAATGCGAGAAGGCTGATTTTATCATCTATAATGACGAACGCAATAGCGTAATAAAGCAAATATTAGCAATAAGTTAGGCTCACTTTGGATTGCCTTGCCTCGATGCGGCAACGCAAATAAATATTGGTAGCGATTTGTCATTTATCAATATTTTATTATCTTTGCGAACCTAATTTTGAATAATTAAAATAAAGAAAAAATGATACAAGGAATACTTGCAATTACCGGTAAACCGGGTTTGTACAAACTAATTTCGCACGGAAACAGAATGCTTATCGTTGAGTCGCTAACAGACAAGAAGCGTCTCCCAGCATACGGCACAGACAAGATTATCTCTCTTGCCGACATCGCAATGTACACAGATGCTGATGAAGTTCCGCTGAACGAGGTTTTGGCATCTGTAAAGAAGCATGAGAACGGCGCAGTTGCAGCCATCGACCCAAAGAAGGCATCTGCCGATGAGTTGAGAAACTGGTTCGCCGAGATTCTTCCAAATTTCGACCGCGACCGCGTTTACAACAACGATATCAAGAAACTTATCAGTTGGTACAACATTCTTGTAAATGCCGGCGAGGACGATTTCTCTTCTCCTGAGGAGGAAAAGGCTGAGGAGAACGCATAACATTCTGCCAATATTGTCTTTACATAAAGCATAAAAGGTATAAAGTCTGTCATTTTTGGCAGACTTTTTTGTTTGGTCGATAGTTTGAACAAAGCAAGATAGAAAAAACTTAAATTATCAAATTATGGACTTTAACAAACTAACAATCAAAAGTCAGGAGGCGGTGCAGGAAGCACTTAATCTGGTTAGACAAAACGGACAGCAGCAGGTCGAGACCGCTCATCTTCTGCTTGGAGTCCTGAAGGTCGGAGATAGCATTGTTAACTTCCTTTTCCAAAAACTGGGTGTGAACAGCAGGCTTGTTGAGCAGCTTGCTGAAAAACAAATGCAGTCATACCCAAAGGTAAGTGGTGGCGAACCATACATTTCGCGCGAGACAGAGGCTGTTCTCAACGATGCCATCGACGTGGCTGGCAAACAGGGCGACGAGTTCGTAACGCTCGATTCTATAATCATTTCACTTTTCAGAGTGAAGAGTCCGGTGGCTTCAATCCTGAAAGACGCCGGAGTTACCGAGAAGGAACTCTTCGCGGCTGCAAAAGAACTGAAGCAAGACAGAAAGGCTGATTCGCAGACTGCCGAGGAGACTTATCAGTCGCTTAAGAAGTATGCCAAGAACCTTATCGAAGAGGCTCGAAACGGAAAACTCGACCCTGTAATTGGTCGTGACGAGGAAATTCGCCGCGTTCTTCAGATTCTTTCGCGCCGAACAAAAAACAACCCAATTCTGATTGGCGAGCCGGGAACAGGAAAGACAGCCATCGTAGAAGGCTTGGCACACCGAATTCTTCGCGGCGATGTGCCTGAAAATCTGAAAAACAAGCAGTTGTACTCGCTCGACATGGGCGCGCTTATTGCCGGAGCAAAGTACAAGGGCGAGTTCGAGGAGCGATTGAAGGGCGTTGTAAACGAGGTGTCAAAGAGCGATGGCAACATCATTCTGTTCATCGACGAGATTCACACGCTTGTAGGTGCCGGAAAGAGCGACGGCGCAATGGATGCCGCAAACATCCTGAAACCGGCCCTTGCTCGTGGCGAACTCCGCAGTATAGGTGCAACAACTCTCGACGAGTATCAGAAATACTTCGAGAAGGACAAGGCACTCGAACGCCGATTCCAGCCGGTTCATGTAGATGAGCCTGATGTTCTAAGTTCAATCTCAATTCTGCGAGGACTGAAGGAGCGTTATGAGAATCATCACAAGGTTCGTATTCAGGACGATGCCGTGATTGCAGCCGTAGAACTTAGCAACCGTTACATTTCCGACAGATTCTTGCCCGACAAGGCTATCGACCTTATGGACGAGGCGGCTGCCAAACTGCGCATGGAGCGCGACAGCGTTCCGGAGGAACTCGACGAGATTTCACGACGCTTGAAACAACTCGAAATTGAGCGCGAGGCAATTCGTCGCGAGGGCGACAATTCGAAACTCGACCAACTGAACAAGGATATTGCCGAACTGAAGGAGCAGGAAACAGGCTTCCGTGCAAAGTGGGATAGCGAGAAGGATTTGCTTAACCGAATTCAGCAAGATAAACTGAAAATCGAAGAACTCAATTTCGAGGCTGAAAAGGCCGAACGCGAGGGCAATTACGGTAAGGTTGCCGAAATTCGTTACGGAAAGTTGAAGGAACTCGAAAACGACATAAAGGCAGTTCAGGACAAGCTGAAGGACGCTCAGGGAGCATCTGCCATGATTAAGGAAGAAGTAACAGCCGATGATATTGCCGATGTTGTGAGCCGCTGGACTGGCATTCCGGTGAGCAAGATGTTGCAGAGCGAGCGCGAGAAGCTCTTGAAGTTGGAAGACGAGTTGCATCGCCGTGTAATCGGTCAGGAAGAGGCAATCACCGCCGTTGCCAACGTGGTGCGCCGAAGCCGTGCTGGATTGCAAGACCCGCGCCGCCCAATCGGAACGTTCCTCTTCCTCGGAACAACGGGAGTCGGAAAGACCGAACTTGCCAAGGCTCTGGCCGAATATCTGTTCGACGACGAGAGTCTGATGACTCGTATCGACATGAGCGAGTATCAGGAGAAATTCAGCGTAACGCGTCTTATCGGTGCGCCTCCGGGATATGTGGGCTACGACGAAGGCGGTCAACTTACCGAGGCGGTTCGCCGCAAGCCTTATTCTGTTGTGCTTTTCGACGAGGTTGAGAAGGCTCATCCCGATGTTTTCAACACGCTGTTGCAGGTGCTCGACGATGGTCGTCTGACCGACAACAAGGGCAGAACCGTAAACTTCAAGAACACAATCATCATCATGACCAGCAACTTGGGCAGTCAGTTGATACAGAACGAGTTCAGTAAGATTCGCGGTTTTGAAAACGATGAGCGCAAGGTTGCCGAAGTAACCGAGAATGCCAAGAATGCCGTTCTGGAGTTGCTGAAGAAGACCATTCGCCCTGAGTTCCTGAACCGAATTGACGAGACGATAATGTTCCAGCCTCTGAAGAAGAACGAAATCCGAAGGATTGTTGAACTGCAAGTCAAGGGCGTTGCAAACATGCTGAAGGACAACGGAATAGAACTCCGTCTGACCGAAAGCGCGATAGATTTCCTTGCCGACGTCGGTTTCGACCCAGAGTTCGGAGCGCGTCCTGTAAAGAGAGCCATCCAGCACTTGCTGCTTAACGATTTGAGCAAGCAGATTCTGGCAGGAACGGTAAACCGCGAGAAGCCAATCGTGGTTGATTATCAGAATGAGAAATTGGTTTTTGAAAACTAATTAGCCACATAAAAAAATAAGGGAGTAGAGCCGAGAGGCTTTGCTCCTTTTTTTTGTTGTCAGGCACACAACTTTGGTTGTGCGGTCATAACTTTTGCAAATCGTTTTGCCATCGCTGAAAAAAGTGTTATCTTCGCACCACAAAAACAAAAAGGAAAAATGGATAATAAGACAACATGGAATGAGACCGTTGTGCTCATTGATTCTACATATTCCGATGCCGTAGCATTCAATCTCACCGTAAATTTCGAGCGTATGCTTAATCGCCGTATTCCGAAGGCCGATTTGGCTCACTGGCTCGACTGCGTGGCTCTCGACGGCGGATTGCGCGAGGGCGACAACAACATCGATGTTGTCTTTCTTCATCCCGACGAGAAGAAGGAACTCGACAATTTCTCTCCGTCTAAGTTCTCGGAAGAATTGAACGACAAGGCTTTCAAGGATTCTTTGGGCGAGTTCAATCTCTATTCTTTCGGAAATGCCAAGATGACTGATTTCGGAGAGTTCTTCCTCGAAACGCTTCAGGTAATTGCCGATGCCAAGGAGGTTAAGCGATTACTCGTTGTGGGCAATACCGAGACGAGTTTCGAAGATATCCGCAATATTCTGAAAAAGGTTGACGGCAAGGAATGTACGCTTTTCGGCATGCAGCCGCTCATGCCCGGAAACTACCGACAGGAGATTTTGGGATATTCTCTGATGAGCGCTTTGGGAATCAGCAGCGAAGAAATTGAACGCGCCAGATAAAAAAACAATTTTATATTCTTTTTTTAGCGAAAAATATAATACATTTGCACATTAAGTGTTATCTCATTATCCTATAATATAGAAACATGAATAAAAGATATTTGTTAACTCTTTTGTGCATATTACTATGTGGCGTAATTGTGTGTGCAAAAGTCCAAAAGAAAGAGAACCATAATATTTCAATCGATCCTAAGTATCCTATAGAACTGCTCGGGCAGACAATAAAGTATAACGGAAAGTACATCGAGATTAACGACAGGCACCTGCTTGTTTGTCCTAATCTCGAAGATTCTGTCTATTACAGTCGAAAATATGTTTACAGATCGGTAAAAGAGGCTTTTCAGGAGATTCCAGACGAACTCACAACCGAGGGCGATATCTTCTTGTATCTTACACCAGGCGTGCATTGGGTAGACCAGCGTCTGCCAAACGATAACAAGAACGTAAAGATGCAGATGCACAACGGCGTGCCAACGTCGGTCACCTTTGCTTGTCACGACCTTCACATCGTGGGGCTGAATCCTAATCCGGAGAATGTTGTCATTGCCGGAAACCGAGGTAACATGCGCGGTGCGGTTGGCGATTATGCCATGTTCTTTCTGCGCACCGAAGGACTTTATATCGAGAACGTAACAATAGGAAACTACTGCAACGTGTCGCTTAAGTTTCCGCTGAATCACAGCCTCGATTTCGAGAAAATTACGTCGCAGAGCACTCAGGCGCAACTCTGCATCGGACTCGTAAACCACATGTATGCAATCAACTGCCGATTTATCGGAAGCGAGAAGGCTACGCCGCCGATGGGACGCCGAACGCTGTTCAACAAGTGTTTCTTCGAGGTGGGCGATATGCCGCTTCCGCTCGATGCCGTGTTCCTGAACTGCGACATCACATGGCACTCTAACGATATCTTCAGAACGATGTATCATTCGGTATTCCTAAACTCAAAGATTTATACCGAATCAGCCTCAATATGGCAGTTCCATGAAAATCCGAATGCCTTCCTGACGATGGTAGACTGCGAGGTGCACGACGATGATTTCGACCGCACCAACATGACCGACAAGGTCAAGACAATGGCAGGAAAGTCGCGCTGCTACTTCTCTAACGTAAAGTACAACGGCGAACTTCTGTCTTTGCCTGAGATGGAAGACGGTTTTGTAAAAGGTGGCGACCTCTCAAAGAACAATGAGATTCTGAGCGGATATTACAGCATAGTTCAGGACAGAAAGATTTACAACACCTACGACTTGCTTTGCGGAACCGACGGATGGGACCCTATGGGAGTGAAGACGTTCTTTACAAAGGCCAACAGCAAGGAGGTTAAGCCGTTCCGCTTTGCAGGTGCGATTGAGGTGCGAGGAAATGGCGGTTTTGCCGAACGCCGAATATTCGAGACCGACAAGATAAAGAACAACAGCACGATGGTGCTGAGAGCGAAATACGTTCACATTTCATCGACGGCTGCAAGCAAGATTGATCAGTCTGCCGAGTGGATTATTGACCCAAAATGCGCGTCGGTAGCAAAGATTGTCTCGGCTGCGGCAGACTCGTGCGTGGTATCGGTTTCTAACAATACCTACTATAACAAGCCTTGCAACGTGCTTGTAAGACTGAAGAACGGACTCGAATCGCTCTGCACGTTTACCGTCAGCGGCGAGGAACTCGAAGCACCGTCGTTCGTATCAGACCCTGTAATAATTCAGAACGGCAATGTTCTTTCGCTAAAATACAAATTGAGAAATGCAGGCGACAAAGACAACTCGCTGGTTAAGTGGATGAGATGCAAGGACCGAAAGTCTCAGGGCATCTGTGTGATGACTAACAACGACGACAATACGCTTAACACATACAAACTGACTTCTGCCGACAACGGATATTACATAAAGGCGCAGGTTGCTCCACGATGCAAGAACAGTAAGACGGGAAAGGCGGTAGTGGTTTCAACAAAGAAGCCTGTGACTATTCCTGCTTCGAACAGCGGCAAGATAACGTTCTCTTCAGATTTCAAGAATATGTCTACTGCCAATCAGCCAAAGGCTCTGCCTGGATTTTGGTTGCAGGACATCTATGTACCGCGAGATTCTGCCAACTTTGTTTGGTTTAACAGAGCCGGTGCTGATGCGTGGACATACGGCTCGGGAAGAGGTTCTGCTGCTCCGTACAAGGGCTTCTGTCAGCAGGTGCGAGGCGCGAGACTCGTCTATATTCCAGATACGGTTAATACATATTCGGCAGATGTAGACGTTACGTTCAAGATAACCCCGTCAAAGGGACAGGGACAGGGCGTTGCCATGAGCGGTGAGTACATCGACCTCTTCATTCAGTACGACCCTGTAACGAGCACAGGATACGGCGTTCGCCTTCAGAGGTGGCCAGAGTACAACCGTGCAATTACATACACCATCATGAAGTATCGCAACGGTTTTGCCACTCCTATTTCGCGTTCGGCACTTTCTAACTGTTTTGTTGGAGGCAGTTTCATAACGATAAGCATCAGCGGCCGCGACATTGCCGTGAAGTCGTACAGCGACTATCCGGTAGAGATGCGTAACAGAACGGAAGATGTGAATTCTGAGGTTCTTCTTACGGCAAGAGTCAATCCGCTGCCATTCCGCGCAATCGGCGTTCACTCAATGGCGTCTCAGTCGTCGCCAATCTTGCTTCGCGAGATTAGCTGCGAGTGGAAGGGAAAGCAATAATTAAGTAAAAATAGAGTTATAAAATAAAGTATTCAGTATAATAGTTTTAATTGGTAAATGGGAAAAGTATTAGTTATCGGTGCCGGTGGCGTTGCTACAGTAGCATGCCACAAAATAGCCCAAAACTCTGATGTGTTTACAGAGATTATGATTGCAAGCCGTACAAAGGCTAAGTGCGACAAGATTGTTGAGGCTATCGGTAATCCAAATATAAAGACTGCTCAGGTTGATGCCGACAGTGTTGAGGAACTTGTTAAGTTGTTCAACGACTTCAAGCCTGAACTGGTTGTGAATCTGGCTTTGCCTTATCAGGACCTTACAATCATGGAGGCTTGCTTGCAGTGTGGAGTAAACTATCTCGACACAGCCAACTACGAACCTAAGGACGAGGCTCACTTTGAGTACAGTTGGCAGTGGGCTTACAAGAAGCGTTTCGAGGATGCCGGTCTGACAGCCATACTTGGTTGCGGTTTCGACCCGGGTGTGAGCGGCGTTTACACAGCATACGCAGCAAAGCATCACTTCGACGAGATTACCCATCTTGATATCGTTGACTGCAACGCCGGAAATCATCACAAGGCATTTGCAACAAACTTCAACCCCGAGATAAACATCCGCGAGATTACTCAGAAGGGCTTGTACTACAAGGACGGCGAGTGGCTCGAGACAGACCCGTTGTCTGTTCATCAGCCAATTACATATCCAAACATCGGCCCTCGCGAGAGTTACTTGATGCACCACGAGGAACTTGAGAGCCTTGTAAAGAACTATCCAACAATTAAGCAGGCTCGCTTCTGGATGACCTTCGGACAGCAGTATCTTACATATCTCGATGTTATTCAGAACATCGGCATGAGCCGTATCGACGAGATGGAGTACGAGGCTCCGCTGGCTGACGGCTCAGGCAAGAACGTGAAGGTAAAAATCGTTCCTCTTCAGTTCCTGAAGGCTGTTCTGCCAAACCCACAGGATTTGGGCGAGAACTACGAGGGCGAGACAAGCATCGGCTGCCGCATCCGTGGTATAAAGGACGGTAAGGAGCGCACTTACTATGTTTACAACAACTGTAGCCATCAGGAGGCATACAAGGAAACTGGTATGCAGGGCGTTAGCTATACAACAGGTGTGCCTGCAATGATTGGCGCGATGATGTTCTTCAAGGGCTTGTGGAAGCGTCCGGGCGTTTGGAACGTCGAGGAATTCGATCCAGATCCGTTTATGGAACAACTGAATAAGCAAGGATTACCATGGCACGAAGTGTTCGATGGTGACTTAGAACTATAACCGTTAAAAACTAATTACAAACATGGCAAAAAAAATTGTTGGCGGCGAGATTGACTTCAACGCCAATTCAAACAGTGAGAAACTCAAGGCTTTGCAGGCTGCTATCGGCAAGCTGGAGAAAGACTTTGGTAAGAATACGGTGATGCGCATGGGCGACAACAACGTTGAGCAGGTAGAGGTTATCCCAACAGGCTCTATCGGTCTTAACGCTGCGCTTGGTGTGGGCGGATATCCAAAGGGCAGAATCATTGAGATTTACGGTCCTGAATCATCTGGTAAGACAACGCTCGCAATCCACGCCATTGCCGAGGCTCAGAAGGCTGGTGGAATCGCAGCTTTCATCGATGCCGAGCACGCTTTCGACCGCTTCTATGCAAAGAAACTTGGCGTAGATGTTGATAATCTCTGGATTTCTCAGCCAGACAACGGCGAGCAGGCACTCGAGATTGCCGACCAGCTTATCCGTTCGTCTGCTATCGATATCATCGTAATCGACTCTGTTGCAGCCCTTACTCCAAAGGCTGAGATTGAGGGCGATATGGGCGACAACCGCGTGGGCTTGCAGGCTCGCCTTATGAGTCAGGCACTGCGCAAACTTACAGCCACAATCAGCAAGACGAATACTACTTGTATCTTCATCAACCAGTTGCGCGAGAAGATAGGCGTTATGTTCGGCAACCCTGAGACAACAACCGGAGGTAACGCGCTGAAGTTCTATGCCAGTGTGCGCATTGACATCCGCCGCGTAACAAGCATTAAGGATGGCGACGAGGTTGTAGGAAATCAGGTTCGCGTAAAGATTGTTAAGAACAAGGTTGCGCCTCCATTCCGCAAGACTGAGTTCGAGATTACGTTTGGCGAGGGTATCAGCAAGGCTGGCGAGATTGTAGACCTTGGCGTTGAGTACGGCATCATTAAGAAGAGCGGCTCATGGTACAGCTATCAGGACAACAAGCTGGCTCAGGGACGCGATGCAACCAAGAAACTTATGATTGACAATCCTGAACTTGCCGAGGACATCGAGAAGCAGATTGCTGCCAAGCTGAAGAACGGCGACATGGATGAGGTTGAACTAAACGATGACGACAAACTGGAGGTAAAAGAGCAGGAGATTGCTCCTGAAGAGTAAATCTTTTTGTAGATTAAATGTTAAAATAAAGTTGGTGTCACACCGTTTCTCTGCCTTGCGCAGAGGATGGTGTGACACTTTTTTTGTTCTTTAAACCCAAAACGGTCATTAGAAAAAATAAGTAGCAAAATGTAAGTTGGTTTAACCCAAATCGGTTATTAGGATGGCTATTTTCGTGATTACTTTCATAACCGTTTGATAACAAACGTTTTATAAATTAAATTTTCTAATGACCGCCATTAGAAAAACGAGTTTACAAGTAGCTTACTTTCAAGGCTTTACAAACTTAACCACGGTTTTATGAACTTCAAACGACCGATTTGGGTTTAATTATTCAGAGTCAATCATTAGCACTTTATGCTTATATTTTTATAGGCTCCGGATACTTATCTGAACATTATGTAAGGCAAAATTTCTAATGACCGATTTGGGTTAAAAAACATATTTTAGCGAAATGTCATAATTTTTGCCCTTTTGTTTGTTGCTGAAGTCAGAAATCCTTAAATTTGCGTAGTATTAACAAAATAAAATTAAAATATTTAATAAAAACAGAAAGTATTTTTAATATAACATATTAGTAATCATAGCGTTTGCTATTTATTCGGTGTCATTCTGGAACGTGAGAAATTTTAGATTTTGATTCACCGTTGAATAAGTCAGTAAATGCCTGCGTTTAAGCGTGGGCTTTTGGCTTATCTGGTGAATCGGGCAATTCTCACGGCCTCAGAATGCGGATAATGTCAAAGTCCGCGTTTTTTAATGGTCGTGAGAGCAGCCCGAAACCGATAAATCAAATGCCATAAACGCAAAGCAGATGGCAGAAGTATTTAGTCAGTCAGAGGAAGGCTGTATTATCGATTCTATTTTTGAAAAGCCACGAACCATAAAGCCGCTTAGTGCTAAGTGGTATATAAATGTTTTTGTCGAAAATCTAATAAAAAAATTCCGTTACTATAATAGTGATGAGTTTGTTATAACGATTTCCGACATGAAGAATTTTGTTGATTTATGTGATGATAGATTTTTATTTCTGTTAGGTGTATTAAAAGATAATGGCTTTACTGTTATAATTGATGGCGATGAAAAAAATGTAAGTATTGTTAATGTTTCTTGTAGAAATGAGACAAAGGAAGAAGACTATAATTATGTATATAAAATACAATGCTTGCCGTCTATTATAGACTTGTCAGCTAAGACAGATATTCCTGTATCGGCAATTATAATTATGAGAATAATTGCTCAAACAATTATAAAACAGAAGATATTGTATAAAGCATTGGTTTTTGATTTGGATGATACGTTATGGTTGGGCACTCTTGCTGAGGACGGATTTGAAGGAATAAAAAACAATATGACGTCAGATAAGGGTGCACCATATATTGCGTTTATGAATTTCATAAAAACGCTTGTAAAAGAATTGGGAATTTATGTGGCGATTTGTTCAAGGAACGATATGGAAATCGTGAGTTCTGCAATAGATAAGATTGATGAGACTATATTTCCACTGAAAAAACAAATAGATTACATAGTTGCAAATTTTAATGATAAAAGCGAAAATTTAAAAGAAATAGCAAAACAGTTGTCTATATTGCCCGAATCAATGATTTTTATCGATGATAATCAGATGATTCGGGATGAGGTTAAAGAACAAATGCCGAATGTTTTCGTACCTGAATGGCTTAATCATTCGGATTTGACAACATTGCTAATTGTTGGGTGCTTTTTTGAAAGAAATGAACTTTCTTTGAATTCGCAAGAAAGAAGAAAACAGTACAAACTCTTACAAGTTGAACGAAAAAATAATAATCTTCCAAATTTGTTGATTAAGGCGATTGAGGATAAAGAAAGTTGTGAATCACTGAGGTTGTATGCGAAGACAAATCAGTTTATTTTTTCTCAGCATCGGAACAATTTTGGAGAAAATTCACAATCATTGTACTTTGAGTTATATAGGACAAATGGCGAGAGTTTAGGTATTTGTTCGGCTATAACGTATAGCAATTCTTTTGATGGTGAGTGTGTGGTTTTAAATTGGGCTATAAGTTGCAGATTCTTTTGTATTGGACTTGAAGAGTTTGTTTTATTACATATGAGTCGTTTGTGTAAATCAAGAAAAATTAAAATAGCATTTAATCCGACATCAGAGAATCTGAAAGTTAATGAATTGCTGAAAAAGTATCCTAAAATGTTTAGGAAAAACGAAAATGATGATTTTGTCGAGATTGATTTTTCTGAAGATAATATTAAGAATTTAGAAAAAGAAACAAATATTATAAATATGGTGTAAAATGGAAAAACAGAAAATATACACAATTGGTTATACTCTGTTTAATAGTAAAATCGGAATTGATTTGGTGAAAATGTTTTCTACATTGAAAGAGTATAAGGTATCGTATTTGGCAGATGTACGTTCAATTCCGTATTCAAGACAATATCCGCAGTGTAATTCAGACAATCTGAAGATTGCTGGAGACACCTATTCAGTGCCATATATTCATATTCCTGAGGTTGGTGCAAAAGTAAGTCCGCAGCAGGACGTTTTTTCAAAAGCATCGGAGATTTTCTTTGATGATATTTTTCCGATTGCTGCAAGCAATAGACCAGAAAGAACAGAACTTAAATCATATGAGGAGATAGTTGATTTTCGTAAGTTTAGAAATGATGACTTGTTTTTGCAAGGCATAAAGAGAATTGAGAATGCGTATGATAAAGGGTATACTCTTGCGCTTATGTGTAGTGAGAAAGATCCTATGAATTGTCATAGATTTTTTTTGATAAGCAGAAAATTAGAGGAACTGTTTGGCGAATGGCTTGAAGTTGAGCATATTGTTGAAGATAAAGGAGAAATTACAACTATTACGAATAATGTATTGGAAAAGGAACTGACTGACGCAATTTTAAAGAAAAAAGAGGTGTTGAATCTAAATCTTTTTCAACAAGATATGTTTACTGGGGAGTCTCCGATAAACAATTATTATGGAGAAACAAAACAAGAAAAGGAATATGATTTTTGTGACAGATATTGGAATCTGATGCATGGATGGAAGAAAGATAGCAGTAATAATTATAAAATAGAAGATTATGATTAACTTATTTAACATTGGTTTTACTCAGAAAACAGCCGAGGAGTTTTTCGGCATATTGAGAAAAAACAAGATCAACTGTTTGGTCGATGTTCGTTTAAATCCAAATGGACAATTGTCACGATTTGCTTTTGAAAAGGATTTGCCTTTTCTCTTGGAGAATTTGGTAGATGGGTGTAAATATGCGCATAGGGTAGATTTAGCACCGAAGAAAGAACTTTTGAAGGAGGTTCGTACCAAAGGTACTGCAATGAATAAGGATTATAAAGTTTTCGAAAAAGCTTTTAATTTTCAGTTGTTATCGGAATCTAAGATCTATAATTTTGTCGAACAGTTTGGCAAATATGAGAATGTAGCTTTGCTATGTTCTGAGCCAACTACGGAGAAGTGTCATAGACGATTGGTTAGTGATATGTTGCTGAAAAAATTTGGCAGCGAGATAAAGTTTGGGGGAAATTTATAATGAAAAAACGGGTTTTACTGTTGGCTGTAAGTTGTAAAAAAGGTGGCTTGTGTCCGGGAGGTCTTGATTTGGATGACCCAAGTAAATGGATTAGGATCGTGAGGGATGATGGGCAAGCTGGCGCTGTTCAAGGTTGTGATATAGACTTTGCACAGCCTTTAGATGTTATAACTTTTGATGGTCGCCCAATGCCACAAGGAAAGCAATTAGAGAACTGGGTTGTTGATAATAATTCTTGCAAGAATTTGGGGAAAGCAAAATTAAAAAATGGGAATAATTCTGATAATGCAATTCTTGATTGGGCATATTCTCGATATTCGTATCATGGTTTTTGGGGCAACAATTTAGCTTATCTCTATAAATCTGAATTTGAAGATGTAAAAGATCCTTCGGAATCTATGTTGAAGGTTTCAGATGTTCGTATTTATAAAAATGTAAATGGGCGAGCAAAGATTGATTTTGATTGGAATTGCTCGTATTATAGATTGTGTGGTATATCAATGACAGACCAAGATTTTTATGAACAAATACAAAAGGGGGATGTCACATTTAAACAAGCATATATTGTAATTTCAATCCCCAAGCAGTTGGATGATTGGGTAAATCCTCAAAGCGGACAAAAATTGGCATATAAGTTTGTTAGTAGAGTTTATGACATTTCATAATTTTTATAATCTCCCCTTCATTTCAGAATGTAAAGATTGAAAAGGAGGGGATTTTGAGGGACAGGCAAGTTGAATCTTCTTTCGCAGAAAGAAAAAATGCCATTTGCTCGAACGTAAAATCGTCCGAAGAAGGGGAGTTTTTCAGATTTTTATTTACCTTTGCCGTATGTCGGGATTTTGTTTGAGTATCAAGACAATACCATGAATCGGCAAATCTCGAGTGTTAGTTTTAGATAATTCAATCTTGTTCAATGTTTGCTCACACAAAACCATAAGTTTTAGTATGAATTCGATTTTTAATATTATGCTATTTCCGAAGAAAAGAAGAACTTTATATTTCTTCATTGCTGTTATACTTTCTGTAAATTCTCTTGTTTGCAGCGGACAGAATTCAAAATGGGTTACGCTTTCTCCTTCTGCGCAAAACGAGATAGTGCAGAATTATGTGAGTGCCCTTGATTCATTTGCGCAGGCTATGCCTATTGTTGGCAACGATTCAGAATCAATCTGGGCTGCTGATACAGTACATATAATGGCGCAACGGGTAAAGAATGGAAGAAACTCGTTCTTGAGAAATATGGCAGACATCTATCATATGCAAAACTTTATAGGGTATGGAATGGCATATTTTAATGCTATTGTTGGAGCAGCTAATGATTCATCCGGTCTTTGTAACTATGCATTGCACAGAATACTTGCCGTTGGAGATTCTTTGCATCGTGGGGTAATTGCCGATGGCTTTAAAAATATGAATAAGTGGAACCATCTGCAATTCGAATCGATCTTGAACATGAGTCTCTTCCATAAATTATCCCTAATGAACTTTTATCCTCAGAATGAAGATAACGATTTTGCATATTGTGCATGGAATGTTATTGTTATGGATTCTATCAACAAAAATAGAATATTTACGGATAAGGAAATGTTTCAGGTGGCATCCATCATAGAGTCTGTGTCTTTTTTCAAGATGATAGTACCGTTAATTACGATGCTCGACGGAACTTCTGGACTTGCGGAAAAGAAAAAGGATTATGTCGTAGAGGTTGCGCTCTATTTCGATTCAAAGTCAATGCCAGTGTATGCCTGCCTTTACGACGGGAAAAAGCCTAAATTGCTCGGAGATAAAGAGTTTGAGGCCTATATGCTGAAGTCTACGAGGTATAAAACCGAACTGTTGAGAATTGCGACTCAGGAAATGCTTGCAATTAAGGCTAATTCATCTTCTGAATCAAAATGATGTGGTTAAATATGTCTTGTGTGGATGAATATCCCATGCAGTCAGATGGTTATATATCTTTTATTCAGGCTGTTAAAGTCTGATTTTTACCGCAAAAACAAAAAATCAAAAGCGAAGCCTTTGCTTCGTTTTTGATTTAAGAAACACATTGTCAATTGCGATAAAAAAGATTTTCAAGAGAAGTTGTCAATTGTGAATTAAAGAAATTGTGAATTGAATTGTCATCGGCTTACCTGAACGAACCTTGAACGTACTTTGAACGAACCCTGAACGAATCCTGAACGTACCTTGAACGTATCTTGAACGTACCTTGCCCGTAGCTACCCCGTTCCTACCCCGTTCCTACCCCGTAGCTACTCCGAACCTTCAGACTTGTTTTCCTCTGCCTTGAAAGTCGCTTTTGAGGCTTTTTCCGCATAACAATTCATTATTTCGCATATTATTCCTGATTTATACAAAACTCGTATAATTTTCCTCCTTTTTGAAAAATATGAAAGCAGATAATGCGTTTTTATGATGATATGGTAAAAATATAACAAGATATTTGTTTTTGTTTTTGATAGATTTGTTATATTTGCCGTGTTGAATTTAACTTAAGCGGTTTCTTATGAAAAATAATAAATATTTTAAGTGCTTTTTATTTGCAATTTTGATGCTAACTTCGTCTGTTGCCGGTGCACGCAACTTGTGGAAGGGCAAAATGGTGCTTCAGAACTGGAACGACCATATTGTGCTTCTGAGCGGCGCTCTGAAGAATGTTTCGTTTGGCGACAAGATTACTGTAACAATTACCGATGTTACAGGAACGGGCGGAGTTGACGACTATCCGATTGTGGTTGTAAAGACATCAACAAAGTTTAAGAACATAGACGACTGGCCGCTTATTGCAACCACGCTCAACGGACTGCTTCACGGTCAAAAAGAACTAGAATTTTACGTTACATACGACATTTTGGAAATGCTCCGCAAGTACGGACTGATTGTTCAGGGAGCATTCTGCACTATAACCTCGGTCGATGTTGTATCTTCCAAATATTCGCACGACGGCGACTTTGCCGATGCCATCTGGATGGGCAACGTACCTTTTCAGTACTGGGCAAACTATGTTTTGGTTCCAAACCTTCAGTGGCAGTTGTCGGGCGCAAAGGCAGGCGACGTGATGCGTATAAGGTACGAGGTTACGGCAGATGAAGAACCGGGCATAAAACTTGGCTATCTGTCGTCAAAAGACTGGTCGTGGATTGATTTCGACAAGTTTGTAAACGACTCTATTCCGGCAGACAAGAGTGGATATATAGACATTCCGCTTACCGATGAGTTTATGGATGTGTGGGGACACTACGACAAGTGCCACAGTGCGCTAATAAGAGGCAGGCACGTAAACATAACTACTATTTTGCTGTACGACAAGAACGGAAAGGAACTGCGAAGAAAGAAGAATCTGAAAATTGTGGAGGCAACGTACGACAATCTTTAACATCTTTCCGATTTAATTTTATTTAAGGATATTATTTTTGTTTTTAGGAAAGTTTAGGTTAATTTTGCCACAGATTTTTATGTTTTCGGTATTGAATAGAATTTTGTTATGACGATTTATTATACAAGAAAAGAGGAGTTATGGAATACATGGTCGCACGCCGCAGGCATTATGCTTGGCGTGTGCATAGGTAGCATATTCCTGACAATGTGCTGCATGGTCGATTCGGGCAGTTGGGTTAAGTGGGGCATCTCGCTCTACCTTTTTGGCATGCTCGGTTCGTACATCTCATCAACAATATATCACGCCCTTCCGCCTTGCAACAAATGGAAGGAGCAGTTGCGCAAGTGGGATCATGCCGCAATCTACTGGCACATAGCCGGAAGTTATTCTCCGCTCACACTCATAGCCATGCGTCAGGAGAGTTATTGGGGCATCGGACTGTTCATCTTTATTTGGGTTTGTGCACTGATTGGCACGGTAATGAGTTTTGCCCGTCTTAAAGAGCATAGCAATCTGGAAACGATAAGTTTCATTGCTATGGGAATAAGCGTTTTGGTTGCCTTCAAGCCGTTACTCGATGCTACCGACATTGTTGCGGTTTCGTGGATTATAGCCGAGGGAGTGTTCTTCATTACCGGTGCAATATTTTACAGTTTCCGCCGCATTTATATGCACTCTGTTTTCCATTTCTTTGTGCTTGCAGGCTCAATCTGCCATATCGTTGCTGTTTGGGACGTTCTGCTGAGAGAACTTGGAATCTGAAAAAATATTAAAGATAAAAGAAAATGCTTGTCTGACATCACGTCGGGCAAGCATTTTTAATTAGAATATAATCCAAATCAAACAGTACATATGATATTATTTCTTTTCCTTTTCGAGATACAAGCCGCTGACATCGTTTAGGAACAGACTGCGCTTATCGTTGTAGAACTTAACGAAGTCGTTGGCACTGATATGTCCGGGATAAGGCGCAAAGAAGTGATTTTCCTTGTTGTGAGCGTTGCGCCATACCACAACGTAGGCAATGTTATGCTTGTCTATTACCGGGGCGAGAGTCTTTGTCCACCAATTTTCGTAAGGGATTGCCTCGTAGCCAGTTTCGGTAAGGGCAGCAACCTTGTTGTGAGCCTTTGCAACCTTGCATACCATTCCGAGGTTTTTGTCGAGCATTCCGGCATAGGTGTTAAGCGAAGAGTCGTTAGGCTCGCCAAAGCAGTAGCAGTCTAGTCCCATAATGTCGATGATGTCATCGCCCGGATAACGCTCCAAGTATTTCTTTTCGTCGCCGTCGCTCTCAATTCCCGGAGAGTAGGCGTAGAGTACGTTTACTATTCCGTTTGAGCGGATGTAGTCGACAGTCATCTTCCACAAATCCTTGTATTGCTGTGTTGTACACAAATCCTGTCCCCACCAAAACCAACTTCCGCTGTGCTCGTGGTATGGGCGGAAGATAACCGGCACTTTTACTCCGTAGGGCGTTTGCAGAGTTTTCAGAAAACTTACGAGTTTGCTGAGATATTCTATGTATAGTTCGTGCTTGCTTCCGCCTTCGAGAATCGAAGCCACCACGCCTTTGTCCTTCACGTCCCACGAGTCTCCGCCGGTGAGAGGGTTGCGCAGATGCCAACTGAGGGTTGTAACGCCGCCGTGGCTGTAATGATTCCATATCTCTTCTCTGATGCGCCTGAACGGAACGCCGTCGAGATTGCAACTGTTGCCCAACTCAATGCCGCCGAGGTCGAAACTGAGCATTGCCGGATAGTCGTCGCATACGCTCTTTACGTCAGAGCGTGCGCTGTCGCCCTCCCAGCCGATGCCGTAGACAGTGTCGTCGTGATGTCCGAACATATATGCCGAGTCGGCAAGGCTTGTAAGGTTCTGAAGCAGATTCTCGGTGCGCTGCGTGCGACCGCTATCGGCCATAGGGTCGTCGGCTTTCTTGTTGCCAGAGCACGACAGAAGCGCGAAGGCAATGAATGCAGCGAAAATGTGTCTTGTTTTCATTTTGGTATATAAATTAAATATCGGTTTCCGTTGGATTTCAGGAAATTGTTCTGCTGCAAATATACTTCAAAAATGGTGTAAAAATAAGTGATTATTTATCAATTTTATTTCGGATTCGAGCAATCGTGCACAAAAAAGCAAACCGCCTCGCACATAGCGAAACGGCTTGCCGCTTATTTTTGTACAGAAGTTATGTTATGCAAAGGCAACGGTTAGGCCGGCCATCACGATAGATACCATCGACATAAGTTTTATGAGGATGTTGAGCGACGGACCGCTCGTATCCTTGAACGGGTCGCCTACGGTGTCGCCCACGACAGTTGCCTTGTGGCATGCCGAGCCTTTTCCGCCAAAGTTGCCTTCCTCTACCATCTTCTTGGCATTGTCCCATGCACCGCCGGCATTAGCCATGAATACGGCAAGAGTAAAGCCCGATGTCAGTCCGCCCACGAGCAGTCCCATCACTCCGGCAACGCCGAGAACCACTCCTACAACGATAGGAATGATGATTGCAAGAAGCGATGGGAAAATCATCTCTTTCTGTGCGCTTCGGGTTGATATTTCCACGCATCTGCCATAGTCGGGTGTTGCCTCACCTTCGAGAATGCCCTTTATTTCGTGGAACTGGCGGCGCACCTCTTCTACCATTGACTGTGCCGCACGGCCTACTGCGCCCATTGTAAGACCGCAGAACAGGAAGGCTGCCATTCCGCCGATGAATGCGCCTACAAGAACCTTAGGATTCATCAGGTTTACTTGGAAGAAATTCATGAAATCGACCATGTTTGCTGTCTCGGGGTTGAAGATGTTTCCGGCAGCGTCGGCAAACTGCTGTCCTTGCTCAACTGCACGAACCATCGCAATCTTGATCTCCTCGACATACGAGGCCAGAAGAGCCAGCGCAGTAAGTGCTGCCGAACCGATGGCAAATCCCTTTCCGGTGGCAGCCGTAGTGTTTCCAAGCGCGTCGAGTGCGTCGGTGCGCTTTCTCACCTCAGGCTCAAGTTCGCTCATCTCGGCATTTCCGCCGGCATTATCGGCAATAGGTCCGTAGGCATCGGTTGCAAGTGTTATGCCGAGGGTTGACAACATTCCGACGGCGGCAATACCGATGCCGTAAAGACCGTGCGACAGCGACTGTGCCGACATCGAAAGGTCGAATCCGTTGGCGCAGAGGTAACTCAGAATGATGGCTACCGATATTGTAACTACCGGAATCATCGTAGAAATCATTCCTGTTCCGATTCCCTTGATTATGACGGTTGCAGCACCTGTCTCGGATGAGGCTGCGATATCTTGAGTAGGCTTGTAAGAATGAGATGTGTAGTATTCTGTTCCTTGTCCGATGATTACGCCGGCAACCAGTCCGGTGATGACAGAGAACGATGTGCCCAGCCAGTTTTCGAGGTCGAGCAGATAGAGTATGGCGAAGGTGGCAACGGCTATCAGCACCGCGCTCACGTTAGTGCCGAGAGAAAGCGATTTGAGCAAGTCCTTCATTGTTGCGCCCTCTTTTGTGCGCACAAGATAGATGCCGATGAGCGAAAGGAAGATTCCGACAGATGCGATAATCATTGGAGCGATTACAGCTCTCATCTGCATATCAGGATTCATGGCAAACGCCGTTGCGCCAAGTGCTGCGGTTGATAGGATAGAGCCGCAGTAACTCTCGTACAGGTCGGCACCCATTCCGGCAACATCGCCAACATTGTCGCCCACGTTGTCGGCAATGGTTGCAGGGTTGCGGGGGTCGTCCTCAGGGATGTCCTGTTCAACCTTTCCCACAAGGTCTGCACCCACATCGGCAGCCTTGGTGTATATTCCGCCGCCCACGCGCGCAAACAGAGCCTGTGTAGATGCTCCCATTCCGAACGTAAGCATTGTGGTTGTTATGGTTATGAGGGCGATGCTGCCCTCGGTATAGAATGCGCTGAGAATCAAGAACCAGATGGCGATGTCGAGAAGACCGAGTCCCACAACCACCAGTCCCATCACAGCTCCCGAGCGGAAGGCTATGCGCAGACCTTGGTTAAGTCCCTTGCGCGCACCGTTCGCCGTTCTGCCCGATGCGTAGGTTGCCGTTTTCATTCCGAAGAAGCCGGCAAGTCCGCTGAACAGACCTCCCGTAAGGAATGCAAACGGAACCCAAGGGTTCTGAACGTGCAGTACGTATGCCATGAAGGCGAATAATACTGCCAATACGATAAACACGATTGTTACAATGCGATATTGCTGTTTCAGATAAGCCATTGCGCCACGGCGCACATGTCCGGCAATTTCTCGCATTCGGGGTGTCCCCTCATCTTCCTTCATCATTTGGCGGAAGAATACCCATGCCATGCTCAGTGCTAAGACCGACGCAATTGGCACAATCCAAAAAACGTTGGGAATGTTCATAAGTATTAAAGTTTTTAAAGTAATTAAGTGTTATAGTATTTTCTTCAGAGAATAATAATTGCAAAAATATAATTTTCTGTGAAACTTGCAATTTTATTCTAATTTATTTCATCCTTGTACCAGAAAATCATCGCCTTTGCATCATGAGAGTGCTTATGTAATACCTATTTATGATGCGAGCGAGAGACCTCTACAAACGTATAGGAAAAATCCTTTTGCAATTAGGGGAAATCTTTTTGTTGTGGAGTTTTCCTCGGCTACTTTTGCAGCATAACAATTAGACAAACAATAAAAACTTTTCAGGTATGAAAACATTTGCATACATCGCTACAGTTGCTTTAGTAAGCATGGTAGGCATAGGAACAGCAAACGCCAAGAGTGACATTCACGTTACTATTAACGCAGGTGGAGTAAGGGCTGTTGTTGAGGCGCCAGCACACGAGAGACATCCAGAGGTGCGTACAGTTGTTGTAACACGACCTGTAGTTGTAAGAGCCGGCCACACAGTATATGTTGCGCCAGAGAAGCCTTGCAGGCATCACAAACATTGTAAACACTGCAATAATTGCGATAGGCACATGAACCACAAGGTTCACAAGCATCATCGCAGATGAGACTATTTCCATTATCAACTTTTTCTATTCAAATGATTCGGGTCGCCTTCCCTCATACGGATGGCGGCCTGTTTCGTGTTTCGGCCGATATGCGGAAAAATCGTTTTATAAAGATGACTTCCGTTTCTGAAAAAATAATTATTTTTGATGCCGTCAAAAAACTTTGTTAAAACAAAATTAAGACTTATGACGATAGAAGAAGCAATCAGAGACAGACATTCTGTTAGAAAATACATCGACAAACCTCTTTCTCCTGAACAGATTGATATTCTGCAAAATAAAATTGCCGAGGTAAACAACGAGAGCGGACTTCATGTTCAACTTGTAGTGAATGAGCCGAAGGCGTTCTGCGGAAGGATGGCTTACGGCAATTTCAGGGGTGTTTCTAACTATTTTGCGATGATTGGCAACAAGTCCGCCGGCACTAAGGAACTCATCGGATATTACGGCGAGCATCTTGTTCTGCTGGCTCAGACGCTTGGGCTGAACACTTGCTGGGTTGCGCTTACATACAACAAGGTGAGCGGCGCGTATGATGTTGCCGACGGCGAGAAGGTTTACTGCCTCATAGCCTTTGGCTATGGCGATGAGCTGGGACGCAAACTGAAGCGCAAGATCGTTTCGCAGGTTAGCAATGCGGACGATTCTACTCCCGAATGGTTCAGGCGTGGGGTAGAGGCGGCGTTGCTTGCTCCAACGGCGGTGAATCAGCAGAAGTTCAGATTCGACTATGTTGCGCCCGGAACAGACGGCATTCATCATGTTAGGGCAAGCCGCGGCTTCTCGCTTATAGGATATACAAAAATTGACCTCGGCATTGCCAAATGTAATTTCGAGATTGGAGCAGGAAAAGAGAACTTTGAATGGGTATAACTATGGATGTTGAGCAAGTACGAGAATATACTCTGTCTATATTTGGAGTAACGGAAGACCAGCCTTTTGGTGATGACATCATAACCTATCGAATAGGAGGTAAGATATTTCTTTGCCTCTGGCTTGGTGGAGGTAAGCATGACATGATAGATTCGGAACCAAGGTTTGCCTTGAAACTGACACCTGAAAGGAATGAAGAACTCCGGGAACAATACTCATCTGTAACCCCTGCGTGGCATTGGAACAAGAAGCATTGGAGCGATGTGTATTACGAGCACTTAGAAGAGAGTTTCGTGAAAACATTGATAAAAGAGTCATACAACCTCGTTGTTTCCAAGTTACCAAAGTCAGTTAGACTAAACTATGTGTAAATGAAAATATTAGGTAATATAATTTGGTGGATTTTTGGCGGACTGGAGTCTGCCATCGGATATTTTATGGGAAGTCTGTTTTTGTGCTTTACCATCATAGGCATTCCTGTTGCGTTGCAGACATTCAAGATTGGGCTGATGTGCCTATGGCCTTTCGGCTCTGAAATTCGCAGTTCGGGCAGTTCTGTTGGCTGTCTGTACTTTCCGCTCAACCTTTTGTGGCTGGTGTGCGGCGGATTCTGGGCGTTTTTATGTCATGTGTTTTTCGGCTTTCTGTTGTGTCTTACAATCGTCGGAATTCCTTTCGCAAAGCAGCATTTCAAACTCGCAAGAATATCGCTTGCTCCATTTGGAAAAGAAGTTGTACTGAATATTTAGTGAAATAGAGAATTCAAAATTATAGAAAAAGTAGGATTTTTTGTCTTTTGGTATATACGAAATAGTGGGAAGGTACGTCCAGGGTACGTCCAAGATACGTTCAAGGTATAGGCAGAATAGGTTGAGAGTTAAACAAAAAAACTTAGAGAAAGTTGAGAGTTGAAAGTTGAAAACTGTACCAAGCGTCTCGAACGAATCCCGAAGGCATCCCGAACCTGAAAATTGAAAAAACTCGCAAAAAGAAAGTGCTGCCTCATCAATATCGAGACAGCACTTTCATTATAGAATCATTTATGTAGAGAGATTATTTCAGGTTGATGTCGCCGTGCCAGAGAATGTTGGCATCGTCTTTTATTGCTTCCCACCAACTCTGTGGAGCGTGAACGTCGGTGCTATACCAAGGCATGAACCAAGCCCATTTTGCACCTGCGCCAATCTGCTCGTTTATGGTTGGAATGATGCCGGCCGGCTCGTACTCGCTGTAACCACATTCGCTAAGGGTAACAATCTTGTTGCTGTGAGCCGTGCGCACCTTCTGATATTTCTCAACCGCGTTGGCTGTTGTTCCGCCGTAGATGTCTACGCCGATAACATCAACATACTTGTCGCCCGGATACCAGTCGTCATCGTCAACCTGCGATGTCCAAACCCATATAAGGTTGTTGATGCCCTCAGCCTTGAAGTAGTCGAACATCATAATCCACAGTTTCTTGTAGTCTTCAGGAGTGCCCATGCCCCACCAGAACCATTTGCCCGATGCCTCGTGCAGTGGACGCCACAAAACAGGTATTCCAGCCTCCTGAACCTTCTTGAGGTAGCCGGCAGCGTTGGCAAGGTCGTACTTAACGAAGGCGTTCTCCCAAGTTCCTTCGGTAACAGCGTTGTGTATTGAGAAATCCTTTGTGTTGTAACTGAAATCCTTGCCTGGGTCGAGAGAGGCTATGCTTACGGCTGCGCGTGTGCGTTTCTTGGCATTTGCTGCCGTCTGTATTATGCTTACTTTCTTAACCGTGATGCCGTATCCCATAATAATTAAGCCTGTTTCTGAGATTGATTTTGCATCAGTCTCGTTTAGGGCAAACTGGGTTTCGGTTGCGCTGCCAAGGTCGATAGTTCCCCATTCGTTTGCAAGGTCCTTGTGGCTTGTAATTTCACTCCAACTGCCATCGACAGGCTTTATTTGCCAGTAGGTTACATCGCTGTTGTGGTCGGCATAAATCTTTATTATTGTGCCGGCCGTGATGCCTGCAAACTTGTCGTTTGCAATAGTAACGTTCTTTGCCCAGTCATTGCCGATATTCTCTGAGCCTTCCCAAACCGTGGTTTCGGTTGTTGTTGGCTGCTCGGCAGAAGGTTTTTCGGTTGTAACCTCGACAGACGGAACGCACCAGTGCCAGCCAATGGTTACGATGCCGCCGTTGTCGCTCCATTCCTTCAGCGGAGTGATGTCGTTGTAGTTAATCCAGTTTGCTCCGGCAACGCTTGCTGGAATGTGTATGTAGTCATATCCGTTTATAGCCGGATATTTTCCGATGTAGCCGTTCACCTTTTCAGCCTCCTTGTTGTTCCAACTAACGTCTGCCATCATTCCAGATATTGTCTTGCTTTCGAAGTTGTCGCTCAGGAAGGCGTACAGTTTCTTTGCCTCGTCGGATGTGGCAGAGGCAGGATTCTTGTCGAGCGGAGCAGGTGCTTTGATGTTGAACGAGTATGTAACCGCTCCGGCTTCCATTTTGTTAGGACCAGTTACCAGGCCCTGCGGAATGGTGACGCTGCATTGTGCGCCCGGCTTTAGATCCTTCACGTTTATTGTCAGCACGCTGTCTGTGCCGTAAACGATAGCCTTGCTTATTGTGCCGCCAGAGAACTGAATCTTGTTGTATGTGCTCGATGCAAAGAACACTCGCTTGTTGTACTTTACTGTGAGTGTAAGTTCGCCTTTATCGCTTGCGCTTACCGTTTCGCCCGAAGCCGGATAGGTGCTTACGAGTGCAGGCGCATCGACCTGCGGAATGTTGTATTGGGCATCGGTATCCATACAGGCAGCAAGCCCGAAGACTGCTGCGAGTATGAGTGGTGTTGAAAATATAAGTTTTTTCATTGTTCAGTTGTTTTTTATTCGATTGTAACCTTCTTCATTGTGCAGTTTGAGCCTTGTATTATGACTGCTACGTCTTGTGCGTTCTCTGCACCGCAGTCCTGACGGCTTGCCAGAAGTTGGGCAATGATTTCGCTTGTCAGTTCAACCTCGGTAACGCCGTCGGTTATGGCATCTGTGCCCGGATATGTTGAAGGAACATCACTCTGGTTCTTTTCGTAACCTGGGAATACCAAATTTGCCCATTTGCCGTCGAAGAACTGCATACAGCCCCAAGCGTTTGTGTTGAATGTATAGTAGAAGCGCAGTTTCTGCTTAGGTTTGGCTGTCTCGAAGACAGATGCTGGCAGACAAACTCTGTTTCCGTCGCCCCAGTCCAGAGCCTTTTCACCCTTCCAGATTGTTGTTTCGAGGCTGATGTGCTCGGTCATTGTAACCTTGTTCAGAATTATGTCCTGACCTTGGAAGATGAGTGCGTTTCCGTAAGCGGCATTTGCTCTGATGTTGTCGAGAACCTCCTTTGTAAGGGTGATGTCGACGCATGTTGCGCTTGCATCGTTTATGTTGCTTGTTGTAATATATCCCATAGCCCCGTTGTTTGTCCACTCGGCTGTCGGAATCTGGCTCCAGCTACCGTTGTTAAGCTGAATCTGTCCCCAGTTCTCGGTCTGAGTGATGTACAGATGCAGAACTGTACCTTCGGCAATGTCTTTGAAGAAGCTGTCTGAGATGTAAATCTGACCTTGTGCGTCCCATGTAAGCATTACCGGACCTTTGTTCCAGATTACCGTTGTGCGCTCGGTGTTAGGAATTACGGCAATGTTGTAAGAAATATCACCGTTCGAAGAAATCAGCTTCATTGTAGACTGTGCCGATGCATTCTCAGGAATACCGATGATAATCTGGTCTTTAGAAACAACGTACTGGCACTTTTCGCCGTTAATCTCGATAGATGTCAGTTTGTCGATGTTCTTGGCCTTTATCGTGAGCGTCTCGCCAGCCTTATTCTCGGCATCCTCACCCGGAAGTTCGGTAGCGTAGCAGAATACAGCCTCAACGATGCTGATGCTTGGGCACTCAACGGTTGTTCCGTTGACAAGAGTTAATGTAGGTGCTCCAGTCTGCGAATCCATAGGAACAGTAAGGTTGATGACCGTTCCGTTGCTCTCGGCTGTTACATCAACAGGATTCTCGCTGCCGTTGAACGTAACCTTCTTTACAAGGTCGAGGTTGGTACCGTTGATAGAGAGTGCGCCTCCTGCGCTCACGCTGTTTGTGCTGTACGATGTTACGGCAGGCTTAACCAGAGTGAACGGAACGTCAACGCTGTTTCCGTTAGCCATGTGTAGAGTCAAATTGCCCTCTACGGCTTTCTCAGGAACAGGGTTGATGACAATCTTTCCGTTTTCGTACTTGAAGGTAGCCTCAACAGGTTCGTTGCTTATGTTAAGCATACTTACTGCGCTTACAACATCAAGGTCTTTACCGCTTATTGTGAGCGTTTCGCCAGCCTTGACTGGAGCAGGAGAGGCAACACACTCCGTAGGGATGATGGTTACAACCTTACCCACAGGAACAAGCACGCCAGATGTGCAGACAATGCTGAAATCACCGTCGGGAGCGGTGGCTGGGAGAGTGAACGAAATAGTCTTGCTGTCGTCGCTGAGCGAGTAATCCTCGACAAATACTTCGTTGCCGTCGCCCTTCTCGCCGAACTTGAAGCTCGAAACAAGGTTCAGATAATCACCGCTTATGGTAATCGTCTCGTTCATCTTGGCTGTAACTGTGCCGAGAGCATCGACAGCACCACTTCGGGTAGTCGAAATCTTGCCTACAACAGGAGTTCCGACAATGAGGGCATCTTCGCTCTTGATGATGTTGTAAGAAACATCAGCATTGCTGTCTTCCTGCTTTGTGATGTCCTTGTCGTAAAGCGAGATTTTGCCTGTGCGGGCAGCCTCTGGCACGACAACCTTAATTTCGTATCTGTCGTGCTTTGTAAACTCGTCTTCCGAAACGTAGACATTCTCGGCAAATTCAACCATGTGAACGTTGTTCAGATAGTCGCCGCTGATGGTTATCTCTTCGCCCGGCATTGCCGTTGCAGGTGCAAACTTCTCGAACTCGATATTTTCGGTGTATTCGAGTTTCGTTTTAGTTGTGTACTTGGCATCGGTATTGTCTGTAAGGGTTACGAAGCCGATTTCAGGACCGTCCTTAGGCACGGTTACACGAATCTCGCTCTCCGTGCCTTTCTTTACAACCTCGATGTTGGTTATTGGGCTTACTCCCGGAATCTCGACCTTTGTGATGCGGTCGAGGTTGCTGCCCACAAAACGCAACTGACCGCCGCGGATAACTGGGTTAGGGCCGTATGCGTTTAGTCTAACGATGCCTGCATCGTACTGATATGTGCAGTAGTCATCGTTGTTACATGACTGCAAGCCCGTGAATGTAAGGGTAAGCAGCAAGAAAGATGCTATTTTAAATATCTTGTTCATAATCAGCATGTCTTAGTTATTTGATAGGAACAACACGGATGTTGTCGACTTTAATTATTGGGCTACATTCGGTACCTGTTATGCCGCCGCCCATTACAAACATTGTAAAACTTGCAAAGTCTGTTTCCTTGCTTGGCGTGTTGCTTGTAACTGCTCCGGTGCGGTCGTAGATGAGGCTTGTGAGCGGAATTGTTACTGTAATCCACTTATCGCCTGTATCGAATTTTCCGGTATCGGTCCAAGGTCGGTACATTCCGCGTCCCCAGTTGCCTTTAGCCCAATCGCCGCCAGTTCCTTCGCCGTTGAATACGTACATATTGGCTGCTGCTACATTGTCGTAGCCTTCTATGGCATTGCCCGAGATTGTAACCTGTTCAAGTGGCTGGAAGCAGATTTGCATTGCACCAGCCTGCCATGGATTGCTGCTTGGAATGTACATCTCGAACTTCAGAGCCTTGTTCTGACAGTCTTTGAAGTCGGCAAGATTGAACAGGGCAATACCGTCGCCCGATGTTATGTTCTGTGGAGTGTCCCATGAACCAGCCCAGTACTCAAAAGAGAAATTGCTGTCGTCCCAGCCAGCATCTTCCGACAAGGTCGCGCCATTCTCGCCAAGTTGCAGGAAGTTGCCGCAGAGCGATGTCTCATCGGATTTGATTGTACGGCTGTGCCATCCGTGGTTGCCCAAGCCTGTCTTTCCGTCAAAGTCGAACAACATTCCTCTTGAATCCATGTAGTTGAATACAGTCTTAGATTCACCGTAAATAGATGAAACATAGATTGGACCTTCGGCTGCCTCTTCTGGAATTACAAAGTCTATAGATGTGTAGTCTTCTGCTATTTTCTTTATCTCAGCTTTTATGAGACTTCCGTTTTCGCTTGTAAACTTAACGGTAAGAGGATAGCTTGGGTCATCAATCATATATTTACCTGTGATTGTGGCAACAGAGCCTCGCTCGGCATACTCGCATGTCATGCCGTCAATGTTCATTGTAGGAGCAGGGATGATAACGTGGAAGTCGTACTTTACGGTATCGTTGCTCTTTGTTACAAGATAGATTTTGTCTGTTACTTTTGTAGGAATCAGCTCTGGCACGGTAAGGATAAGTGTCTTGTCCTCTATGTAGCTGGTGTTGAGTGTTACCTCGCAGTCGTTGAAGAAAGCCTTGTAAACGCTCTTCAGGTTGTTTCCGACAAGGCAGAGAACTTCGTTTGGAGAAGCCTTTTCGACCAATTCGCCAAAGGTGTAGTGCTTGTCTTCTGGGTCTTTGTTTGGGTTCTGTGTCTCGCCAGAAAGACTTCTGATATAGTTAACAGAAGGTATTCCCGATGTATTCTCGAACTTGTCGGGCTGGTCTTCGCACGAAGTGAATGCGAATCCGGCAGCAGCAATGGCGGCAAGCAAGAGTATATTATTTGTTTTTTTCATCTTCTTTACGTTTTTAGACTGTTAATAGCTGTAAGTGTTTCGTACATCAACGTGTATGCCGTCAACATTCGAACCGAGGTTAGGGTTAAACACAACGTCGTCTGTTGGCATAGGCATAAAGAAGTATCTCTTTCCCGAATCAGGGTCTTTCTTCATCATTGATGCAACGCTTGGCGTAGATGTTACGTTGTCGTACATTGTAGAGCTTGTAACGTTCCATGAGCCGCTCTCTTTGTAGCCCTTATAAAGTTCGTCAAGTCCCCAGAACTGATTTCTCTTCTGGTTCTGCAACTCGTTTACGCAGAAATCTGGGTCGTAGTACGAAACTCGTACATAGTCGTACCAGCGGTCGCCCTCCATTGCAAGTTCAAGACGGCGTTCTTTCCAAATGTCGTCCCACGAAACTGATTTTGGTCTTTCGGCATTCTTTATTGCACGTTGTCTTACGGCATAGAATGCATCTATTGCGCTTGCATCGGTTGTGCTTCCGCGGCTTGCGCCAATCTTAGCCTCGGCATATACAAGATAAACGTCGGCAAGACGAAGAATGAATGTCGGAACGCTGCTTGCCATGCGGGCATCAGAGCAGCCAGCACCAGCTTTGTGGTCGGCTGTGTTGCCGTAAATGTGTTTTACCGTATTTGCTCCTGTTGCCGATTCAAGTTTTCTTGATACGCTGTAGTCGTATATGAACTTGATGTAGTCGAATCCGCCTTTATCCTGCCAGAATTGGCTGTAAACGAATCCCGGAAGCATCATTGTACCCTTTATGCGACTATCTACGGCATTCTTCCAAGCATTTGGAGTCTGCTCCAGCAATTTTACGCCGAAAGCCTCCTGAAGGTCAACGCTCAAACCGTTCCATCCGCCCCAAGTTGCTCCCCAGTCGTCAATACCGTTCATTGCAAGGTCGCTCTGGAGTGAGTTCTGTCGAGTCCAGTTTGTACCTGCTGCTGTCCATCTCCAAACGATAAGACCTTCTTTTGTATATCTGTTTGCCAGTTTAAAGATGTCTTCGTAGTTGTCCTCGAGCTTGCGGCCAGAGTTGTCTATAACATCCTTTGCATACATTGCAGCCTTGTCAAGGTCGCTCTGGTTCAGCGAGCCCGAAACTCCTGCTTTTGTAAGGTAAACCTTAGCAAGAAGACCTTCGGCAGAGTAGTAGTCGAGGCGACCTGAATCGGCAGATTTCGGCAGAAGTTTCATAGCCTCTTCAAGAGTCATGATGATGTATTCGTAAACATCAGCTTTCTTAACTTTGTGAGCCTGATTGTATTCCTTCTTCTCCAATTCTTCTGAAGTGCTGTGAATGATTGGCACTTCGCCGAACGAGCGTACAAGGAAGAAGTAAGAGAGAGCCTTCCAAGTAAGACATTCGCCCTTGGTTGCATTCTTGGCAGCCTCAGAAGGACCAGAAGACGCGCAGATGTTCTTGTAAACCTCGTTTGAGTGACCGATTACAGTCCAAAGAGATTTAGACATGTTTACAAGGTCCTCGTCAGTACCGTTTACCGTAAATGTAAGGTAAGGGCTTGAACCCCAGTAGTAGTTGCCCGAAAGCACCTCGCCAACCTTTATGAAACCTCTCTGAAAATCGTACCAAGGCGAACTATACAGATAGTTTGCACCTCCATAACATTGCGCGTCGTTTTGATAATAGTTGCTTGCGTTATATATATCTTCTGCCGGGCGGTCAAGAAAGTCCTCGCAAGAAACCGTAGAAAGTCCTATTGCAATGGCTGCGGCGTATAGCTTTATATTTGATAATTTCATTTTGTTTCTTTTTAAGAGTTCAACATCAGAATGTAATATTCAATCCGAAAGAATAGGTTGTTGGAGAAGGGTATCGACCATTATCCAGTCCAATTACGTAATTGCTTGCCGTACTTGTTCCAACCTCAGGGTCATAACCTGTATAATTGGTGATAGTCAGCAGATTCTGAATGTTTGTGTACAAACGTAATGTTTCAATACCAAGCTTAGAAACCACTTTCTTAGGGAATGTATATCCGAGAGAAACATTCTTCAAGCGAATGTATGAACCGTCCTCGATATAGCGGTCGCTGAAGACATCGTTGTCATTAGGATCGCCGATAGAAACACGTGGAGTTTTTGTATTAGGGTTTGCCACTTTGACATTTGTGATATCATCATACCAGAAAAAGACTTGTGTACCATCGCTGCGGAATACGTTAGAGTAATCTTTGTCTGGATCAATTGGAACAAGAATAGCATGATCTTTAACTGACGTCAGCTGATTATCCCACAGATACTGCATGTGAGTCAGTCTTCTTGACAAATAGTTTGCAACCTTGTTTCCGTAAGAACCGTTAATAAATACGGTGAGGTCGAAGTTCTTGTAATAGAACGTATTAGTGAATCCAAATGTAAACTTAGGCATAGGAGAGCCTATGTTCGTTCTGTCTCTTTCGTCAATGATTCCGTCGTTGTTTATGTCTTTGAATTTAATATCTCCAACCCAGATGTCTGAGTTTTTGTGGAAAGCTCCATTGCTTGGATATTTTACAGGCTTTGGTGATGTTTCTATATCTTCGAGTGATGTATAGATTCCGTCAGTAACAAAGCCGTAAAAACTGTATAGAGATTCGCCAACCATTGATACTGCAGCAATGTCTGTCCACTGTCCATATCCGGGAATGATTGAGTTGCCAGAACCGTCATTAAGGTTTAGTAATTTGTTCTTGTTAAATGAGATTTGGAACTCTGAATCCCATCTGAACGCACCTTTAAACGGATGGGCGGCAACTGTGATTTCAAGACCTGTGTTACGAATTTCACCAAAGTTTCCCCAAGGTGATTCAAGACGAGATGAACCATTGCCCAATGTTCCCATGTAAGAAGGTAGCTGCAAAGGCATAAGCATGTCCTTGGACTCTTTGCGATACCAATCTGCTGTAATAGTGATGGCATCGTTGAAGAAACCAAGGTCGAGACCAATATTAATCTGCTCTTGGGTTTCCCACTTAATGATTGGATTTGCTACTTGTTTTGGTCGATAGCTTATACCAAAGTCTGATTCCATCATAACAAGGGGAGACCCCCATTTGTATCCGCCGATAGAAGAGTTACCAGTCTGTCCCCAACCTACGCGAATCTTACCGTTGTTAATAATGTCGTTCAAAGACTCCATAAACTTCTCGTTGCTAAAACGCCATGAACCAGCCATAGAATGGAAGTTTGCCCAACGCTTGTTAGGACCGAAGTTAGAGCTACCATCGCGACGTAATGTGTAGGTAAGGTTGTAGCGGCTGTCGAAACTGTAAGTCAGACGGGTGAAGAACGATGACATTGCGCTGCTTCCGAAGCCGTAGTCTATAGAAGCTGTACCATTACCCAACTTTGGGTTGTGTACCTCGTCTGATGGTAAGTCGGAATTTGAAATCATTTCGTAGTCATTGCGGCTTTCCCAACATTCCTGACCAAGCATAGCTGTTACATCGTGCTTGTCGAATTTATGTGCGTAGGTGACATAATTCTTCAACTGCCAGTAAGTATTGTTGTTCTTTTGTATATGGCTATCGTTTTTTTGACGTGCCCAATGTCCAAAACTAAGCACTGGCTCGTATGTCTCACCTTTGCTGTAACCTATGTCGTAGCCCAGTTCAGCATGCCAAGTAATATCTTTGAATGGTTTAATTTCCAAGAATACATTACCTGTCAGTTTCTGTCGTTTAAGGGTAATTTCATCCTCCAACGCAAGAGCGATAGGGTTAGGATTTGTGTAGCCGTTTTCTGAAATAGAAGAATATGTACCGTCTACGTTATAAATAGGTATGGCTGGCGATGAGGTAAGAGAGTAGCCGATAAGACCCTCGTCGCTGTCGGCAAGTTTAAGGTCATCCTTAGTGTTAGAGTAGGTGATGCTAAGTCCCAGCTTCAGCCATTTCTTCAGGTCTGCATCGAGATTCGTTCGGAACGACAGACGTTCGAAGTTAGAGCCGATGATTGTACCTTCCTGATTCATGTACGAACCAGAAACGTAGTATTTCACCTTCTCGCTACCGCCTTGTGCGCTAATCTGGTGAGAGTGTTGCAAGGCAGTCTGGAAAATGGCATCCTGCCAGTTTGTTCCCTTGCCCAAAAGCGATGTGTCTATATAGTTAGGGGTGTTGTCTGCCTCTCCAACATCAACAAAACTCTTGTAGAATTCTGCAAATTCTCTAAGGTTCATCATGTCAAGACGTTTTGTCTGTCTTGCAGCTGCCACCATGCCGTTGTACGAGAATTTAGCCTCACCGGTCTTTCCGTGTTTGGTTGTGATGAGGACTACACCGTTTGCACCCTGAGCACCGTAGATGGCAGTTGCAGAGGCATCCTTAAGGATTTCCATGCTTACGATGTCGGCAGGGTCGATAGTAGAAAGAGGTGAGATGGTTGATGTAGAGCCGTTGCCGAGGGCATCGCCCAAACCGTAACTTGCTCCCGATGTTCCGCCGGTCTGCACAATTACACCATCAATAACGTAAAGAGGCTCTGCTCCGGCATTGATGGTGGCAGTACCGCGCACACGGATTGCCGATGAAGTTCCCGGTGCACCTGATGTTGAAACAGATGTTACACCGGCGGCACGTCCTTGAAGCGACTGGTCAAGCGATGTGATGATAGAGCCTTTAATCTTGTCCTCGCTCATAGATACTGATGCGCCAGACAAGTCACTCTTCTTCATCGTTCCGTAACCAACAACAACGACCTCGTCGATAGCCTTCGAGTCATCTTTCAGTACAATTCTCATTTTAGATGCGGTAGCCTTTACAACTTGTGTCTCGTAGCCTACGAAAGAGATTTCGAGGGTTGCGCCAACGTTTGTCATAATGGTAAAGTTACCAGACAAGTCGGTTATTGTACCATTGCCAGTACCTTTCACAACAATATTCGCGCCTATAATAGGCTCTCCGTCGTTGTCTACTACAGTACCTACAATTTTCCTGCCCTGTTCAGCCTGCGCGCTGCTAATCCTTGCTTCGGGATTAAACGCAAATGCTGAAGGTGCACTTCCAAGCAGGAATGCTATGCATGCGCCTGCAAGTAATGCTTTTCTTCTGGTGTTTGGATTCATGTTTTTTTTACTGTATTAAATTATTACTAGTGTTTTAATTTTCTGTAAATAAGCTCTTGTCTATTTTTAATAGTTTCGCTCGCTAAGTTAAATAAAATTTTTGTATAAAGAATATTTTATTGTCAAATAAATTGCAATTTTTATTACAGTGTAAAGAATGGTTAAAATAATATCATTTTGGCTTTCTCGTACAGAGTTGTCTGGCGCATGACTGATGTAGGATAACCATGCCGCAGAAAATTTTGGACAGCGTTGTAACTCTTTTGTCTGCAATTTTTTGAAGAAGAAAAAACTGTTGTCATTATCGTGTGCGTACAACATAATTTGTGCAGGTGAGATAAATCAAGAAAACGCGAGTTTGACGTTGTTTTTTTCTCGAATTTCTTTTGTTTTAAGATATTTGTTTCTATATTTGCAATAGAAAAAATATGGTTGTGTAGCTTTTCGGGACAAACAAGAGAAGCACACAAAAGAAATGGAAAGAATATATGTTTTAGTGTAGTTAGTAAGTTTCATGGTTAGGTATGGCTCGTGATGAGTCGTACCTTTTTATTTTTTTTAACTGTTATCGTACACTATTACACAATGCGGAATTTTGGTAAAAAAAGTATTTGTTTTTTGTACATATCTTGCATACTTTTGCCCAACAAATCTTTTAAGAACCCATACAATATCATCAAAAACCAAAACGTTTACTTATATTAAAATTAAATCATGAGCTGTTTCAATGAGAAAGTAGCAAAGCTGCTTGCAGAACACGAAAAGTTTCTGAGCGTGAAGAACGAGCCTGTAGAAGAAGGTAACGGAATCTTTACAAGATACAAGAATCCTGTGCTCACAAACAAGCATACACCGGTCTTCTGGCGATACGATCTTGACGAGAATACTAATCCATATCTTATGGAGCGCATAATGATGAACGCCACGCTCAACTCGGGAGCGATAAAGTGGAACGGTAAATATCTGCTAGTTGTGCGCGTTGAGGGCGCAGACCGCAAGAGCTTCTTTGCCGTGGCAGAGAGCCCTAACGGAATAGATAATTTCCGCTTCTGGGATTATCCTATTACGATGCCCGATGATGTAGTTCCGGCAACGAACATATACGACATGCGCCTCACGGCTCACGAGGACGGATGGATTTACGGCGTTTTCTGTGCCGAAAGACACGACGACAGCCAGCCCGGCGACCTCTCGGCTGCCACAGCCACAGCCGGCATTGCACGCACAAAGGACCTGAAGACATGGTACAGACTGCCCGACCTCAAGAGCAAGAGCCAGCAGCGCAACGTGGTGCTTCATCCCGAGTTTGTAGACGGCAAGTATGCCTTCTACACACGTCCGCAAGACGGATTCATCGACACAGGCTCGGGCGGCGGAATTGGCTGGGCTCTTGTTGACGACATAACAAATGCGGTGGTTACCGACGAGAAGATTATCGACGTGCGCCACTATCATACTATAAAAGAGGTGAAGAACGGCGAAGGCCCTCACCCTATAAAGACTCCAAAGGGATGGCTGCATCTGGCTCACGGAGTAAGAGCATGTGCCGCCGGACTGAGATACGTTCTGTATCTGTACATGACAGCCCTCGACGACCCTACGCGACAGATTGCAACTCCGGGAGGCTTCTTCATGGTGCCGGAAGGCGAGGAGAGAGTGGGCGACGTGAGCAACGTGCTCTTTGCCAACGGATGGATTGCCGACGAGGACGGAACGGTTAAGATTTACTACGCATCGTCAGACACCAGAATGCACGTTGCAGTATCCACCATCGACAAACTCGTTGACTATTGCATGGGTACTCCGGTCGACGGACTTACCACAAGCGCATCTGTCGAGACTCTGAACAAACAGATTGCGAAGAATCTTGAGATAATGAAACATCTTTGATATTAGAATTTAAATAATAATTGTTTTTGTGTAGTTAGTAAGTTTCATGGTGCGGAATGGGCACTTGTGAAAGCGCCCATTTCCTGAATCCATGAAAGGATTGCACGGCAATAATCTGATATCAGAAAACAATAGAAACAAATTTAACCATTATACAAAATAATACTTAAAGACCTATGAAATTTAATAATCTGTCTGAAAAAATCGGATATGCACTTGGCGATGCCGCTGCCGGCGGCGTAACATGGAAGATTATGTCCATTGCATTTCCGCTGTTCTTTACCAATGTATTCGGACTTACCTTTGCCGATGCCGCTGCGCTGATGCTCATAGCCCGAATGTTCGATGTTGTTACCGACCCTATCATGGGCTCGCTTGCCGACCGCACGCAGACACGATGGGGTACTTACCGCCCTTGGCTCATCTTCGGAGCAATTCCTTACGGACTGGTGTTCGCGCTGCTGCTCTTTACGCCCGACTTGGGCATAACGGCAAAGCGCGTATGGGCATACGGGTTCTACATTCTGATGATGGCTATGTACACACTCGTAAACGTGCCTTACGGCTCGCTCCTCGGTGTTATGACCGACGATGACAACGAGCGCAACCAGTTCTCGTCGTTCCGCATGGTGGGAGCATACGCTATGGGATTCATAACGCTGTTCATCTTCCCTTATCTTCAGAAACTGGTGGGCGGTAGCGAGCAGCATCAGTATGCCGTGCTTGGAGCAGCCTTTGGATTTGTAGCATGCCTTATGACAATGGGCTGCGGTCTGCTTACAAAAGAGCGCATAAAGCCAAAGCGTGCCGAGAGTTTCTCGTTCAGTCAGTTTGGCAATCTGTTCAAGAACAAACCTTGGTGCTATATAACCCTTGTTGCCGTATTCACCAATTTCTTCAACGGTTTCCGCTATGCCGTGGCAGGATATATGTTTACATACTGCCTTGGCGGCGACATAACGATGGGCAGCCTCATCATCAACTTTACCGTATTTATGGGCATTGGCGAGGCCACCTGTATGATTTTCGGAGGTTTGTCGCCTGCGTTTACAAGATGGATTGGCTCAAAGCGCATGGCGTTTGTGTGGGCATCGGTAATATGCTTTGCAACGTCTCTTCTCTACTTCTTCATACCAATGGATAAGTCGTACATCTGGGTGCTGATAGCCGTTTCTGTCCTCACATCGGTAGGCGCAGGACTCTATTCGCCTCTGTTGTGGTCAATGTATGCCGACGTTGCCGACTTTGCAACAGAGAAATTCGGCTCTTCTTCAACCGGACTTATCTTCTCGTCAGGAACGATGGCGCAGAAGTTTGGCGGTGCAATCTCTGGCTCGCTCATTGCTATGCTCCTCGGAATGGCCGGACTTGTCTCAACCACTAACGAGACAACGGGCGAGACTATCGTAACCATCACCAACGAAGAGTCTGTAAAGACAATGGTGTGGGCACTTTTCTCAATCTTCCCTGCAATAATGGCGGCTCTGATGGGCTTGCTTGCATATAAGTTCCCTCTAAAGAAATAAATATATGGCTGATATACAGAAAATGAAGGCAGAAATGCTTGATGTTGTGCAGAACAACATCCTGAATTTCTGGCTGAAGATGGAAGACAACGAAAACGGCGGCTTCTACGGACAGATGACGGGCGATGGCACGCTTGTGCCGACAGCCAACAAGGGCGGAATACTTAACGCCCGCATCTTGTGGAGTTTCTCGGCAGCATATCGCGTGCTGAAGAAACCCGAATATCTGGAGGCGGCAACCCGTGCAAAAGACTATATTGTTGAGCATTTTGTTGATAATGTGTATGGCGGAACATACTGGGAACTCGACTATAAAGGCAATCCGGTTGACACAAAGAAACAGTTCTATGCCATAGGATTCATGATTTACGGTCTGAGCGAGTATGCGCGAGCAACGGGCGACAAACAGTCGCTTGACCTTGCCATCGAACTGTATAAGGTGATAGAAGAGCACTCGCTCGACGAGGTCTATAACGGCTATATCGAGGCTTGTACGCGCGAATGGGGCGAGATTGCCGACATGCGACTGTCTGAACTCGATGCCAACTATCCTAAGTCGCAGAACACGCATCTGCACATCATCGAGCCGTATGCCAACCTTTATCGCGTCTGGAAGGACGAGCGTCTTGAAAAATCGCTCCGCAATCTCATTAACATCTTTACCGACAAGATTCTGAACCCCGATACGCACCATCTCGACCTCTTCTTTGACAAGGACTGGACGCGAGGTGCAGGCGCACTCGAGAGTTACGGACACGATATAGAGTGCTCTTGGCTGATGCACGAGGCGGCTCTGGTGCTTGGCGACAAGCAACTTCTTGCAAAGGTAGAGGATGTTGTAAAGATGGTTGCCAAAGCCAGCGAGAAGGGCTTGAATGCCGACGGAAGCATGGTTCACGAGGCTAACCTCGACACTGGCTATATCGACGTAGACCGCCATTGGTGGGTTCAGGCCGAGACGGTGGTTGGCTTTGCTAACCTTTATCAGCATTTCGGCGACAAGGAAGCCCTCGAAAAGGCCGACAGATGCTGGACTTACATTAAAGATAATCTGATAGACAACGACGGCGGCGAGTGGTTCTGGAGTCGCGACCCTGAGGGCAACATAAACCGAAAGGACGACAAGGCGGGCTTCTGGAAATGTCCTTATCACAACAGCCGTATGTGTCTGGAAATAATTGAAAGATTCTGAAAAAAAATGAAAAGACTATTATATACCTTAACGGCAGCGGCAATGCTTACCAGCGCATCGGCAAAGGTAAGGCTGCCACAGATTTTCGGCAACGACATGATGCTTCAGCAGAATGCCAATGCCAACATTTGGGGATGGGCGGACAAAGGCGCAAAAGTAACCATCACCACATCGTGGGACAAAAAACAGAAAGTTGTTGTTACAGCTGACAATAAGTCGGGCAGATGGAAGGCGCAGATTGCCACTCCACAGGGCAGTTTCGAGCCTCAGCAGATAACCATTTCCGACGGGCAACCCGTAACGCTCGGCAACGTGCTGATAGGCGAGGTGTGGTTTGGCAGCGGACAGAGCAACATGGAGATGCCTCTGAACGGCTTCTGGAACTGCCCCGTAGAGAACGGCAACGCCGAGATTCTGGGCAGCGCGAAGTACAAAGGAAAACTCCGCATGGCTACAATACCGAAGGTTGAGGCTTACGAGCCTCAGGACACCGTGGCTGGCGAGTGGAAGGAGTGCGACCCTTTCAACGCACCGTGGTTCAGCGCAACGGGATATTTCTTCATACGCAATCTGCAAGAGGTGCTAAACGTGCCTGTTGGATTAATAAATTGCAGTTGGGGCGGCTCGAAGGTAGAGGGCTGGACTCCGAAGCATATCCTTGAGCAGTATCCCGACGTGGCTACAACCGAGGAGGAGATAAAGAAGGAACCTCAGCAGTATCTCCGCCCTATGATTATGTACAACGGAATGCTTCATCCTCTGCTGGGCTATACCGTAAGGGGCTTCATCTGGTATCAGGGATGCAGCAACGTAGGCAAACACGACACTTATACCGACCGCTTCGCCACCATGATAACCAACTTCCGCAAGGAGTTCGGACAAGGCGATTTGCCGTTCTATTATGTTGAGGTTGCGCCATACAACTATGGCGGAAAGGACGAGGGCGCACTAATTCGCGAGGCGCAGTATTTTACTCAGAAAAAAGTGCCAAACTGCGGAATGATAAGCACCAACGACCTTGCTTACGAGTATGAACTCAATCAGATTCACCCTTGTCAGAAACAGAAGGTGGGGCAGCGACTCGCTTTCATGGCTCTGAACAAGACTTACGGATATACGACGATAGAGTGCTACGGTCCTGAATACAAGTCGATGGAGAAAAAGGACGATAAGATTATCCTCTCGTTCGACTATGCTCACGATGGATTCAACCGTCTTACCGACATAAAGGGCTTCGAGATTTCGGAGAACGGAAAGGACTTTGTAAAGGCCGACGTTGAGGTTGAGCAGAACAAGCGTCAGTTAATCGTAAGTGCAAACGGAATAAAGAACCCAACGGTGGTGCGATATTGCTTCCACGACTTCTGCGTGGGCAACATGGCAAATACTCGCGGTCTGCCGATGGTTCCTTTCAGAACCGACCGAAAATAGTGTGTTAAAAAATATAGTGTTAAGAAAGATGGAAAATAGTATATCAAATTGCTATAAATTCGTAGGTTGGTAGTATTAGTATTAAGATGTGGCGACAGGAATGTTGTGAGACTGTGAATGTCGTTATTTATTGATTTTACTAAGAAAGCCTCTACTCCGTGAGGAGTGAGGCTTTTTCCGTTGTATCATAGTCTGATTGCTGCAAAATGTCAAAAAATATCTTGTATGTAAGATAAAAACGACCTGAAAGTATCTTGTATGCAAGATAAAAACAGTCCAAAAGTATCTTGTATGCAAGAAACTTTTGTATATTTGCAAAAATAAACATTGGTATGGATAAGGAGTTAATTCGGAATATAATAGTTGAAAATCAGCAACTTGTACAGTCAGTTGAGTTGGTTGAACGCCCTTTTGAGTTTGAGGACAACGGAAACTATGTGTTTGTGGGTGTTCGTCAAGCAGGAAAATCTTATATGCTTTATCAAAGGGCAAAACAACTTTTAAAATCCGGTTACGACATAGACCAAATTGTCTATATCAGTTTTGACGATGAACGTATCAACGAAATAAAGTCAAACGAACTAGATATTATTTTACAAGCACACAGGCTTTTAACCGACTTGCAGCCGGTGTTGTTTCTCGATGAAATTCAGAATATAGACGGATGGGAACATTTTGCCCGTCGCCTTGCCAACGAAAAATATACTGTATATATCACAGGCAGCAATGCAAAAATGCTGAGCCGCGACATACAAACGACCTTGGGCGGAAGATATTGGGACGTAGCGGTTTATCCGTTTTCATTTGCAGAGTTTCTGAAAGCAAAGAATGTTAAATTGGAAAAGAATTGGCAGTTTTCAAAAACTCAGGGAACTGTGGCTCGGGTGTTTGAGGAGTATTTTTATTTCGGCGGATTCCCTGAATTGTTGAACATAAAAGCAAAAAGGCTCTGGCTGACAAATATTTATAACAAAATATTTTTTAGCGATATTGTGGTGCGCAATGGAGTAAGAAGTGAGGATGCTCTTCGAATAACGGTAAAACGCCTTGCCGCTTGTGTAATGCAGCCAACATCTTACAACCGACTTACAAATCTTATTAAGGCGACCGGGATAAATATCAATGCTACAACTGTCACCAATTTTGTACAGTATTTAAAAGATGCATGTATTTTATTTTCTATAGAGAATTATGCCGACAAATTCGTTGATAAACAGACAACTAAGAAACATTATTTTGTTGACAATGGACTTTTAAACTTGTTTTTGACCAACCCCGAAACGGCTCTTTTGGAGAATATTTGTGCAATATTTTTATATAAGAATTTCGGCAGCGGATTGTATTATTACAACAAAAACATCGAGGTTGATTTTTTTGTTCCTGACGAAAAAATCGGCGTTCAAGTGTCCTACAGCGTCGATGACAGCGAAACAAGGGAACGTGAATTAAAAGCGTTGGCATCCCTCAACAAATTTATTCCTCTAAACCGGGCTTTGGTTATCACCAAAAATACGGAGGAAATTGTGGAATACCAAGGACTTAAAATCGAGATAATACCAATTTGGAAATGGATATTGTTGTAAAAGTCTGATTCCTTTGCAAAAAGTGTATGTTTCCGAAGAAACAAAGAAGCCATTTCCTGACTCGAATGTGAGATTAGGAAATGGCTTCTTTTGTTAATCTGTTAATTCTTTACTCCCTATACCCCTTGTTCTGTTATTCTTCCAAGGAAATCATTCCGTTAGCGAATGTCATTTTCGATATAACAGTAATGAAATTGTCATTGTCATCGTATTTTGGAGTTTGAAGAACGAAGGTTGTCTTGTCGCCCTCTTCCTTTATTTCGTTGACGTCGATACTTCTGTTATAGTAAACCAACTGAGCTTTTCCTTTATATAGAACGAAAACAGCCAATCCTGTACCATCTATGCTATCTCTATAGCCACGAAGAGTAATAGCATAGCAGTCTTTCGTTAATCTGACTTTTTTGAAAAAAGCTTTAGTTGGATCTTCGACAGTCTTTGGACTGTCAGAGTAAGGGGCTAGGCAAAAATAATAGAAGCGAAACCATAATCCATCATTGTAAAAGACGAAAGGCTCATCTTCAATGCTATATTCTATTTTTCCGTTTGTCTTCTTTTTGGGTTTTCCATTGTCGTTAAAAGCTGGTGTCTTGCAAACAATTTCCAAACGACTGAAAATGTTGTCTTTTCCCCATGTATTCAAATAACTTTCATCTTCATTCTTGTGCTGGAAAAACTTTACCTCGTACAAATAACAATCATCTGTAATGATGTTTGTTGAGTCAATCATTTTGTAGTCTGCAGAATTGTGAGTAATCTCATTATCTATCCAGAACGGATATTTCACGGCTGGATGCTGTATAGCCTCATCAATCTTGCCGTAAACCGATTCTGCGGCATATATGTACGATTGTTCGGTTGGCAGAATGTTGCCGTTTTTGTATTCGAACAGATTTTTCTGTGCGCTTATGCTTACAGATTCGCAGAGTACTGTAAGTATCAGAAATAAATTTTTCATTTTTCAGTAGCAGTTAAACTTGAACAATTTATTTGTGTATTTGATGTTTTTAAAATTATTTGCAAATATATTGTTTTTTTGTATGTTATTATAAAAAATCAAAAAAAGATTGTAATGCAGATTTCTGTCTTGGTTCAGCCGAATGTGAAAAGTTATTCTTCCAAGGAAATCATTCCGTTTGCGAATGTCATTTTCGATACAACAGGAATGATTTTGCCATTGTCGTCGTATTTTGGAGTTTGAAGAACGAAGGTTGTCTTGTCGCCCTCTTCCTTTATTTCGTTGATGTCTATGGCGTAATTCAGATAAACAAGTTGGGCTTTTCCTTTGTAAAGAACGAAAATCGTTAAGCCCGGTCCGTCTATTGAATCGCGCTGCCCACGCAATGCTATGGCGTAACAGTCTTTCGACAACTTAATCTTTTTGCAAATATCTTTTGCAAATCTATTGTCGTAGTTTGTGTTTGCGGTGTATGCTCCAAAACCAAAATAGTTGAACTGAAACCACAAGTTATCGTTGTAGAATACAAAAGGCTCAACGTCTGTCTTGTATGTTACCTTGCCGTTGTTTTCTCTGATTGGAACTTTGCAGTCTATGTTTAAACGCGTGAAAATATTTCCGCCTTCAAATGATTCAACGTCCTCATTTTTGTGCTGAAAAAACTTTATCTCGTACAAAAAACAATCATCTGTAATGAGGCTTGTTGAGTCAATCATCTTGTAGTCTGCTGAATTGTGAGTAATCTCCTTATCTATCCAGAACGGATATTTCACGGCTGGATGCTGTATAGCCTCATCAATCTTGCCGTAAACCGCTTCTGCGGCATATATGTACGATTGTTCGGATGGCTGAATGTTGCCGTTTTTGTATTCGAACAGATTTTTCTGTGCGCTTATGTTTCCTAATCCACAAAGTGCTGTAAGTAACAGAAATAGTTTTTTCATTTTTCAGTAGCAGTTAAACTTGAACAATTTATTTGTGTATTTGATGTTTTTAAAATTATTTGCAAATATATTGTTTTTTGGTATATTATTACAAAAAAATCAAAAAAGATTGTAATGCAGATTTCTGTCTTGGTTCAGCCGAATGTGAAAAATGTAGGGAGCAAATCCCGAAGGCATCCCGAATGAAACCCGAATGCCTCTGTCAAAAACTTTCGGTAGAACAGAAGATGTTACTATTTTATTACAGCAAACAACGAATCGTTCTTTTCTTGTTCATAACGTAGTCCGTCGCTTAGTCTGTAAAAGTTGGTGTCGTGGCAGATGCTATTTCCTTCGAAGGGGATATAATCCATTTCTTCTTTTATCAAGTCCGAGTCCTTGTATATGGAATATTCGGCTTTTATAATTTGAGCAAATCCTGTAGTGCGCAAATAATACATTTTTCTGTCTATAAGCCCATCTCTTTTGTAAAGTGTCAGCAGGTCGGGGTCGATATTTATGATTCCTCTGGATTTATCATAAACGACATATTCTTCGTTCGCCCATATTTTTTTATCGCGCGATATTGCTGCGATGTAGCAAATTACCAAACATGCTGTTACGCAGGATGCACAAATAACCCAAGTTATGGACAGTATGGCATATTTCAGCCAAACAGGAACACTGTTTGGGATGTTTTTCAGTTTTGCATAATGTTTTGTGAATATTATAAAAATAGCGGCAATAAACAACAAGGCAAATATCCACGCCAAGTTACTTAACTGCCATGCTAATCTTTCGTTATTCTCAAGAAATCGATTTGGAACTATGGCTATTGCCAGAAGCAAAATGGCTATTGGTGGTAGAATTTTTTTCATAAAATCAGTTTTATTCCACAAAAATACGAAAAATAGGAAAGTCGGCAACCTTTTCCCTGAAAATAAAAACTGGGGGCGGAGGCTATTATCGCATACAGTTTAAATATTATTCAATTCTTTTGTTGTATCTTTGCAACAATTTTTAATTGCATTACGATGGATAAAACTATTATTACTGTTGTCGGTAAAGATACCGTTGGTATCATTGCTAAGGTATGTACTTATCTTGCTGAAAATAAGGTTAATATTTTAGATATTTCACAGACTATCGTGCAAGGCTATTTCAACATGATGATGATTGTAGACATGCAGAAGTCTGAAAAGGTTCACGACGAGATTTCTACCGACCTCAACAAGATTGGCGAGGAACTCGGTGTAATCATCAAGTGCCAGCGCGAGGAGATTTTCAACAAGATGCACCGCATCTGATAATTGCTCAAAAAAACAGCGAAAATATGATAAATATATACGAAGTTGCAGAAACCAACGCGATGATTGAGCACGAGAATCTCGATGTCCGAACCATCACCATGGGAATCAGTCTGCTTGACTGCTGCGACACCAATCTCGAAAAACTCTGCCGTAACATCAGAGCCAAGATAACATCGCTTGCCAAAGACCTTGTGGCAACTGGCGAGGCTATATCGCGCGAGTACGGTATTCCTATTGTAAACAAGCGAATCTCCATCACACCTATTGCCATTGTTGGTGCAAGCGCATGCCATTCTCCCGAGGACTATGTGCAGATTGCCGTAACGCTCGACGAGGTGGCTAAGGACATGGGCGTTAACTTCCTTGGCGGATATTCGGCTATCGTGGCAAAGGGAATGACCAAGAGCGACGAACTGTTTATGCGCTCCATTCCCGAGGCTATGGCGCGTACCGAGCGCATCTGCTGCTCTGTAAACGTAGGCTCAACAAAGACTGGCATAAACATGGATGCCGTAAAGATAATGGGCGAGATTGTGAAGGCTACAGCCGAGCGCACCAAGGAGAACGACTCGCTGGGATGCGCCAAACTTGTTGTACTGTGCAACGCGCCCGACGATAATCCGTTTATGGCAGGAGCTTTCCACGGAGTGTCTGAGGCTGAGGCTATTATCAACGTGGGCGTTAGCGGTCCGGGAGTGGTTAAGTACGCTCTTGAGCAGATAAAGGATGCCAACTTCGAGGTGCTTTGCGAGACTATCAAGAAGACAGCCTTCAAGATTACACGCGTGGGTCAGCTCGTGGCTCAGGAGGCATCGCGCCGATTGGGCGTTCCGTTCGGAATCATCGACCTCTCGCTTGCGCCAACTCCGGCGGTGGGCGACAGCGTTGCCGATATCCTCAAAGCCATCGGTCTTGAACATGCCGGCGCGCCGGGCACAACGGCAGCCCTCGCCCTGCTCAACGACCAGGTAAAGAAGGGCGGTGTGATGGCATCGTCGTATGTTGGCGGACTGAGTGGCGCGTTCATCCCTGTGAGCGAAGACCAAGGCATGATTGATGCTGTTGAAGCCGGTGCGCTTACCATCGAGAAACTCGAGGCCATGACGTGCGTATGCTCGGTAGGACTCGACATGATTGCCATTCCGGGCGACACGCCAGCCACAACAATTAGCGGAATCATTGCCGACGAGGCTGCCATCGGTATGATTAACCAGAAGACAACGGCAGTACGTATAATTCCTGTGATAGGCAAGGGCGTTGGCGAGGAGGTAGACTTTGGCGGTCTGCTCGGACATGCGCCGATAATGCCGGTAAACCGTTTCGACTGCTCGGTATTCGTAAACCGCGGCGGACGAATCCCTGCACCTATCCATAGTTTCAAAAACTGATGATTGAAGAGAAAACAAAACATATTCAGATTGCTGAATACAACTATCCGCTGCCAGACGAGAGGATAGCCAAGTTTCCGCTTGCCGAGCGCGACCACTCAAAGCTGCTCGTATACAACAAGGGAGCGGTTAGCCACGACATATTTTACAACCTTCCCAAATATCTGCCAAAAGGCGCGCTGATGGTGTACAACAACACGAAGGTTATTCAGGCGCGACTGCACTTTAACAAAGAGACGGGCGCGCTCATCGAGGTGTTCTGCCTCGAACCGATACAGCCCAACGACTATGTGCTCAACTTTCAGCAGACAAAGCATTGCGCATGGCTCTGCCTCGTCGGAAACCTGAAGAAGTGGAAGGAGGGCTCTCTGCGCAAGGAGATTGACGTGAAGGGCAAGAAAATTGTGCTGAAAGCCACGCGAGGCGAGATGCACGGCACAAGTCATTGGATTGACTTTGACTGGAACGACGACAGCATAACCTTTGCCGACATTCTCGAAGGCGTGGGCGAACTGCCTATTCCGCCATATCTTAACCGAAAGACCGAGGAGAGCGACAAGAAGACTTATCAGACCGTCTACTCAAAGATAAAGGGAAGTGTGGCTGCCCCAACAGCCGGACTGCACTTTACCGACAAGGTTCTGAAAGATATCGATGCCCACGGCATTGAACGCGAGGAAGTTACGCTGCACGTCGGCGCAGGCACATTCAAGCCGGTAAAGAGCGAGGAGATTGAGGGGCACGAGATGCACTCCGAATATATCTTCGTTACAAAGCACACCATAGAGCGACTTCTTGCACACGATGCCAGCGCCATTGCCGTTGGAACGACAAGCGTGCGCACCCTCGAAAGCCTCTACTACATAGGCGTAACGCTACAGAGCAACCCCGATGCGTCGGAAAACGACCTGCACGTGCGCCAATGGATGCCTTACGAGTATGCCGACAGCGAGTCGAACCCAATATCGGCAAAGCAGGCGTTGCAGAACATCAAGGACTATCTTGACCGCAACGCGCTCGATGCGCTGCACACAAGCACGCAGATTATCATTGCTCCCGGCTACGACTACAAGATAGTAAAGATGCTCGTAACAAACTTCCATCAGCCGCAGAGTACGCTGCTTCTGCTCGTCTCGGCATTCGTAAAGGGCGACTGGCATAAGATTTACGACTATGCCCTTGCCAACGACTTCCGTTTCCTGAGCTATGGCGACAGCTCCCTGCTGATTCCTTAAAAGAATACTAACGGCTTGGGGCAGGCATCTTTGCGTTGCTCCGAGCCGTATATTTCAATAAACTGCAATAATTTTAATCTTAATAAAAATGTACAAGACAAAAAGTGTAATCTTTTTAATTCTGCTAAGTCTTTGCACAACGTTAAAAGCCGAAGAACTTAGCAAACGGTATTATTACAACCTTGTTTACATGGTAACCCGATTTTATGACATCGATACCGACGACATCAGTTCGGTTAAGCTGATAAAAGGCGGAAAGGTTGAGAGCAACATTACCGACATCAAGCAGATTGGTGAAATCTATCTGCTCGACCCAACCTTCGAGAACGATGCCGAGGGCAAGCCTGAGTATCTGCCAAACAGCTACACCTACATCCTTACCTACCGCGAGAACGGCGACACCGAGGGCAAGGAGAAGAGCGAGGGCATTAACAACGGCTACATCTATGTTAATGTTGAGGAGGATGAGAAGTGGAACGGCTCTATTCCTTGCAAAAGAGTGTCTTTCCTGTATCCTACAACAACATTCGAAACACTTGCGGAGCATAGCAACAACGCAGACACACGCTCGTTTTCTGTCAAAATCCCGGTATTTGAATATGACGACGACAGCCTTATGGAACGCATCACGCAGCTGAAGATGATGCTGAATGAAAAGGATGACAATGGTAAGCCGTTACTCGACAAAACTTTACGCGAACAACTCTTGCAGATGGATAATGAGACGTTCGACGATATTGCAACCGCGTTGTTTTTGGGCGATTCATTTCCATATTTGCGAATGTCAATCTTTGGAACTTATGTAAACGCTTATGATGGTGCCCTTTTTGCTGGCAAAATAGAGCCAGATGAAAAGGTTAGGGTGCTATTGGGCGAACTTATACCGCATCTCGTAAATGCACGAAGCAATTATGAACTCTCTTCTGCATATTATGTGGCTTTGTTTAGATATCTGTCTCGCACCGATGATGAGATGAACGATAGCGATATGCTGTATAGCCTTAATTTGTGGGAGGCACAAGATATCGAGGTCATTTCAAATATCGATGATAAATACAATAAAATCATAAATGGAGAGAAAAAGCTATCTACTGTAAATGGCATAAACTGGGCTGCTTATTATGTGGGATTAAAATGGAGAATTTGCATCAACAGAAAAGATTTTGACGGAGCAAAGAAGGTGCTTGAAACAGCGAAGGCAAAATTCTTTGGCAAGGAAGTCTCTGTCTTTGACCAACTTTTACAACAGACAATCGAGGAAGAATCTAAATACAAGACAGAAAAATGAAAAAACTGATTTTTATATTCATATATAGTTTGTGCCTGCTTAACGTGGCAAACGCACAGGAAGACAGCCGGAAAAATCGCGAGGAGTGGCTTTGCATGGAGTATAAGTTTGAAAATAGCAAGATTCGTTGCAATAAAGATTCGGTTTTAAAACTCGGTAGGCTGATTAACTACATTTATGAAACAGACAAGAAGATAACATTGGCAAACCTGCGCATCTTGAAGCGCGACGACCTTACGGTTGTTGATGACGAGAACAAGATTGCCGACTTTGATATTCTTGCGCCAGTAAAGCAGCCAAAGCTGAAGGACGACAAGGATATCCGCTTCGACAAACGTCCGTATTCGATGCTCGTAAAGTGCAACGGACACGATGTTATAATCCATGCCGACAAGGCAGTTGGTACTTACGGAAAGAGTTATTGCCGAAACTTTACAATCAGTTTCCCGATGAATGTTGTTGCCGACACCCTGAATGGGCATAATGTAACAAAAATCCTTGTCACTTACGATTATCTGAACGCCGACACTATTTTTAACGATGTTAATAATGTGGTAAAGTCTATTGTAAAGAAAAGAAGCGAAGGGGCTGACAGTACTTTTACTGATGATGAGCAAAGCATCGTGTTGTATTGTGGCGATAGTCCTGTTGCTCTTTACAATAAGGCTTGGGAGATGAACGAAAAAAATCAGAGACTCGATGCCAACGTGTTGTTCAAGACTGCCGACCGTATTGTGTCTGAAGGAATGTTTTCGGGCAGATACAATATCAGCGAGGAGAATATGAATTTTGCATCTGAGATAAAGTACTGCATCGGCTTTAATCTTGTTGAAACAAATATTGGCGGAGCGTTCAGGTATCTGAATTCAGCCAACAATATCATATATCCAAATGTATCGCCAAAGGCGTATATCGAGTTGGTTAACTGTCTGGTAAACTCCACAAGTGCCCTCGGATTGGTGTATATTGAAAATATGCTCGAACAGTACGGAAGCAATCCGAAGAAGTTTGACAACAACGAGAAAAAGGCACTCTACCTCTTCCTTCTCCGCCGAAAGGGCTATTGCCTTATCGAGCGACAGAACTATAAGGAGGCGAAGGCTATGTTCAACAAAGTGCTGTCGTACAACAAAGACGACCAGATGGCAAAGAGCGAACTGAAGTACATCGACGAGTGTGAAAAGAAGATAAAGGAAGATAAAAAGAAGAAATAGAAAACGCTATATTGCTTATTTCTTGATGATTATGCCGACTGAATGTCAGAAAAAGACATCAGTCGGCATAGTCTTTTTTAACGAAATATTTGTCAGATAAAAGAAAAGTTGTTTACAAATTGTATCGTTTTTCGGGAAAAACTTTGTAATTTTGTTGCCGAAAAAATCGCTACACAAACAAGAATTGCTTGGAATTAAACGTATGAATCTGATTCATAGTCTTTTAAAACAGGAAATACTTAAACACTTTTTTTCTGAACTTGACAGATATTTGAAAACAAGTTGCAATGCCTGAAGCATTTAGAAGGTGGAAAAACTTAAAACTTTTGAAAACAAGAATATATATTCTTAACATTGTAATGCTGCTTTTTGCAGCTGTCTGGTCTTCTTGTTCGAGCGATGAAAATGAGGATGTTGATTTGGAAGAAAAAGCATGTATAGTTAACTACAATATCTATTGCGACGACCCGGAACAGGACATTTTTGTAGAGGGCTGCACCGAAGATGGCTTTGCACGCAAGGCACACGGCTGCTGGAAACGAGTTGAGTGTGTAAGCGAGCCGGAACGTGTGATTGAGGTTTATTACGCTACCAAGAACAATGGCAAAAAAATGCCCGACATAACCATCGAAGTGCACGTAAACGACAGACAGGCTTACTACAACAAGGTTAACGAGCATTTCAAGACAACACTCAATCTGCGAAAGATAAAGCAGGCCCTGTCTACCGTAAAGTAACGATTTTTTTGCATCTACATTTATAAGCAATTCTTCAGAAATCCTTATCGCCCCAAAAAGCGGTGAGGATTTTTTGTCTGCGAAAACGTTCGGTTTTTCAGCCACAATTTTATACATTTGCCACCAGAAACAAACATGCACTAAAAAATATGAACATCAAACTACAACTGCTGTTGCTTGTCCTGATGCCATTTGCACCGCTCAAAGCACAGTTTGCCTCGGCACCTGCATTTCCGGGAGCCGAAGGATACGGACGATACACCACCGGCGGACGCGGCGGAAAGGTTTATCACGTTACCACCCTCGAGGACTATTGCACCGACCCTCGGTTCAGCAAGGAACACAAGACCGAAGAGCCGATAAAGGGCTCGCTGCGCTATGCTCTGCGCAAGAACGAGGTGCGAACCATCGTCTTCGACGTAGACGGAACTATCGAGCTGAAATGTCCGCTGCGCATAACAAAGCCTAACGTTAGTGTGCTGGGGCAGACGGCTCCGGGCGATGGCGTCTGCCTGAAAAACTACACCCTTCAGATTGATGCGAGCAACGTTATTGTGCGCTTCATAAGATGCCGAATGGGTGACGAAGGCATGGTTTACTTCAAAAAGAAAGGAGAGCCGTCGGTAGAGCATTTCGAGAACGATGCCATGAACGCCTGCAGTATGCGGAAAAGCAACAATAACATCATCATAGACCATTGCTCAATGTCGTGGAGCACCGACGAGTGCGGCTCGTTCTACGGAAATCGCTTCTTCACGCTGCAATGGTGCATCTTGTCCGAGTCTTTGCGCAATTCGAGCCACAAGAAAGGTCGCCACGGCTTCGGAGGCATCTGGGGCGGCGACTGTGCATCGTTCCACCACAATCTTATAGCGCATCACGACTCGCGCAATCCTCGGTTCGACCACGGTTTTGTATCTACTCTTGCCGGTCCGGTAGACTGCGTCAACAACGTCGTTTACAACTGGGGAGGCATGAGCGCGTATGGCGGAGAGAACCGCAAGGGTTTCGGCATCAAGACGTTCAATATGATTAACAACTATTACAAGCCCGGCACGTTCACGCGCGATTCAACCCGTCATTCGGGTATTATGCTCAGTCCTACAACCCAATGCAGCAACTGCAACCACCAAGATGCCAACGACATCGTTCCGGGACGCTTCTATCTTAGCGGAAACATGATTGACGGTGCGGTGGCAAAGGTCGATGGCAATCTTGTACGCCCCGACAAAAACTGTACGTTCGGCGAGTTTTCATCTAAGTATATGATAAAGAAACGTCTTGTTTCCGATACGCTCGACTTCCGGAAATTTAACTTCATAACTCTTCATTCTGCTTCTGTGGCTCTCGACCGTGTGGCGGCTACGGCTGGCGCATCGAAGAGCCGCGATGCCGTTGATGCTCGCGTGTGCGGCGATGTGCTTAACGGAACAGTTTCGGGCTACGGACACAAATACCACACTCCGGGGCTAATCGACTCGCAGAACGATGTTGGCGGATGGCCTGTGCTGAAGCATGGCGCATCGCAGCCCGATACAGACGGCGACGGCATTCCCGACGAGTGGGAGCAGCGCAACGGACTGAAGGTGGGCGAGGACAACTCAAAGACCTACACGCTCGACAAAAAGCGTTTCTACACCGATTTGGAAGTCTATGCCAACAGTATTGTAGAGCACATAGTAAAGTCCGAGCGCGCCGGCACAAAGACAACTTTCAAGGAGTATTTTCCAGAGAGCAAATAGAAAAAGCCTTCGTTAAGAAGGCTTTTTTGTTGGTGAAGCGATAGAATGTTTACTTTCTCAGTGCTGTTTTTTCTTCGTTTGTCAGCAAAGACATAACTTGTTTGTCTATGTGTTCCCAACGAGCATCAAGTTCTTTGCGCCAGTTTTTGAACGTATCTATTGCCGTCTTTTTGTCGATTATGAAATCAAGTTGGTCAACAACGCCTCGCTGTTCACTGCTTGTGTAATCTTGAACAATGATACGACAATTGTTCTCGTCAGACCATATCAAAATTTGGGTGTACCAATACTCTTCAACAAAGAAACAGTAATAATGGTTTTCGTCAAGTGCTTTAAATAAATCATCGAATGTTTCTTTGTACTGTGATTTAATGTATTGAAAATCGAATGTATAACATGCTTGATTGGTTGCGAATGTAACATCCGAAACGATGTCTATTTCGTTGGTGTCATAAAAAGAATCCTCAAACAAAGACTCTTTTTTGTCTTCAATATCGTCGATGTCTGCCTCGAAGTTGTTTTCAATTTTGAATTTTCGGGCTATGCGGCATTTTGATTTTGGCTTGGGAACGATTTCGCCAAACAAGAACCATTTGTCCAAGTAGGCGGAATATGTCCAACCCGAAAGAAAATGAGCATCGTCTGCACGTACATTAACGGGATATTCATCCTTGGTGCGTTCTACAGATTTACCGCCTTCAAAGACCTTGTAAATGCTCCAGATCTTTTCGCATTTCTTTGTTGCTTGCTCTATGGTTCCGTCAATATATGCTACATACCATCCCGGAGAGTTCTCTTTTTTGTAGAGCACTTTGCAGTATGGGAAGAGTTCCCTGCGGCTTATTTTTTCATTCTCCATAGATAACTCTTATAAAACTAATAATCAATTCCACAAAGTTGAAGCATCTTTATGTCGTTTTGGTTGCCGCTTCGTGCGCTTTCGATGGTGGCATTTCGGTAATGTTTTCCTTGACAGCCACTGCTTATTGCCTTCATAAAGTAATACTTTGCTTTTTCAAAATCTTGTTCCACGCCATCACCGGTGAGGTAGAAAAAGGCAAGATTGTTTTGAGCGTGTGCCGAAGCGCAACGGTCGTCATCTGCTATTTGCTTGCAGAGTTGTGCGGCTTTTACAAGGTCTTTTTCTGTGCCTATGCCGTTGTGGTAGTACGTGCTGAGTTCATCAATTGCAAACGGATTGTTGGTTTCTGCCGCTTCTTTAATCCAGAAGAATGCCTTTTTTTCGTTTTTCTCGACACCAAAACCTTTTTTGTAACAATCTGCCAGCATCCATTGGCACATCGAAACGCCGCGTACAGCTCCTTTCTGAAAAATACGGAAGGCTTTTGCTGCGTCTTGTTTGCCTTCCCATCCGAATTTTAAGTTTCTGCCATACTCAAACAAAGCTTCTGTAACCCCTTCGTCTCCAAGAATATGGTAATACTTATATGCGTCAGCATAGTTATCGAGTTCTTGCGCCCTCTCTGCCATTTCTAAGTATTTTAGTTTTTCCTTTGTCTTCATAGTTCATATAAATTTCGGGCTAATATAAGTTTTTTTTGCTGATTAAAGAAAGTTTTTTGTATTTTTGGAGAAATTTTTGTGATATGAGCGAATCTGTTAACATATTATCTAAGAAAACACTTACTCCAGATGAAATCTTCGACAAATTGGACGAGATTGGTGAGGACATTTGCATAGTGTCAGATGAATTTCCACGGCTGTATTTTGGCACGTTTAACAAGGCTTTGCGTGGTGTGGAAGTTTTCAAAGACGAAAAAGGTTATGAAATTAGGGCATGTTCATTCTCTACCTTTGACGACTATAGACTCTTCAGAACTACTATCGACATTGTAATGGAACTTACTCTTGGAGAAGTTGAATATTATGGTGAGTTCGTGAAAAATTTCGACTCTTTTGAGTACTTTGGCGACAATTGGATTGACAAACAAGTGGAAAGCGGCATAAATGTTGTGTCTGTGTTGGCTAGACATGAGGACAAGCCGGTTACGATGTACGGATTGTTTGCGCCGTTTTGCTTTGGGAAACGAATGTTAAAGAATTTCGGTCTTGACGACGGGCATACGCCCGATGTTGAGGAAATTTACGTCATCTTAAAATATTTCCGCGAAATGCAGTGGCGTTTGGAAAATATGACAAGCACAAAGTCCCGTTTGGCAGTACTAGGAGAAAACGGTGAACCAGACAAGGATGTTTCGCTAATTACAATAAAAGACGGACAAGTGTCAGATTTTGATTACATTTCTTTTGCGCAAATGGTCGCTATTTGTGACCTTGACAACAACGATTTCGCAATGATTGAATTTGAAAAATTCATTGATGTTGTACCAAAAGAAAAAGTAGAATTTCTGGACGAATGTCAGATGTTGGTAAAAACGCCATTTACTGTCGGTGAGGTGCGCCGAATGATAGTATCTGTAAACTGATTTTACTATTATTATTAGGCGGATAATCATTCCCTTCAAGGAGTATTTTCAAGAGAGTAAGTAACATTTGAATATGTTTATTCATTACCTTTGATTAAATTGTACTATATTTGCGGAAATATACTGTTTAAAAGTTAATCAGAATCAAAAAAATCTTATGAAAGAATATTATCAGTTTTACTGACAATGAGATTCTTTTAGCTTTTCAAAGGTTAATAAAGTTTGAAATGAATGAGTATATAACTATCAAGAATTTTGGGCCTCTGAGAAATGTAGACGAGCTCAGTATAATGCCATTTACAATATTCATAGGTGAGTCTGCTAGTGGAAAGAGTACACTTATGAAGGTTGTGGCAATGATGCGCTTTTTATATAAAATGGCTAATATACGTTCTTATCTACGACACTCAAATATAACTAAGTCGCCTTTTAGAATGCGGCTTAGCACAATGATGGATAGCCAAGGCTTGAGGAAAATGTTTAAAAAAGATAGTCTGTTGATATATCGTATAGTAATGGACGACGGCTCTTTGTATGAAGTGAAGATTGAAAACGGGAAACTTTCCATTCCTATCATTGCAAAAGAGCATCTTGTATTCTGTAAGTGTTCTTTTATTTCTGAAAACAGAAACATAATCCCAACATGGTCGCAAAAGGCATCAAGTAATAAAGGGGCGACATTGGGTTTCTATTTTCATGAAACAAATGATGACTTTGCAAAGGCATCATTTAGAGACAAGGTATTAGATATGAGATATATCGGTATGAAAATGGAAATAACCCATCCGAAGGGTAAACCAACTCGTTATCAGATAGCACCGGTTGATAGTCGTCACGAGCCTATAGAGCTAACAGAGGCTTCGTCTGGTGTTCAGACTTCCGCTCCACTTTTACTGATCGTTGATTATCTCGCAAAAGACTTCTCATTTAAGGATGCCTTCAATCGTTCAGTTATGAGCTATTTATATGAAACTGAACGGTTGGATAAGTTTAAGGCTGTAAGTGAACCTACAGGACTTCCTAAGATTGTGGATATACACATTGAGGAGCCAGAATTGAGCCTCTTTCCTGATGCACAGTGCAGAATGATAGATGAACTGGTCTACACCGCCACTCATGCGAAAGATGATCGTAAGGTTAATATCATGTTTGCAACTCATAGCCCTTATATCCTGAATTATCTGAATATAATGCTTAATCAAAATAAGGAAGGGCGTGCGAAACTGTCAAAGGATAATACTGCGATTTATCGTATTTACGATGGTTGTATAATGAACTTGCTGGTTAAGGATGATAAAGGTCATGATGTAGTTGATACTTTTGACTTGACGGAGATGATGACCTCAATATTCAATGAGTATAAAAAATTGACCAATGATTAATCTGTTAAAAACTGAGTTGCCACAGAATTATGGCATAACGCGCCCTAATATAAGACTTAATACTCGCATTGCATCTGGTCGAATAGAAGAGGGAGATTATGTGTCGTGCAAAAGCTGCAAGAGAGAGACTTGTAATCAGAAGATAATGATTGTAGATGCTGAAAACTACAATATAACAATTGTAGAGCATGAGGATTATGTCTGTCAGTTTAACGGAAAGGTTTTTGCGCAAGGTGGCAGGTGCGATTATTTATTGTTTGATGATAGGTTACATAAACTTGTATTTTGTGAATTAGGATGTTATTCTGAGGAATATGTAGAAAAGAAAAAAGCTGTGGCTCATAAGCAAGTAACAGAGTCTTTGCAAAGATTGTTGGATAAACCATCTGGCGTGAACGTTGTTAGTAGTTTTAGAGAAAGACAATTGGTGTTTTTCCGACGAGATCCTAATTTGCAGTCTCAAACTTTTCCGGCAAGAGGTGATGTAAGTAGAAATTTTCAAGCATTTATCAATAATCCAGCGACAACTTCTGCTTATTTGGAAGCAGACGAGAAGGTTAAGGATTGCTATGGAAATTCTATTGATGTGAAGTTTGTTATTGTAAACTATCCGTCTCCTTACAGATGGTAATCTAAAGATGCAGTTCTAAGGCTATTGTTAGTCAGTTTGCACTTGCTAATAAATTTACTACTTCTCACAACCTTGAAAAGAGCAATTATGCCTCATTTTTCTGCATAATGATTCGATTTTGATCTGTGTATTACAGATTGTGATTGAAATCCTCTTACAGTAAATTCGAATTTTCCTATTTCAGTCAAAAAAATCCCTCGCAGAAAGCATCTGCAAGGGACGTTTTTTATTCTGTAATCACTAGTGTCTCTTAAAAAAGTTTAAAATTAAGAATAAATACTTAATATACAATATTTTAGACATATAATACTCTGTCCGGGTTTTGAAATGCTTACCTTTGCTCTTGATTTTTAATTAGAGCAGATATGCATATTGGAAAGTTCGTTTTTGCACAGATTACAGAGTTCCTTCCCCAGAGGCAGTTTAGACGTATAGTTGCCAAGTTTAATGACAGAACTATGGGATGGTCTATGTCCCATTGGAGCCACATGCTGGTTCTTATATTTGGTCAACTAATGGGCTGTGGAAGCCTTAGGGAACTTACAGATATTACAATTGCTCATGGTAGAAAATCAAAACACCTTGGCTTTGGGAGTCAGCCCGTCAATAGACAAATACTTTCCAAGGCAAACAATCTCCGAGATTATCGCATTTTTGAAGAATTTGCGTTCTATATGGTCGGTATGGCACAATCCCGACGTCTCACAAAAGAATTTGAGTTGCATGGAAAATTTTATGCTATCGACTCTACAACCATCGACTTGTGCATGTCCGTTTTCAAGTGGGCAGAATTCAGAAGTACCAAGTCTGGCATCAGAATACATACGCAGATTGACATTGCAACCGAGATTCCTGTGTTCTATAGAATTACCAATGCCAAAGTGCATGATGTCAACTCTATGGAGTGGTTCACATACGAACTGCTGGCATGCTATGTCTTTGACAGAGGCTACTTTGATCTTTCCAGACTATACATGATCAATGTTTCCGGAGCATTCTTCATTATCAGGGAGAAAGGCAAACCTCTTTACGAGATTGTCAGTGGAGAGAGCATTCTTGACGGAGAGGACAACATTCTCAAAGATCAAAGCATTCGTTTTACAAAGAAGGAGAATAAGGAAAAATACCCTGGCATAATTAGAAGGATTGTCTATTATGCCCCTGAGTTGCATCGGAGTTTTACCTACTATACAAACAATTACTATCTAAGTGCCAAAGACATAGCCTTGCTTTACAAATACCGATGGCAGGTAGAACTGTTTTTCAAGTGGATAAAACAGCATCTTCAAGTGAAAAGATTTTGGGGCGAATCCGAAAATGCAGTTCGCATACAGATACATATTGCCATCATAACATACTGTCTTATCGGAATTATTGAGCATGACCTCAGTCTTAGGCGTCCTGTCTTTCAAGTAATGCGAATCTTAGGAAGTTCTTTACTTACCAAGGACAACATTATGGACCTCTTTTCCTCGCCAAAGGATATGGAAGAACCTAATGACGGACAACTAAAAATTGACTTTGATTTCAATTAACATTTTTTAAGAGACACTAGTGTTCTGTAATATTTCTGAAATTACATCTTAGCCATTGCCTGTTCAAGGTCGTTGATGATGTCGGTAACATCCTCAATACCTACCGACAGACGGATAAGGTCTGGTGCTACGCCTGCCTCCATAAGCTGCTCGTCGCTAAGCTGACGGTGAGTGTGGCTGGCTGGGTGCAGAACGCATGTGCGGGCATCGGCAACATGAGTAACGATGCTGATGAAGTCGAGGTTATCCATGAACTTGATGGCATCCTCGCGAGTGCCCTTCAGACTGAAGGCAATAACGCCGCATGAACCGTTTGGCAAGTACTTCTCGGTAAGAGCGTAGTTCTTGTTGCTCTTCAGTCCGCAGTAGTTAACCCAGTTAACCTTCGGATTCTTCTCGAGCCATTCAGCCACCTTCTGTGCGTTCTCGCAGTGGCGAGGCATACGCAGGTGAAGAGTCTCAAGACCAAGATTCAGCAGGAATGTTAGTCGCGTCTTTGGAAAAGATGCAACCATTATAATTGCATCAATATACGTATCTCGAACCTTCCCTCTTGCTATCCCCTTGCTACCATCTTGCTATCCCCTTGCTTGCCCGTACCTTTAAAGTCGCTTTTTTCCGTTTTCCCTGTATTATAATTCATTACTTTGTATATTGTTACAATATTACCTATGTCGAACTTGTGTAGAATTTCCATAACAGCAAACAAGTATCGGCTCAAAAAACGCGATTTTTGAGCCGATTCTGTCTGAATGATACCGAAGGAATCCCGAACCTTTCGGCTTGCTACCCCGAACCTTGAACGTACCCTGAACGTATCTTGAACGTACCTTCCCCGTAGCTACCCCGTTCCTACCCCGTAGCTACCCCGTACCTTCCGGCTTATTTGAAGCATACTTGAACGTAAGTTGCGGCTTGTAAAATGCTACCTTCTGGCTTTCAATTCTCTCTAAGTTCCCATTGTCAATTGTCAAATATCAATTAAAAGGATTCTCAATTTTCAAGAGACATCGTCAACTGTGAATTGTTTAAGATTTCTCAACCTTCAACTTTCAACAAAAAAACTCCTCCCTCGCAGAAAGCATCTGCAAAGGAGGAGTTTCTTATGTTGTAATATCTCCGAGATTTACATTTTTGCCATTGCCTGTTCAAGGTCGTTGATGATGTCGTTTACATCCTCAATACCAACCGACAGACGGATAAGGTCTGGTGCTACGCCTGCCTCCATAAGCTGCTCGTCGCTAAGCTGACGGTGAGTGTGGCTGGCTGGGTGCAGAACGCATGTGCGGGCATCGGCAA
>Ga0256407_10000412_pt1 | contig 103728 bp, 94 predicted proteins | sample RumenRJG_04DNA_FD_193489 | JGI IMG/M metagenome (GOLD analysis project Ga0256407, IMG submission 193489) | Bovine rumen microbial communities from Lethbridge, Alberta, Canada - RJG_04 | ecosystem: Host-associated > Mammals > Digestive system > Stomach > Rumen | place: Canada: Alberta... | reverse complement strand
ATCCAAGGAATATCCTTATGAGAGAATTCCGATAATTCTTTTGCACTCTTATCTGAATGTTTTTCAAGAGTTTTGTCTATGTGAGTTAATTCTCTAGCGGACAACATACTCAAATCAGGTTCCACTAATGGTAAATACTTCGTCATATCATGAGAAAATCTTTTAGTTTTTATCTCTTCAATTTCTCCAGCTTTTTCCATTTCTTTTGTCAATTTCGCAAAATCAATAGGTGTCGGCCCAAATGTATTTTTAATATATTTTAAGCCCATAAGTTGAGTTTCAAATAATTCATAGTAATCAAAATCTATAAAATAAAGTAATTTATACAAAACTGTTTGTCCAACATTTGGTTTTGCACCAACTTTTTTCAATATATACAAAAATACTTGTTTGAATTTTTCTATATTTTCTATTGGAATATTAATTCTTATATCATTGGTTTTTTCTTCAATTTGTTTTTCCCCAACAATGTTATAAGAATATTTTGTTGGCATTTTATTATCAATTATGCATGCATAATCGACATCAAAAAACCTTGCTAATTTTTCGACAACTTCAAGTGTTGGTTTTGATTCAAGATTTTCGTATTTAATATACGATTGTCTTGAAATTCCTATCTTTTTAGCTAGTTCATCTTGTGATAATTTTGATTCTTCACGAAGTTCTTTTAAAATACTTTTAGGCATAGTAATACCTCCATTAATATTATAAACTACATTAGCACATATGTCAAGATATATTAACAATAAAATGTAAAAAAATATTGACATATATACAAAAAAGTGCTTATATAAATTAAAAGGAAATATAGTTGAAAAATCCCATGATTTGATACTTTAACAACCAGAATACACACATATAAGGAGTTAAAATGGCTAAAAAAATCCCAATGGCAATATGTTATGACTTTGACGGAACATTATCTCCCGGGAACATGCAAGAATATGAATTTATGGATAAACTTGGCGTTAAAGCAATGTGGTTTTGGAAAAAATCTCTCAAATTTTCAAAGACACAGAACGCAGATCCAATATTATCTTATATGAAACTTATGTTAGATGAAGCTCAATATAAAGGCTTGCCAGTAACAAAAGATTACTTCAATAAATGCGGGAAAAATGTAGAATTTTTCCCAGGTGTTATTGACTGGTTTAAAAGAATTAACAACTATGGCAAAGAAAAGGGAGTAGAAGTTTCTCATTACATAATATCTTCCGGACTAAAAGAAATGATTGAAGGCACTGCTATTTCAAAAGAATTTAAATGCATATTTGCTTCCTCTTTTATGTACGATGCAAGCAATGTTGCATATTGGCCAGCAAATGCTGTGAATTATACAGCTAAAACACAATATTTGTTTAGAATAAATAAAGGTTGTTGCGATATTAACGATAATAAAATTATTAATCAATTTATCCCAGAAGATGAAAGGGCTATTCCTTACAAAAATATGATTTATATTGGAGATGGCGATACAGATATTCCTTGTATGAAACTTGTTAAGTTATCCGGAGGACATTCAATTGCCGTTTACAATCCCCGAAAAAAAGGGCGGAAAAATAAAGCCAAAAAGCTAATTTTTGAAAATCGTGTTAATATATGTGCAAATGCTGATTATAATAAAGGAAAAACCCTTGATAAATATGTAAAATCAATAATTGATAAATTAGCAACCGATTACCAAGTTTCTAAATTAGAAAAATAATAAAACTTGTACAAATACGATAAAAATCAATTATAAATATGTCAGTTTGTAAAATTATTCTGCTTTTATTCTTTCTTCACGCTAATGTTGTGTATCGAAGGAGGTTTTAGTATGAGAAAAGTTGGAATAAACCTTAATCCAAATGAGTTTAAACAATTAAGCAAGTGGTCGGAGAATATTTATAATACAGCAGTTGTTATAGATTATTTTGTTACAAATCAGCCGGAAATAGAAGAATGCTATAATCTTGCACCGGTTGTTAAACATTTACGAAATGATGCAGATGTGTTAAACGCATTCTTTATCGAACACGAAAAAGAAATTGAAGATTTAAATGCTGTTTAAAAGGTGTTTAAAAGCCGTTTAAATAGCGTTCAAAATTTATTATGTTCAAATGATACGATTTCAGGCAATTATACTTGATGTTTCCCGTTGAAAGAGTGATGAATGGTGTAACTTGAAAGGAGCATAATATGATTGAAATCGGTAAAAAATATAGATTGAAAAAGCTAAAAGGCTGGTTTGAAAAAGATAGCGAAGAGTTTACGGTTCTTTGTTTTGGTGAACACAATATTGTCGGCTGTGTCGCACCGGATGGTGAAAGATATGTATTTGATAAAGATTTTTTGATTGACCCCGACAAGCCGGATGAGATATACGCAGATATTACAATAACAAAAGGATAAATTATGGTTGAAAAAGATTATATGCTATACGGAACAAAGATTTTCAATTTAAAAACGCAAGAAATCGGTTTGTTGATTTGCTTGTGGGAGAACAAATTTGCTGATAAAACAGTCGATTTTGCAACTTGTGTTGATAAAACTGGCAGACGATATAACATTGAACTTGATAGTATCAGAGGGTTTGAGGATGATTTTTGCAATAAGTAAATGTTACATATATTCGTAGTATAATGCTCTTGAAAGGGAAATTTTATGTGTAATATAGAAACAATAAAATCTGTTATAGAAGTTTTGTCTGCATTCTTAACACCAACTGTTGCAATATGCACAGCATATTTTATATATCAGCAGAAAAACATACAACGAAAACAACAAAAAATGGAATTACTAAAATTGCGTATTGAACACATTAGGTCTATATTTGATAGTTGGGGAAATTTTCATCAAGATATACACTATATAAAAGGATATAAAGCAGAAATTATTGTTCCAAATGGTATGAACGAAGAAAGCGTGATTTTCCCAATGGAAAAAATAAGGGCAGAATTATATAAATATAATCTATCTACAAAATATCTTTTTACAGATGAAATTTATGAATTAGAAAAATCTATTATAGAATCACTAAGTAAATTTATTCCTTCACACGGAACACCATTCTCTGTATATGGTTTACCATTGGAAGATTATACAAAAAATAGAGAAATGTTTAACGAATTATATAAAAAATACGAAGAAATTATGGATAAAGAAAGTAAGTTAAGTTATTAAATATTATATTAAATCTCATTTAAACCTTCTAAAACAGATTTTCTATATTCCTTTTCACCAATCATATTTGAATAATGCATAATTTTCACTATTTTAAATTCATCTGATAAATATTTTTACTTTTGTTTTAATAGCATAATAAAATATAAATATGTCAGATGTGGGCATATGTATTCATAAAGAGCAATAATTATATTCTGTTTAAGTCACAAAAATCCTTATAAGTACAATATTTGCAAGTACTGTCTTTGTAGCTTGGCTCAAAATGATGAGATTTTATCCCTTTTACGGCATTTTTAAATTTTTCTACGGCTTCTAAAATTTCATCTTGCGTATAGTTTAGACCGTCATTTTTTGATTGAAAGTCTTCCGGATAAATAAATTTTGTAACAGTAACTTTGTTGCCGGTTGATTGTTCATAAAAATATTTATACCAAGCCATCTGATTATAATAATCTTCGTGTTCACCTTCTATTTTTATTTTAGAATTTTTATTGTTACCGGTTTTGTAGTCATATATTGCAAATGTTCCATCCTCACGTTTGTCAATTCGGTCAATTATTCCAAAAAATTTTGTGCCATCCTCAAGAACGTAGTTTACTTTTTCTTCCTGTGCAACTAAATTTGTTGGGGTGGTATTTGCTATTTGGCAATAATATTCATCAAGTTTCTTTTCTCCTCTTTGTTCAAAATTCAGCCTTTGCTCGTATGATTCCATAGGCAAATTGGCAAGTTCATCTTTAAACCATTTTATAAATTGAGATTTTTCAGGAGTGGTTTTATTCTCTTGAATAAATCTTATTGCTTTTTCGCAAGCCTTATGAACAGCCTTCCCATAGCTTAATGCATTCGGATTCCCGTCTTTAGCTTTAAGTTCTAAAATATCTTCATATAAATATTGTCTTGGACATTTGAGATATTTATTTATTGCAGTTGCGGAATAAGACCTGTCTGCTAATTTGGCATCTAATAATTCGTTAAAATCTTTTTTATAATCATAATCTCTTTTTATTATCATTTCATTAACTTGTTTCCAATATGAATCTTCATCATATTCAAACGGGGTTGGTTCTTTTTCTAATTCGTCTTGAATTGCAACTATAAAATTTGTAGGCTTCTTGATGCTTGTACCTATTTTTTCCGGATAAGACATTCTCAGTGTATGTTTTGCTCTTGTCATTGCTACATACATTAATTTCGTAGCATCCGACGGTTTAACCTCGTTTTTCAACTCGTCATCACTTTTATACTCCGATTCATCAAGCGGGATATCCGGTTTTAATGAGCTGGTAGAGCTTTCCCATTTGCGTGATTCAAGTGTAGGCATATAAACATATTCAAATTCACGTCCTTTTGCCCCATGATATGTACATAATTGTACGGCATTTAGCGTTACCGGAGATTTATCTGTACAAATTCTTTCATCATCTTCTATAATAGATTTTAAATAATCATAAAACTCTTCAAGAAAACTTGTTCTATAAATTTCTGAGAATCCAACTGCTTCATCTATAAATTTTTTGATCCCTGCAACACTTTCAGATCTGTTAATATCAGTATTTAAGTAGTAATCAAAAATACCTGTTTTTGCTCCGATTTCAAGAATCGTATTTTTTATATTTTCTTTTGATTTGTATTCTGTTAAATAATCATAAGTATTTAAAAAGTTTTCAAATTTATCCGGCTCAACAAATCTACTTTTATCAATATTTCTCAATACTTCTATAAAAGTTTTTCCTTTTGAAACTTCTTCATATAAAATCTGATAATCTTTTGGATGAATATTAAAAGGTTTTGCTACCAAAAGTTCAAAAATTCTATATGAGTACATCTCAGGGTTAATCAAAAATTGAATGTAAAAATAAAGAATGTTTACTGCAGGAATTGTAAATATATCCTTTCCCTCTTTTAATTCAAAAGGAATATTTCTTAATTTCAGCATTTCGCCAAAGGATTGTGCTTCTGCATTTGAGCGTGTAAGTATTGCAATTTCAGAGTATAGCTTTTCGCCTGTTTTTGAACTTTTTGGACAATCGTCAGAGTTAATGAGCGTTTCTATCTCATTTACAATTTCTGTATATTCTTGCATTACGTCTGCGTATTTATAAAATCTGACAGGTTTATCCTTTGCAATCATTTCTTCATTTTTTGCAATCAAATCTTTATTAATCGGATTGCCGTCTTTATCCTTAAAATTATGTGAATTGATTAAACTTAAAGGGTCTTGTGCAATAATAGCTCTAGCTGCATCAAGAATACTTTGAGTTGAGCGCATATTTTCTGTCAGACAAATAATTTTCGTATCAGGAAACTCTTTTAAGTAATTCTCTATGGTATCGAGTTTTGCACCCTGAAAACGATAAATAATCTGATCATCATCTCCAACAACAAATACATTTTCAGTTTCAAGGGCGTGAGAGAGTGCGAAAACTATCTCATTTTGAGATTTGTTTGTATCTTGATATTCATCCACCATAATATATTCGTAACGATTGGCAATTTTATGTAAAAAAGACGGGCTTGATTCAAATTTATCAAGTACCATATTTATCATGTCATTGTAATCAATATACCTTTGTTCGGTCATTTTTTGTTGATATAGTTCATAGAATTTCCAAAGTTCCTTTGCCTGTTCAACTTTTTTTATGGCATTTTCTTTTTTGTCATAAGGCGGGTTTTTATATCGTTTATTTCGGCCCTGTTCAACATCTTCAATTAATTCTTCAATTCTTTTAATCTCCGGTTCCCAATCAGGATTTTCTCTCAAATTTTTGAAAAACTTTTCTTTAGTTAAGCGGTTTTGTTTAATCGCACTAATCCTACCTTTAATTTTATTAATGTAATAATAAGGGTCATTTTTATCAGTTCTAAAATAAACAGGGTGAATTTCATCAATACATTCTTTTACAAATGCTTTTGAAATCGGCTCAGAAATTACTTTATAATTTGAAGGAATTTCAAAATCATCCGGAAATTCTTCAATAATACTGCAGCAGAAACCGTGATAAGTAAAAATTTGAACCCCACAGGATATGACATTTAACTCGTTTTCAATACGTTTTTTCATTTCGTTTGCAGCAGCATCAGTGAATGTAAGGCAGAGAATTTTTTCAGGCTCAATCCCTTTTGACAACATATTTTTTATACGTTCAATAATTGTAAAAGTTTTTCCTGTACCGGGTCCAGCAAGGACAAGATATTTCCCTTGAATATTGTCAATACATTCTTGTTGTTTTCTATTTGTTTTTACCACTTCCGTCAACATACTTATATTTTCTCCTGCATATCAAATTCTATATATTATATACTATCATAATATTATGTCAGATTTGGTCGTAACTTTAGCATAGTTAACTTCAATTTATATTAAAAGTCGTTTTTACAATATCATTTAATTTTTGTTTTATAAGTAACCAATCTTGATTTAAATCTAAAACATTGATTCCAATTATATTTCCCCCCATATTATAACTATTTTCTGGTGTTATAAATTCATCTTCTGTTTTTGCATATAGTAAAAGTCCTTGCACATTCCCCACTTTATTAACATCTTTATTTTTGACATATGTATATATTTGATAAAGGTTTCCTGAAATATATGATGCTTTATCATAATGTATTGCGTACGAATGGTTATAAAATTTAGTATCAATAATTAGTATCTTATCATTTAGTTGCAAGGTAATATCTGATTTCATAGATGGAAGGAAATCTATATTTTCATCTTCTGCAACATCCCATTTGATTTGGCTAGCTTCGGGTTTTAAATAATTATAGTGGTAAATATAATATTCAAGTACAAATTTTTCATACAGCCTGTGCATTAGTTGCGGATCTATAAAATTATTTATGGTAACATTTCCTTTTTCATCCGTCATTAACATACCTTTGACAATTAAATAGCAAATATTTATTAACATTTTATATGTTGCGTTATTGCGATGGTAAGTAATACTATTCCAACTTTTATTTTTTAAACTAACCTCTTCTACATCCTGAAAAAATAATAAAATTTTCTTTAAGTTTTGCTTATTAAATTCTCTAACATTTCCCTTTTTTAATAGCAAAAGACAAGTACTCTTTAGCACTTGGTTAAAATAAGAATTTTCAGTAAATTCATCAAATTCACAAAAAATTTTTCTTTTCATCAAGCTATTATTTTTAACAGATTGAGTTATATTTATTTTTCCTCTGACACACTTTAGCTCTTCTGCCTGCTCTTCATATTCTTTGTACAATCCACGTTTTAATTGATTTGAAATCCCTTTGTATAAAATTACAGACATTAGGTCTTGCATATTTTCAAAATCTTCTAACACAACAGAATCTTTTGTTATACTCTCCAATGTTTTAAAAGCATAACAAAGCATATAATAAATGTTTTTAATCAAAATATTTTTTGATTTAATCATTTAATGCATTCCTAAGATTATCTGACCAAGTTTTAATATTGTTAGGTTCGTCAAACCAATATTCTTTTAATAGCGGAATAATTTCATATTCAACGATTGAATTTAACCATTCGTCACTGATTGTATCTGCCTCTGTACAGAAATAGCTATGCCCAATTTGGAAGCCAATTCCTAGGCTATCATCTGTCGATATAGTTTTGTTCAAGTTTCTAACAGTTTCAATTAACCTTTTGTATTTTACATTATTATTTTTGCCGTCAATATATGCACTAAATTTATCCGTATCAAATGCCGGTTCAAATTCAAAGAAAGCAAATCTACGTCTTAGAGCATAATCAATCATCGCAAGACTTCTGTCTGCAGTATTCATCATCCCAATTATGTATACATTGCTTGGAACGCTAAATTCTTCATTCCTGTACAATAATTGTAAAGATTGCCCTCTTTTATCATTTTCTATAAGCATTAACAATTCACCGAAAATTTTGCTCATTTTACCACGGTTTATTTCATCAATTATAAAAAAGTATTTATTGTCACTGTCTTCTTCAGCAGCTTTGTTTAAAATGTTCCGGTGATAGTGTTTTTGGTTTTTGATTGTGCTTTGGTTCAGTTATTTGTTGTTTTACCTGCGGTAGATTTTTCAAAATATTCATCAATGAATACATTTCTGCTTGCGGGATTTGTTGGTTATTGTCAATATCATTTGAGATTTTATCCATAATTTTTTGAGCAAAGTTTAATAACTCACGATTAAATAGTTCTTGCTCTCTGCCTTTTTCAAACCTCTTTTTATCCCATTCGTATTCTTTCTTCCAATAGAATAAAGTTCTGCGAGAAAGATCAAGTTTTTTACCAATCAAATCGAGCGTTTGCTTTTCGTAAACATACAAATGTTCAGCTTGGTTTAATTTATCAAATTTTGTCATAGTTTCTCCTTATTTACACATTGAATTTCTAACACCAAAATACGGATTATATTTAATATACCCTTCAAAAAACGCATATTTCATAATACTTCCAACCAAAGTAACACCATTACTTGCTGTTTTAGGTTTATATTTTGATTTCATCATAGTCATAAAATCTATTAGCATTTCATAGGTTATTTCATCAATATATTTTTCGCCAAAATATGGCAGAATGTTATATTTGAGTTGGTATCGGTAACCTTTATACGTTGAATAGGTCAAATCTCTGTTGTTTAAATAATACAAAGCTATATCTTTAAATAAAATCTTCTTATTTTTATATAGTTTTGGTTTTGCAATAAATTCAAAAGTTTGTTCTTGCTCCGGCTCCTTATATTTATACAGCCCTTGTTCAAAAACCAATTTACCACCGTTCAAAAGATGTTCAAGTTCCGTTTTAACATCACTTTCTGTAATCATTTCAATTTCATCAAGAGTAAATTCTTTTAAATGTCGCGCTAATTTTTCTATGTTCATATTATTTGACTTATGACCTCCATATTTATTTCTGCTAAACTATTATCTTTCGCAAATATTTCCATTTGGTTTATTAACTGAACAATTTGTCTGAACCTGTTGTATTTTGAGAGGATATATTCAATAGTATCAGGGGTAAATGGAATCTCTGACAACTGATTAATAATTTGGCTTAAATCATTTACCCCAAAAGTTTCAAACTTTAGAATTTCTGAAAACCTATCATAAAGATGCTCGTACCGTTCAAGTTTCCTGTGAACCATACCCATTCCAATAAATATTATCGGGCATCCTGTTTCATCGTGAATATCCCGCAAAGTTTCAATAGTTTTATAGTTATTCATCAGGTAATCAATTTCATCAATAAAAATAACTTGCGGGTTATTTTTCAGCTTTTTGACAACAATATTAAAATTATCCGAAGTCAAAAACCTTGGTATTTCATCAAGCTCTTTAACCATTTCTTCAAGCAGCCATCTACCCGTCATAAGGTTTGATGCTCTTAAATAAATTCCGTCATATTTACACGCAAGCCACAAAGCTGTCTGAGATTTACCAAGTCCGGGCTCGCCGTAAACAAGTCCCATTTTCGGAATATTTTTCGGTTTGTTTATCAAATTTTCAACTAGTCCGATAAAGTTTTTCACATTTTGAGTTTTAACAAATATTTTCTTCATACAACAATTGATACTCCTTTGTTTGCTTAAATTCTGTTATCCAAGGATTATTAGGATCATTTTTTACAAGATACTCATATTTTTCTGAATTATTTTTGAACAGCGTTTGAACCCTTTTTGAATCCGTTTTGAACGGCGTTTGAAGGGGTAAATGAGAATCATATTGTTCTACTTTGGTTTCAAGTAGTTTTATATCTTCCGTTTCCAAATATTTTTTAACGGATTCAACTGTTTTCTTTTTTAACTGTCGCTGACGAACAATTTTTTGCTTGTAATCCTCATAATCTTTTACATCACCTAAAAGTTTTGCCATCGGATGAGTTTCGGTTACACGTTCTGCCGAACATAAATATTCGCCTTTTGGGGTGTAAACTTTGATGCTTGAGAGGTTGAAAAGATTATATTTAACAAGAACTTTGCTTTTAAATCCATATAACCTTTCATCAAAATAATCACAGTTTAAAAACCTAATACCGTTTCGCTGAATTGTTTTTACTTTTGTTGCGAGCATTAAATCGTCAAGCGTATTAATATCAATATTCTGCCGTTTTCTTTCTGAAAACACTTCTGTAATTGTTTTATCCGGAGCGTTTGGACAAGGTTGAGAATTCTTAAAACTCAGCCACATATCTATCATTTTTATTGTTTCTTCAATTGTCGGAACGTATTCGTTATGAAGGTTTTTGTGGAATTTTTCATTTCGCATCATATAGGCAGGTTTGTTATTTATTGATGAGCCGATATAGCTCGGTAACAATTTTTCAAATCCTTCCTGAAATTCTTTAAAGAATCGCTCAATTACTTTTGCTCTTGCATTATATGGTCGTGCAAAAATTGTTTCTATGCCAAGTTTTGAATATAATCCGTTAAATCCTAACTCACTAAATCCTTTATCATCCGTAAAATATTTGGCTCTAAATGCTCTGCCGTTATCCTGATAAACGACTTTCGGTATCATATCAAGATTCATAATGGCATTTCTAAGAGCAGAAGCTATACACTGTGTATTTTCTTCAAGCATAATTTCATAACCTACAAGTGCCGTTGATTTCCAATCCAAAAATCCGACAAGTGTTGCTCTGCAGGGTTTGCCTGTAAACGAATTTATTACCTGAAATGCTAATTTATGTCCGTCGGCTACTAAAATATCCCCGACTTCAAGTAAACTTGCATCACGTTTTATGTATGGTTCGACTTTATCCGATAGTGCTTTTTCTCCATCACGTGCAAGAATCCATTTGTCATAATTGTTATCCTTAAACCATTTTGCATAACGTCTGAATGTAATATCAGCTGGAATAAAACTCTGTCCTTGTTCTTTTAATTTATATTTGGTTAACGCGATTGCTTTTCCGATTGAAAGTCTATTTGGGTGCAAAAGCAATCCCATAAATATTTTTATTTCATCGTCATTAAGAACGGTTCTATATTCATCGACGCTGCTGTATTTGTACTGTGGCAATAATTTCGTGTAATCTTCCGTTCCGTTTAGCATTGCATACCAACGGTGTAAACTTCCGCGGGAGATTTTACCTAAAATCTCAAATAAGTGAGAGGTTGAAGTATTATGCAATTTCACAAAATCATAATCGGCTTGAAGTTTATTTTGAGATTGCTTTCTAAATTCAAGCCATTTATGCACAATGTCTAATCTTGCTAAAGCTATTTGTTTACATTTTTCGGGTGTGAAGTTCGTCATAATAAATTACCTCACACACATTCATCACTCACCTTTCGGAATAAATCAAGTCCTAAATCTCAATCTCAGAGACATTTTGACACATATCAAACTAAAAGATAAATTGTTTTTGCACTTTATTGCACTTATTTGCACTTGCTAAAATTCAAATACCAAGCGGGATAGATGCTGAAACAAGTTCAGTATAACTAAAAACGAGTGCAAAATAGTGCAAAAAATAGGACAAAAGTGCAAGAATAGTCCGGCAAATCTCTACACTAAAAATCTGCCTCTATCGCCCTAAAATTAGGCATACTTACAACAAAACTCCCATCACAACTGTCCTGAAAACCTATACCAAAAGTCCCGTTAAAAGGTAGCATTAAAAAAGACAATGGTTAAAACCATTGTCGTATCTTGCTTTTAAAATTTGGGACCGGAGGGATTCGAACCCACGACCAAGGGATTATGAGTCCCCTGCGCTACCGCTGCGCCACAGTCCCATGCGGTATAAATAAATTAACACCAACAATGAAAAAAATCAAGTAGATGATTTAATTACTTCATTCTTTATAATTTGATTCGCTCCGATAATTTGGGAGTTAATATCCGTGTATATTTGGCTGTTTGATGCTATTATACAGTTTTTTACCGATATATTTTCACCAATATGTACGTTATCCCAGATGATACTGTTTTCTATTGTTGAATTCTTTCCGATAACCGTATTTTGTCCGATAGTTGAACAACCCACAAACTTTACGGTTTTATCAATTTTATCGGAAGCTGAGATATATTGTCCGCAATCTGTTTGAACTATAGGTGTATAAGAAAAAGAACATTTCCCTTCAAATAAATCTTGTGTTGTTTGTTTATACTGATCTAAAGTTCCAATATCACTCCAGTATTCAGTTATTTCAAAGGTGTTTATAGCATGTTCTTCCAATAATTTTGGAAATACGTTTTTTGCAAAATCATAAAAAGTGTTTTGTGGAATATAATCAAATATTTTGTAGTCAAATATATATATACCAGTGTTAATGAAGCTGCTTTTAGCTTCTTCAACAGATGGTTTTTCTTGGAATTCCGTGATAAAACCTTTGGAGTCTGTAACAACAACTCCGAAGTGGGAAACATATTCTTGCGGAATTCGTTTTATGCCAATAGTTGCTATGGCGTTTGATTTTTGGTGTATTTCAATACCTTTTTTTATATCTGCATTGGTAAGTCCGTCGCCTGAGAGAACAACAAATGTAGAATTTTTATCAAAAAATTTTTGACATTTTTTTACCCCACCCGCAGTACCTGACAGAGTATCTTCAACAATATAGTTAAAATTAATTCCAAGATCATTATTGGAATATCTATCAATAATTTGATCAGAAAGGTAATAAGTATTACAAATTACATCTTTAATACCTATTTGTGCCAATTTTTCAAAAAGAATAGTCATAACAGGTTTATTAGCAATAGGCACAAGTGGTTTGGGAACACTCAGAGTGAGTGGCTCCAATCTTGAGCCAACACCAGCAGACATAACCATAGCTTTTATTTCTTTATCCATAAGAATATAATAGCTAAAAAAAATATTATTGCAAATAAAAAATAAGGTGATATAATTATTATAGTTTCTGGGCTTATAGCTCAGTTGGTAGAGCAGTTGACTCTTAATCAATTGGTCGTGGGTTCGAGTCCCACTGAGCCCAAAATAGAGAAAGGACTTATGTTCTTTCTCTATTTTTGCTTAGTAATGGACGAGAACCCCTTTAGGTTCGAACGCGAGCGAGCTGATGCTGGAGTGCTTTTGCTGAATGTGCAACAGCACAGAAAGCAAAACACGGAATTGCCGTTAATTGCGAGCGACCAAGACAGTCCCACTGAACCACTATAAAAGAAAATCGTATTAATGCGGTTCCCTTTTATTTAATTTATTTTAATTAAACTTTGACATCTTTTATTATGAAATATATAATATATAAGTGGCTATTTATATAAAGCTTACCTAAAATATTGGAATTATTATGCAAAAAAAAATTACTATTGACAAAAATAAATGTATTCATTGCGGAATGTGCATAAAAGATTGTATGACAGGATGCATAGAATTTGATAACGAAAAAATACCACAATACAAAACGGGAGCAACATCCAGATGCGTTGGCTGTCAACACTGTATGGCAATCTGTCCGACAGGAGCTTTAGCTTTCGGAAACAGAAATCCTGACAACTCATCAAAAGTTAGCTGTGGCAATAGTGAAGATTTATTAAACCTGATAAAATCAAGAAGAAGTTATAGAGCATATAAAGATGAGAACATTCCGTTTGAAAAACTCAATAGAATAAAAAGAATGCTTTCATTTGCTCCAACCGGAGGAAATGCAAATAGTCTGCATTTTTCAATTGTAGAAACAAAAGAAAAAATGGATAAGATTCGAAAAATCACTTATGAAAAATGCAAAAATATAAAAAATGGAGCATCTATATTACAAATTGCTCATGACAGTTTTGCAAAAGGGAATGATATAATATATAGAAAAGCTCCGGCAATGATTGTTGTTGCAGTTGATAAAAGCAAAGCTTTTATAGGGTGTGAAACTGCTGATCCTATAATTGCATTATCATATTTTGAATTGTATGCACAAAGTCTCGAATTGGGCACATTATGGTGTGATTTTGCTTTAATGGCATTAGAACAAATCCCAGAAATTCGTGATATGCTAAAAATCCCTGAAAACTACACCTTAGGTTATGTTATGCTTTTTGGGGTACCTGCAGTCGAATATAAACGGACAACTCAACCTGAACCTTTCAGTATAAGATCAATCAGATAGCCTCAGCATCATATAATCTTTTAATGCCTTATGCCAATCTCTACAAATTCCGTCATTATCCATAACGCTGTATTTTGGTCTTTGGGCAGGACGAGGAAATTCTTCTGTTGTACAGGGCTTTAAATTTACAGATATTCCTGCCAGCTTAAATATTTCTTTAGCAAATCCATACCAAGAAGTTTTACCGTCGCCACAAACATGGTAAATACCATAAGGCTTTTCTTCAGACAAAATTTTTACTATTCCGTTAGAAAGTTCTACAGTCCATGTCGGACATCCAACCTGATCATCAACAACTTTTAGCTCCGGTTTATCTGCTAAAGATATCATAGTTTCTACAAAGTTTTTGCCATGTATTCCGTACAACCAAGCTGTACGTGTAATATAATATTTCTGACAGTACTTTCTTACAGCTTCTTCACCCTGTAACTTTGTTAAGCCGTAATTGTTTATAGGATTAGTTTTATCATTAGGTTTATATGAATTTCCTTCCGCTAATGTCCCGTCAAAAACATAATCCGTTGAAATATAAACTAACGTAATATCATTTTTTCCACACACTTTTGCCAAATTTTCAGTTCCAATCACATTGATTTTTTTTGCCGTTTCAAAATCTTCTTCTGCCTTATCTACATTTGTATATGCAGCACAGTGAATAACGATATCCGGTTTTTCTGTTTCCAAAACAGACTGTACCATGTTGAAATCAGTAATATCCAAATTCTGAATATCTGTTTCAAAGACTTCATATCCTTCATCTTCCAATATTGGACACAAATCCTGCCCCAACATACCGTTTGCACCTGTTACCAAAACTTTTTTAGACATTTAAACCGGCTTTCTTTTCTTCAATATGTTTAATCCAGTCTTGATTGTTCAAATACCAATCTATAGTTATTTTTATACCTTGTTCAAAAGTGACTGAAGGTTCCCAACCGAGCTCTGATGTAATTTTGTCATTTGATATTGCATAACGTCTGTCGTGTCCTAATCTGTCTTGAACGTATTCAATTGATGACTCATCTTTGCCCATTGCATCAAGTATCAAATGGGTAATTTCTATATTTGTCTTTTCATTGTGCCCGCCAATATTATAGACTTCGCCTATTTTACCTTTGTGCAAAACTTCATCAATAGCTTCACAGTGATCATAAACATATAACCAATCCCGAACATTCAAACCGTCACCATATACAGGAACTTTTTCTCCTCTTAAAAGTTTTGAAATAAAGAACGGAATAAGTTTTTCAGGATATTGATATGGCCCGTAATTATTTGAACATCTTGTATTCAAAACAGGCAGTTTGTATGTTTCATGATAAGCTCTGACAAGCAAATCTGCGCTAGCTTTTGACGCCGAATATGGTGAATTCGGAGCAAGCGGTGTTGTTTCATAGAAATATCCGGTTTTGCCTAAAGTTCCATAAACTTCATCTGTAGAAACTTGCAAATATCTTTCAATTCCTAACTCTTTGCATGCTTGTAAGAGGTTTAACGTTCCTTGAACATTTGTTTCTACAAAAATTTCCGGGTGCTTAATAGAATTGTCGACATGAGATTCCGCAGCAAAATTAACAACGCAATCGCATTCATTTACAAATTCTCTAACAAGATTTCTGTCACAAATGTTTCCGTGCACAAATTTATAATTGGGATTGTTTTCAACATCCTTAAGATTTTCCAAATTCCCGCAATATGTTAATGCATCAATATTTATAACCTTGTAATCGGGATGTTTTTTTAATATATGTCTGACATAGCAGCTTCCGATAAATCCTGCTCCACCTGTAACTAAAACTGTTGTCATTAACCTATTTCCTCTCTGTTAATATCTTTTAATTTCGGTTGAACCTTATCTTTTTCAGACAATAAAGGTTCAAAATCAATTTCCCAATCAATATTTATATCAGAATCGTTCCACAAAACGCCTCTATCTGCTTGCGGATTGTATTCTCCACTTGCTTTATACAATAATTCAACCTCATCAGACAAAGCAACAAAACCATGAGCAAAACCAACCGGAATATAGAGCATGTGTTTGTTTTCTTCAGATAATTCAACCTTTACATATTGTCCAAAGGTTTCGGAATTCGGTCGGATATCAACTGCAACATCATAAATTCTACCTCTGCCGCATCTAACAATTTTTGCCTGACCATAAGGAGCTGCCTGATAATGCAAACCTCTCAAAACCCCTTTTGAAGATTTTGAATGATTATCCTGATTAAATTCGACATCAATACCGTTTGCAAAGAAATCGGATTTTTTGTATGTTTCCATAAAAAACCCGCGATTATCACCAAATACTTTAGGCTTAACCAGTATAACATCTTTTATCTTTTGTCTTTCAAATTCAAACGGCATAACATACCTCCGCAAAAATTATAGCACAAATTTTTTCTCTTAACTTTTATTTTTATTCCCATAATAGTAATAATTTTGTGACTTTTGTCATAGGAGTTGCCTAAAAAGAATATTTTGTTTAGAAAGTATTTTAAATCATATTTGAAAAATTCAAACTTTTTATATAATTGTGATTTTTGCTCAATATTGAGTTTTATAGCTAGTAAATATTTTTGTCTGTAATATTTTTTATAACGTTCTTTAAATATTTGAGCATAACTATTTGCGGAAACTCGCCATAATGTAAGCGGTTCTTCGATATAATACATATTTTCGTTTGCCATTTGACTCCACAAATACCAATCCAAGTAAGCATCAATGGGACTGTTAAAATCGCAATTTAGCAAACAATCTTTTTTGCACATTACGCAAGAAAATGATGGGATTACATTTACTGAGTAACTTTTTTGCATAATTTTTGACGGGAAATTTTCCGCTGCGAGCAGTTCAGCTCTTGCGTTCATGTAGTTACTATATGTTTCAATAGTTTTTTCACCCCCAAATAATTCAACTTCAGAAAATATAAGTCTGACATTTGGGTGTTTTTCAATAATCTTGATTTTCTTTTCGATTGCATCGGATTTCAATATATCATCACACTCAAGAAAATGCACCCAATCAGAATTTACTTTGGTTAGGGCATATTGAATAGTCTTTTTTAACCCAAGATTTTTATGATTTTTGTGAATATATAATTTTATTCTCTCATCTTTTTCACAATAAGATTTAATTATATTAACAGAATTATCCTTAGAACCATCATCAACAATGATTAATTCCCAATCTTTATAAGTTTGGTTCAAAACACTTTCAATAGTTTCTTGAATAGTATTTTCACAATTATAACTGGCTGTTATTATTGAGATTTTCATTTAGTTTCTGCTTTCAAATTTTTTACTCTTATTTTTATTTTTATTCCCAGAATTGTAACTACTTTATGCTTTTTGTCATTTACATATATATTTTTTAATGAAAATATTTCATTGAATATTAAATATAAAATTGGCATTTTACCAAATTTAGGATTGCTGTTCCAACCGGTCTTAAGCTTTTTAGAGAATGCATCTTTACCCCAAGGGGAAATTTTGTAATATTTCCACCATATATTATAATAATTTTTAACATTTTGATTTATCCAGGGTTTATTTCCAGCAACATAATGAATAATTTGGGGATTATTATAAGCATAATCAAGTTTTTCTGCGGGATAAGGTAGTCTGTCAAATATAGTATCATTATAATTTACTGTTGCAAATACATTATATTCCGGCGGAAGAAAGTAAACCTTTTCTATATTATTTTGACTAAAAATTATATTTAGCACATCTTGATCTGCATAGGGAAGATTTGGTCTGTTTTTTAATATGTTTATACATTGCTCAAATATACCCATTTGTTTTGCAAGTTTTATATCGACAATATAAAATCCTGCATTAAAATAAGGAAATTCTAATGGATTTTTTTTAAATCTATAGAACTCCTCAAGCTCAAAACAATGACTTAATAACTTTTCACGACGCTGCATTGCAATAGGTTCAATTACAGCTCCAAACATCTTATTTTCGGGTAATGTTATTTTTGACAAATCACAATTTACAATCATATCCCCATCAATATAAAAACAAATATCAACATCATCCGGCAAAATATTGAACATTAATAAACGAAACAAACAACTGATTGTAATCCATTTATTTCTAAAATTGCTGTCATTCACAAAATCAAATAATTTTAAATAATTTTCCATTGCTATATAGTTTATTTCGCAATTATATTTCAATTTTAATTTATCAATTTCTTTAATATCATCTTGTAACCATCCTTGATGAAATAAAAAAAATCTTGCTCGACAATCGTCTGATATATTTTCCAGTATTGAAGTCATAGCAATTCCTAAAATTTTTGTATAATTTTTATCGCCGGTAAGTACAATATTTATATTTTTCATCTGTTACCTTTTTTAATTGACAATTTCATTCCAAATAAAGTAAATTTTATAAAATGTTTCTTTTTGTTGATATTAATATTTATAATTTCTTTTCTTAAGCTTGGATATTTTTGCTTATAATCAATAATTTTACTCGCCAACTTTCCTGAACGCATTTTAGAAAAGTTCAAATTTTCACTGTTACATTTATTTGTAAAAAATAGTCGTATCAAATCTAATATATTTAAGATAGGAGCATACTCACGATTTTCAGTGCCGCAAAAACTGTGCGGAATACTACCTACAATATTGGCGACATCTCGATTTATACGATAGTGTATAAATTCAGAATATATTCGCATTATGTTATGTTGGATGACATTTCTACACTTAAAAGTTTTTGTATACTCCAAAATACCTTCTATATATTTATCTAATTCCCATTTTTTTATAATATCTGCAAAATCTTCTTCCAAAACTGGATTTCCGGTTTTATCATAGCAAATTGTTTGTCCATGCGGAGCTTTTGTTAAAAGCTCTAATGTATTTGCAAGCAAAGGAGTTTTTATCCCATAAAAATACAATCTTTTTACTTTTTTTGAATTAAATATACCAGGTGTTGATGCAAGATAAAAAGAAATAAGATTACCTTTATAAAAAGGTTCCATTAATTCGGCAAGACAATTCTGAGAGAAACCGGAACCATCAAGTTCCACAAAAGCGAAGTTAGAATCTTCACAATTTATATTTTCTTTAAGATATTTTATTGCTAACTTTTTCTTCTCTTTATTATATTCAACTGTCCTTTTTAGAAATTCATCATTCGATATAAGTAATTCTTTTAATTTTTTAAATTTAGACAATTTCAACTTACCTTTTTTATAATTTTTAAACTCTTTTGGTAATAACCCTACAAATTCTTTTTCAGGGATTTCAAATTGTTCATCTAGTTTTTTATATGACCACATTGCAGTTTCTACAAATTGTTTATATAATTCTTTGTTATCTATACTTAAAGCAGGAGCTCTCCAAGCTTTTCTGGAACCATATATATAACTGGTTTCAATACCAAGATGTTTTTCAGTGATTAACACATCTGCCATTAATTTTAATATGTAACCATCTCTTGCAATAAAATATAATCTTTTAATTCCTCGTTTAATACTTTGTTCTAAAATCCAGTTTATGTAAGGATAAAAAATAGGAGCAGAGAAAGAAGCGCCAAATTTGTATTTTTCAAATTTGTCTTTTTCTAAAAGCCTAATATTTTTGCTGCAACCTATTGAAAGCTGTACATAAGAATTCAAAAATTCTTTCTGCAGCAATTCTTTTTCATAATCTTCTAACTTTACATAAGGGTATCTTTCCACATTTATACCTAATTTTGCGGCACATTCACAATCGCAATATTCATTATCTCCAATATGCAACCAATTTGAATATTCCACATTTTCTTTTTCTTTTACATATTCAAACAGCTTACATGTCGTTTTCATATACCCTAAAACGCTTGATAAATATAATTTTAAATCAGATAAAATTGGATTTGCTTTATTTAGTATGGTCTTGATAACATTTTCAGGTAAATACATATCCGAAATTAATATAACTCTTTTGTTTTGTTCTAAAAGGCTTTTTATTCTTTCAATATTTTCAGTTATTGGAACAATATTATTTATTTCGGTTTGAATTTCCAAATTTTTAATTTTTTCAATTTGTTCATCTGTTAAAAAATGAATTTCTTGAAACTGTTTATAAATATCATCAAAAGTAATATCCCGTCCTTCATAATTAATTTTGTTCAAACATCTTAATCTAAATTCACAATCTTCTCTATAATTGAAAAAATTATATTTTACATCAGCAGGAATATCTGAATATAAATCATCAGATTTTAATATCTCTTGTATCAAAACAAAAATACCTTTAGGTTCAGCTACTGTTCTTGTAACAAGAGTGTCAAATATATCGAAAGAATACAATTCTATGTCCTGTTTCAACTTTCTCTCCTAACATCAATAACTTCGCCTGTTAAATCTGACAAAAGAGTTTTTATTGAAGCTTCTGCAACCTTTTCTGCACTTAACAAACTTCCTTCAGGCTCTTTACCAAAAGCTTTAAACCTCATAGGAGTTGCTGTACGTTCTGGATTGATAGTATTAATTCTAATACCGTCAGATGCTAATTCTTCTGCCAAAGCCTGTACTAAATTAACAATTCCGGCTTTTGTTGAAGAATAAGTAGAATATAATGCCCTGCCCCTTGTATAAGAACTTGAAGCAAAAAGTAATATACAACCTTTTGTTTTTTGTAAATAAGAAATACTTGCTTTAGCGACATTTATTGAACCTATATAATTTACATCAATATCTTTTTTGATATCTTCAATATCTCTGTCTAAAAGCTTTCCCATCCTTAACACGCCGGCAGAATTGACTACGTAATCAATTTGGCCGGTTTTAGAATTCACATCTGCAAGGTAATTTTCAACATCTTTATAAGAAGAAATATCGCAGCCTGTTCTTGACGAAGAAACAAAAACATTTGCACCTAAATCTTTTGCCAAATTTGATATGCTTTCACCAATTCCGCTGGTTCCGCCAAATATTACAATTGTTTTTCCTTTCAAGCTGGACATATCATTCTCAGATGGAAACAATGAACTTCTTACCTGAAATAACCTATCGGCCATATAGATATCAGAAGGATAAGTTATTTTGATATTTTCCATATCACCTTCAACAACATAAACTTTTCCTAGTCCATATTTCACAACCAAACCACAATCATCGGTAAAATTAGAGTCATTTTTAGAAAGCTCATGTGCTTTTTTTATAACTGAAAGTTTAAAGCATTGGGGAGTCTGACCTCGCATTAAGCTTTTTCTTTCCGGAATGTTTTCTATTATATTATCTTTTACTTTAATAATCGTATCAGCAGATGGAATTGCAACATCTACTGCGTCATATTGCTTTAATGCATCTGTACAATCTTTCAATATTCTTTCTGACAAAAATGGTCTTGCACAATCATGTATGATTACATTTGCCTCACTATCTTCTATTGAGGAAATCCCTATAAAAGAGCTCTCTTTACGAGTTTCGCCACCGTTTAATAACTTAATTATCTTTTTATATTTATTTTTTAAAAGTATTTCTTCAGCTATCTGCCTATATTCAGGAGTTATAACAATTATAATATAATCTATATAATGGGTATGTTCAAAAATATCCAATGTATGTTCTAATACCGTTTTACCTGCAATTTTTACAAATTGTTTTGGTACATCACTTTTATATCTCGTTCCTGTCCCGGACGCCAAAATTATTCCATAATTTTTTAACATTTTCACATATACTCTTTTATAATTTCTACAACTCTTTCGGATGCGTGACCGTCATCAACACATCCCTTCTCTTTTAAAAATTCATCGACGTTATTTCTGTATTCATCGTAATCAAAATTTTTTATATTTTCAACTATTTTGTATTACTTATTAAAACTTTAAAATTTTTGAGCTATAAAATGTCACTTAGTATTTTATCATATATCTTTTTTGCGCTACTGCAATTCTTATCCATAATTAAACTAATTATATTTTTCCTTAATTCTCTTTTTGTATCATTTTTTTTAACAACCAAATCTTTAAACACTTTTTCTAATTCTTCGTTATTGTATGTTTCATAATAACTTTTTACAATATTTTCACCCAATACATTTAATTTAACACCATCCTTATTAACTGGTCTAATTATCGGATTCCCGGTAGGCAAATATTCTGCAAGAAAAGAACAACAATCCGTTATCATAAGATTTGATGTCTTAAATATATCAAAATAATTACCTTCCGTATATACATTCCCTATTAAATTCCATTCTTCATAATATTGATTGAGTTCATCCTCAGACATATAGTTATTATAAAGCATCGCATGATTAAATCTGGGGTGCGGCTTAAAAAGCCAAGTTGTCTGAGGATATTTTTTTGCTAAATCTAAAATAAATTTACCATTTTCTAAAAATGTAGCTACTTTTAACATAGTATCATATGAATGGTGGGGAGCATATATTATTTTTACTTTATCAGGATTTTTCCATATTTGTTTTACATCTTTTTCTGTGCAGCTATGATATGCATCTAATTTCAAATAATTTGAAATATAACAATTATTTTTATTTTCCTTATCCATAATTGTATATCGATTTAATGTATATTCACTATCTATAAAATTTAAGTATAAGTACCTATGAAAAACATTTGTATAATCTTCTTCAAGCTCAAAAAGAGGTAAACCATAACTGCAATAGCAAGTTAATGCATAATTTGCGACAATACTCGGCATATACATATCAGGCAGTTCCCACGGCTGTTCATAAAAAACAATATCCGGTCTAAATTCTTTTAAATCTTTATACTTACCATTTTCATAAAGAAAATCAACATTCATATTTCTTGATTTGAAAAATTTATAATTTTGATCTAAATTGTTTCTTGTCTTATCTGTTCCTTTATGCACCTCCATTAATAATGTTATAAGAACTACAGGTTCAAATTTACTATCTTTTTCGAATAACTCATACAAACCTTGATATGCCCATTTTTGATTTTCTGCAACAATAAATACAACTTTTATTTTACCTTTTTTATTTTTTATTCGCTGTATTACTTTTTTATATTTATTCTTGTATTTCTTCATTATATACTTAGACGACAATTTTATGGATATTTTTATACCACAAATTGTTATAATTTTATGCGTATTTCCTCTATTTTTTATTGAAAAAATATTACTTAATATTTCCACTACTTATCCTTTAAAATTTCTTTGTATAAATTATATATTTCTCTTGCATTTTTTTGTGATGAAAAATTTTCCTTTGCGTATTTTCTTCCTTTTTGAGCAATATATTTACATTGCTCTCTATTATTAATTGCCCACATTAATTTTTTGCACAAATCTTCACAATTTTTTACTTCATATAAAATTCCTGTCTCTATATTTTTTATAATTTCAGGTGTACCGCCACTGTTACTTGCTACTACCAAACAACCTGACAACATTGCTTCTACAGTCACCCTTCCAAAACCTTCAAAAAGAGAAGGTGTAATTGAAATATCACTTTCAGCCATATAATCTTGCACGTTATCTTTTTCTCCGGTACATTCTATATATTTATCAAGATTTCTTTCTTTTACATACTCCTTTAAATCCTCTACAGCACCAAGACCTACTATTTTCAACTCCCAATTATTAATTCCGTTATCCAATAATAATGCACATGCATTAACTAAATCTTTTTGTCTTTTTTGCTCATAAATAGCACCTGCACATATCATTTTTACTTTGTCTGATATGAAAATTTCATGTTTTTCATTATAAAATCGATTTTGATCAACACCATCATATATAACAACACTTTTTGATTTATCAATTTGCGGGTAAGATTTTAATACTGCATTTGATATTGAAATAATCTTGTCAGAAGAATTTATCAATTTGTAGCCGGACTGAATCATTATTTTTGAATCCATTCCATAAAATATAGATTCCCTTATATGCCAAACACATGGAATCTTTGATAATTTTGCCGCTATTGCGCCAACATATGTCCAAATAGTATTATTATGAACAATATTTATTCTGTTATTTTTTATATATCTGATTAATCTTATTATTGTATAAAAATTTTTTAATGAATTTTTCCATTTTTTTATTATTTCATTACATTTTATATCATTCTTTACAATCCAATCTTCTGAATTTATTTTTTTGTATTTTATATTATTTTTCTTTAATAAATTTGTACCGGTACCGGCAAAAGGAAGAATAACAATTGGATATACATTGTAATTATCTCTTAGTGTTTTAAGCAATTCAACCATACATAAAAAAGCACCCGAAGATGCATTGTTATCAGATGCAAGATATAGTAATTTTAATTGTTTTTCACTTAAGTCATCATAAACCAAGACACTTTCTCCAAAATTCTTCGTCTTACAATATTTATTTAATTCTTTTTTTCAATTAAAACTTTTCCAAACAAAACTATTTTAAATATTTTTTTTGATATTTTAATACTTATAAATTTTTTCCTTATTTGTTTAAAATATTCTTTTGTATAAAATTTATTATTTACAAAATCCATTACTGTTTTCTTTTCAAAATCTTTAAATTCTGTAAATTTAAAATCGTCATCCTGAACAATATCAAAAAATAAATTATGCAATTTTTTAAAATATTGTTTTTTATATTTTAATTCTATATTTCGATAAAAGCCAATATTACATATTAAAAAATGAAATGCTATTTTTTCTTTTAATATATCGTATTTACCCGTTTCTTTTAATATTCTCTTTACCTCTTCGCATTGATCAGCCATTATCATTAATCTGGCATCTTTACGAACCGTTGAAGAATCTTGTGCATCTTCTCTTCTCCAATTATAAAGATACTCCGGAATTACACCTATTTTATCTGCTTTACACATTACCTCAGCCATAAAAGGAAAATCCTGATATGAAGCGCCTGGAGTACCATTAACTCTTATATTATGCTTTTTTAAAAAATCTTTTTTATATATGTTAGACCATATTGAAGCCATAATAACAATCAAGTCAGGGTTTTCTTCTATAGTAAAAGCTTTATTTTTAGGAAATGCTTCAAAATTTTGATGCTCATCCTTCCATTTTCTTATTTGTTCATTCGCTGGTTTTGTAGAATTATATTCATTAAAGCCACACTTACATACATCTAAATCCAAAAGTTTCGCATAATCATAGAGTTTTTCATACATATCAGGAGCTATAAAATCATCTGTTTCAACTATACCTATATATTCCCCTGTCGCAACATCCAAACCAATATTTACCGCACTTCCATATCCACCGTTTTTTTTGTGTATCGCAATTATTCTTGAATCTTTTGCGGCATATTCATCTATAATAGCCCCACAATTATCTGGAGAACCATCATCAACAAGAATTATCTCTATATCAGAAAGTGTTTGATTTATTACACTATCAATACACTGTCTTAAATATTTCTCAACTTTATACGTTGGCATTATAACAGATACTTTAACCATATTTCCTCACATATTTTTCATATCAATAATCGTTTTATTTAAAATTTCTAATTTAATATTCTTTTTAGAAATTCTCAATCTTATCAAATTCTTTTTAATTTTTTTAAGTAATTGTTTGATAAAAATTTGTTTTTTTAATAAATCTATAGAATCTTTTGATTTTAGAATTTTTAAATATAATTTTTTATCTTTATTATTTAAATATTTTGAATTTATAATAATATCTTTTTCCATATTATTTACCATAGAATAAATTCTATTTTTAAGATCATCTTCATCGTTAACATTACGCATACCTAAAACCGTATAAATATAACAAATTTCTCTTAGATAATAAGCACTCATAAGCTCCGGAACAAAAAATCCGTTACTTTTCATCCATTCTCTAATTTCACTACATCTTTCAAATGGAATTCTGTAATCTTTTAATTCCTCTGACGGATTATTGTTCAATACTCTCCAGTAATAATAAGCTTTTGAGGTATAGTTGATTTTCTTAGCCAAACACATTGTTTGAACTTGAAAAGGATTATCCGTCCAACCAGCTCCGGGAACCTCTTTGAATTTTATATTATTATTTGCCAAAAATTCTCTTTTATATATAGCACTCCAAATACTCGGGTGATAATATAAAAGATGCGGCGCCTCAAATATTGTAAAAGATCTATCCTCAGGTATAGAATAATATTTTGTAAAATGTTCATATATAACATTTTTATACATAGGAGTATCAATATTTTTATAAAATGGTGATTTTACAATATCAGAATCATACTTTTTAGCAATATTGTACAAATCCTCATACATATGAGAATCTATATAATCATCAGGTTCCATTATTGCAATATATTCACCTGTAGCCTTTTCTAAACCGACATTACAACTCTGCCCATAACCACCGTTTTGCTTATGAATTGTAATTATTCTTGAATCTTTTGCGGCATATTCATCTATAATTTGCGGGCAACTATCTTTTCCGCCATCATCAATAAGTATTATTTCCAAATCATCTAGAGTTTGATTAATAATACTATCTAAAGCCTCTTTTAAATATTTTTCAACACCATATATTGGTACAATGACTGATACTTTTGGCACTAATTCCTCCCCAAAATATACTCACATTCGTTAATTCTTATTTTGATATTAAATCAAGCATTTTTATTTATCAATCTAATGTTAACATTAATAAACAACAAAAAAGGACAAAGCCTTAGCCTTGTCCTTTTTACTCTGTTTTTTACATTATTTTACTGAAGCTTTTACTGCAGCTGTAATATCAGAACCGCCATAAAGAACTACACCTTTAGAAATTACGATATCATAGTTGTTAGCTTTTGCTACATTAGCAATTTGAGCAGAGATTGCTGCATCTGTTTCTGCTAACTTTTTAGCATAATCTTTTTCTATAGCTTCTCTTTTTGTGTTAAGTTCTTTTGTGTACTTTTCTTCTAATGTTTTTTTCTTTTTAACATCAGTTGTACCCGCAACATCTTTTCTTGCTTTTTCAATAAATTGAGCAAGATCTTTTGCTTTTGCTTGTTGTTCTTTTTTCAAAGCTTGAACTTTAGAAGATGCATCCACAACTTGAGGAACATCAACAACAGCTACTCTGTAAGCAGCAACATCTGACATTGCAAAATTGTTAACAGCCACACCCAAAACAAATGCTGCAGCAATACCCATAAATAATTTTGTTTGATTTTTCATATTTTCTCCCCTTACTTACATTTATATTGTACTACAAAAGTTTGATTTTTTGATTTTTTTATTTACATAAATCTATATCTAATATATAATAATATCAGGTCAATGTAAAATGTTGCTAAAAAATTAACTTTTGTTACTATATCGTAATAAAAGTTAAAATATTGTTTATATTTAATTAAGTGTGAGCAAAAATATAATTGACCGGACTTAAAAAAATATATAATTATAGGTGAATAAATGAAAAAGATTACAAAAACAAATATTTTGGGTGCATTATTGAGTATAGCACTTACTGTATCCGTTTCCCCAGTAAAAGCTGCGTTGTTTGACAATTTTCCGAATACTGTGTATGGACAGGCAGGATTGAATCAATCACACGATACTGAGTATTTAAAAGACAGATACACAGATTACCAAACATCAGAGGATTTTTCTAAATATGAACAGCAGAAAAATTCCGATGGCAGTAGCGTAGTACAAGATCATAGCAATTCATACCAACAAGCAGGCGTAGAACAAGTTGGACAAGGTGTGTTTGTCAGATCAATTGAAGTTGCTCCATCAGAAATTCTTACAAAAGAAGAAATCAGCAACTTGACACAGCCTATAGTGGGAAAAAGTTGTTCTATTCAGGACATTCAGGCTGTTATAGACAGAATAAATGATTTGTATGCTTCAAAAGGTTTTGTTACGGCAAGAGCATTCTTACCTGAGCAAACTGTTGATAACGGCAATATATATATTGCATTAACAGAAAGTAAAATAGGTAACATCACTGTTCAACAGAATAGATGGACAACTGACGGTTATATCACAAGAAGATTACCTCAAAAAGAAGGTCAATTATTTGATATTGTTGAACTTGAAAAAGACGTCCTTGATTTTAACAGATATAATGATGGCATTCAGCTATCCGCAAATCTTAAAGCAGGTGAAAAACCTGGAACAACGGATATCGACATTATTGCAGATGAAAGTTTTCCATTTCACTTAATGGGTGTATTTGATAATGCAGGTCGTTACAATACAGGTAGTCTTAGAGGCGGAGCTATGATATACGCAGACAGTTTGTTCCACCATAGAGACAAATTGTCAATCGGTTCATACTTCTCAAAAGGCGCACAATCACCGTTTGCAGATTATAACTTTCCTGTAAATAAAAAAGACGGACGTGTCGGTTTTACGTTCTCATCCACTTTTGCTAACGTAAAATACGGTCCGCTTGTCGACTTATTTGATATCAGAAGTAATGCATACCAATATTCTTTGTATTACTCACAGCCACTTATCAGAAAAACAGGGTTTGAATTAAAATCATACGCTGCATTAAATTACAAAAGAGCACATACAATGATTGATTTGAAAGATTTTGATTTGAATGTGTCCGATACAATAGATAATATAACTTCAGCAGAAATTGCATTACAGGCAAGAAAAGATACTAAATATGGTATTTGGTATTTGAATCAGGATGCATATTATTCATTCCCGATTTTTAACAGCGACAGAGATAACAACTACTTTAAATATAGCGGTAGTGTTGTAAGATTACACGATTTCTCTCACGGTATAATCGGTCAATTGAGAGGTAACTACCAAATCGTTCCCGGTAATAAAGCAATTCCTTATTTGGATCAAATGCAAACAGGTGGTTTGGTAACGGTTAGAGGTTACTCTGAAGGTCTGATGATTGGTAAAAACGGTTACTTTATCAGTGGCGAATTGATGTTCCCATTACTACCGAGAGAAATAACAAGTCCAAGAACTGGAAACAAAGTTCCGTTTATCGGAAGGTATATAAAAGGTGCTGTATTTGCAGATACAGCCGGAATCTTCCCTGCAGCTAAAGAAGATTATATGGGCGGAAGCTATTTTGCAGCATCACTTGGTATGGGCTTAAGAGTTCAGTTACCACTTGATTTAACTGCAAGATTATATTGGGGCTTCCCATTAATCAGAAACTACCACGAACCATATAGCAAAATGGGACGTTTCCACTTTGAACTTACAATGTCTCCAAATATTGATGCTTTGTTAGCTCAAAGATCTACGAAGGTACAACCGGCTCCTCCGGCTCCGCAAACAACATTCCAAAAACATGTTGAAGCTGAATACGTCAACAACTACGATGATATCAGACACTACGACTACTTCCGTGACGGTGGCGGCGGATCATTATAGAATTGAAAAGTTGAAAAGCTAAATGGTTGAACAGTTTGTTCAACCATTTAGCTATGGAGAAAGTAAATGGCAAAAGCAATATTTATCACAGCAACCGGTACAGATGTCGGAAAAACATATATTTCCGCTCTTATCTTAAAAAGAATGAGAGAACTGGGTTTAAATTGCGGATATTATAAACCTGCAATGAGCGGAATTGAAGAAGGAAAACTATCTGACGTTGAATATGTTTTTAAAATTGGAGGATTGGAAGGAAATCCTATGGATTTTGTATCTTATCCTTTTGCGGAAGCTTTATCTCCCCATCTGGCGGCTAAAAGGTCAGAAGTTTCAATAAAACTCAACAAAATAAAGGATGATTTTAATAAAATATCAAAAAATTACGATTATATTCTTGTTGAGGGGGCTGGAGGAATAACATGCCCTTTCAATCTTGACGGACAAAAGCTTCTGCTCACAGATGTAATAAAAGCTTTAGACTTAGATATTTTAATAATTGCTGATGCTGCTTTAGGCACTATTAATTCAACATTATTGACTGTTGAATATGCAAAGCAAAAAGGAATTAATATTCAGGGTATAATTTTAAATAATTACGATGAAGACGACTTTATGCAAGTTGACAACAAAGAACAAATTGAAAATTTAACAGGTATAAAAGTTATTTCAACAGTAAAAAAAGATGACGAAATTATAAATATCAAAGATATAGAACAATTGTTTGAGGAAATATAAATGAATACATTAGCAGAAAAAGATTTACAATACATATGGCACCCTTGTTCGCAAATGAAAGATTATGAAGAATTAAAGCCAATAATAATTGAAAAAGGTGAAGGAATATATCTTTATGATACCGAAGGTAAGAAATATTATGACGTAATAAGTTCTTGGTGGTGCAATCTTCTTGGGCATTGCAATCCGCACATAACAGAAGAACTAAAAAAACAGGCTGACTCTTTAGAGCACGTTATTTTTGCAAACTTTACCCACAAACAGGCGATTAGACTTTGTGAAAGATTATCCAAAATTTTACCAAAAGGCTTGTGTAAATTCAATTTTACAGACAACGGTTCATCAGCCATAGAAGCTGCCATGAAAGTAAGTTTTCAGTACCATGAACAAACAGGAAACCCGCAAAAAACGAAATTTATGGCGCTTTCAGAAGCCTATCATGGAGAAACAATAGGGGCGCTATCTGTCGGAGATTGCGATTTATATACGAAACTATATAAGCCCATTTTGATGGACATTGTTAGAATTGAAGGACCTGATTGTTTCAGATGCCCATATGGCAAATGTCGTGATAATTGTGATTGTGAATGCGCAAAAAAAGCGGCAGAAACTTTTAAACAATACGGCAACGAAACAGCAGCATTACTTGTCGAACCACTTTTACAAGGTTCTGCAGGTATGAAAATTTATCCGCCTCTTTATCTTAAAAAATTAAGAGAATTATGTGACGAATACAACGTTCATCTTATAGCCGATGAAATTGCTACAGGTTACGGCAGAACAGGTAAAATGTTTGCATTTGAGCATGCCGGTGTTTCACCTGATATCATGTGCCTTTCAAAAGGTTTGACCGGAGGATATATGCCGATGGCAATTTTTGTAACCACCCAAAAAATTTATGATGCGTTTTACGACGACTACAATACAGGCAAAGCATTTATGCATAGTCACACATATAGCGGAAATCCACTTGCTTGTTCTTGTGCTAATGCGGTTTTGGATTTGATGGAAGATGGCAGAATTTTAAAAACAGCACAGGATAATGCCGTTTACTTTAATAAAATTATTAACGAAAAATTTGCATCACACAAAAATGTGGGAGAAATCAGACATATCGGTTTGATTAACGCAATTGAACTTGTAAAAAACAAGGAAACAAAAGAACCGTTCGACGGAAAACTTCGTCTTGGCTACCAAATTTATAAAAAAGCACTCCAAAAAGGAGTTATTTTAAGACCGCTTGGAGATGTAATCTATTTCAATCCCCCATTAATAATTGAACGCAAAGATATGGATTACGTTACAGATGTTGCGTTTGAATGTATGAAGGAAGTATTAGGTTAATTATTGCAACAGCTATAAATTGCTCATACCTCTGCAACTAAACCCTGTTTGCATTAAACGGTACCGCTCTCAACAACAACGAAAACCGCTTGGTTGACGGCTATAAACGAGTATGCGTGTTTTGCTGACGCAAAACAACTTCACTCTCTGCCGTCAATCCGCTCAACGTTTCCGTTGATTGTTGTTCGCCTTTCGCTTTCGCTCATACCTCTGCAAACAGGGTAAAAAAAAGTTGCCTTTTTGAGGCAACATTAAATAAACACGAGGATATTAAGAGAGAGAGTATAAAATAAGTCTTTTTTACAATCTTTCATTCTTACATTATGAAGAATTTTTGATTATTTTTAATATCCGTTTGTAAAATAAATTTGAAATTTCCCTTACATTTATATAAAGTATTTTTTTACTTTAAAATTTACTTTTTATAATTTTTTGTTACATTTTTGTTACAAAGCATACCTTATTGTAATTATTTGATAATAATGCTATAATGATACCAATGTAAAAGGAGAGCTATGGAAAGTAGTTTTGATATTATACTATTATTGAGAAAAGCGGTTGCTATAGGTGCATCAGATATACATCTTCAGGTTGGCGAACATCCTGCATTGAGAATTAACGGCAAAATTAACAGGGTTAATATGCCTATATTAACCGAAGAAGATTTGGAATGGACATTTAAAAACCTTATTCCTGCACATTTTAAAGACAAACTTGATTATGTGTTTGACCTTGATTTTGCTCATGAAGTTCCCGGTTGTTCTCGTTTCAGAGTTAATCTAAGCAGACGACTTGGCAGATGCGGTCTGGTTATCAGAACAATTCCATATAATATAAAAACAACAGAAGAATTAAATCTTCCTGAAGCTATTGAACAATTTTCATTGTTAAATAACGGATTGGTATTAATTACAGGTCCTACAGGTGCCGGTAAATCCACAACTATTGCATCACTTATTGATCATATTAATAAATATTTTCCAAAACATATTATTACAATTGAAGATCCTGTCGAATTTATATTTACAAATAAAAAATCAATAGTTTCTCAAAGACAAGTTTTAATTGATACTCCAAGTTTTCCTGACGGTATTAAATATGCATTAAGACAAGATCCTGACGTTATTTTTGTTGGGGAAATAAGAGATAGAGAAACTGTATCTGCGGCATTAAAAGCAGCAGAAACCGGACACCTTGTTTATGCAACAATTCACACAACAGATGCTGTTCAAACTGTAAACAGAATTATTAACATGTACGAACCGTCAGACAGAGATTTCGTAAGAAATCAGGTTGCTCAAGTGTTAAGAGGAACTGTTTCTCAAAAATTGGTTCCGCTTGCAGACGGCTCCGGCAGAAGACCTGTTTGTGAATTGCTTGTTGTAACTCCAACAATAAAAGATCTTATTCAAAAAGATAATCTTGAAGATATCTATAATCTAATTAAAAAAGGCTCTTTTGATGATATGTTAACAATGAATGATTCTATATACAAACTTTATGAACAAGGTTTGATTACGGAAGATGTTGCAATGGATTATTCTGATAACAAAATAGAATTGCAGCAAATGATTCGTGGTGCGTATCACGGCCTTAACTAAAACTTTAATATAAATACAGGGGATTATGAACAATTTTGTTACAGATGCGATTAACCTCAAATCCTACAATCTTAGTGAATCAGATAAAATTATTGTTATGTATTCAAAAGATAAGGGGTTAATAAGAGGAGTAGCCAAAGGTGCCAAAAAACCAAAAAGTAAACTTGGCGCCAGAATGGATTTGCTCGTTGCAAACAAACTCATGCTCTATAAAGGCAAAAGCATGGATAGAATTTGTCAGGCGGAAGCTTTAAACACCTTCAACAAAACAAGACAAAACATGGATAAAATTTTTTATTCAATGTATATAACAGAAGTTGTGAATAACTTTGGAGTTGAGGATGATCCATGCTCAAAAGAAATATACGAAATACTATATAAAGCTTTGGATAAAATATCCAACGCCGACAATAATATTGAAATCCTCTTAACCGTCATTAAATTTCAGATTAAAATGATGCAAATTTCAGGCTTTGGAATAGAGCTTGATACTTGTCTTTGCTGCGGGGAGCACATAGCAGAAGACAACATGTATTTTTCATCCAAAATGGGCGGGATTATATGTTCTAAATGTAATGAAACTTTTAACCTGCACACCTTATTACATCACAAATTAAGAGATTTTTTGAACGCATGCCTGCAATACGATTTTGACTACATTTCCGATTACGATAAAAAAGCTAACGAAAAAGTTTGCACTGTTTGTTTTGAATTACTAAAAGAATATATTAACAGTCATTCTTCTAAGAAATTCAATTCAACAAATATATTACAGGAAATTAAATAGTTACATAATAAATATTATTACACCATGCCCTCTTTTACGGCTTTTACTGCAGCTTGAACTCTGTCATTTACGCACATTTTTTGTAAAATTGAACATACATGTGCCTTTGCCGTATGAACACTTACAATTAATTCTTTTGCTATTTCCGTATTACTTTTACCTGATACAAGGTGTTTCAGCACTTCAAATTCTCTTTCTGTCAGAGGCACTCTGCCATTTGAAGAAGACTTATCCGGCAAAACACCAACACTCTCAACTTTTGGCAATGCATTTAAAATCATCTGAGAAACTACAGGATCTATCCAACAAACACCTGTTGCAACATCTCTGACGACATCAGCAAGTTTATTCGGATCAATATCCTTCAGACAATACGCATTTGCACCTGAAGATAACGACGCAAGAACTTCTTCACTTCTGTCATGAGATGTTAAAGCAATAATTTTTGAATTTACATTCATTTCTCTACATTTTACCATTGCTTCTATCCCGTTCATTCCGGGCAAACCCAAATCCATTAATATAACATCGGGTTTTGTCCGCTCAATTATTTTTAACCCCTCAACAGCATCCTCAGCTTCTCCAACCACATCAATATCAGGATTTGAATTAAGTGCGCATCGCAAACCAACTCTTGTTAATTTAAAATCTTCAACTATAACAACTTTTATTTGTTTTACTTTTGTTTCCGTCATGTGAATCTCTCCTATTTTTTTTTATATATTTAATTTTTGTCAGTAAAAGGAGTGAATCCATTACCCGATAGGCTAATTTATATTTATTTGCATTATTATAAATTGAATTATAAATAATATTATTTGCATGATATAATATCTACAGGGGATATATTATAATTGGAGAACTTGCATGGGATTATTTTTTAACCGCAAAAAAGACACAGATAACAAATGTGAAAAATTAAACATTATATATGCCGAACTAAAAAAAGCATATCCGGCAGAAAATATACCGGAAGAAAGAAAACAAGAACTTTCTCAGCTTATAGAGAAATATGGTTATTTACCATATCCATATATAAAAGCGTTGGAAGAATTGCGCAATGAAGAAATTTTGTTTGGTTTAGAAATAAAATGGAAACAAAACGGAGTTTTTAAAACAGATGAATTTGATTTTCAAGATAAAAACATCAGTGTTTTAGCAAGAAATAACATAAAAAATTCCTCCTGGATTCAAAAAGAAGGTCACGATATAAAATTAATCAATTTAGCAGGATTAGGTAACGGAAATCTGACAAAAGATACAGGAAAATTTATGGATTGGCTGCGCCAATTATTAATACTGCCAACCGGAAATTTAGAAAACAATATTTTTAATACAACAGTATATCTGATACCTTTTCACCCGAGAGAATTTGGCTGCGCATATCTACCCAAAAGTTCTGAAATAAGTGAAAAACTTTATGATAAAAATATAGCAGATATAACCGGTTTAGATGCAAAAGGACAGGTTAAAGTATTTATAACGCTAACTCAATTGGCGGGACACCCCGTTATTTATGATATACTTCCGCAAACAGGAAGATTTTCAAAAGCTGTACTTGCAAATCCTGAAATCGCAAGATGGTATGATATTAATGCATTAAATCTTGAATTAGAAAAAAATATCGATAAAATTTCAAAAAACATGCCTGAATCTTTTGAAGATGAAGATATAGAACTTGTCAAAAATATATATAAGGATTCTCAAAACGGTCCAACAGGAGATTTAAGCTCTCATTTTAAAAACATATATGACACTTTTGACAGCTTGATGAATGAGGCAAAAAAAGAACTTTCGAATAATATGTTAAAAAAAGACAACCAAACTAAATTACACAAAAAAGCAAGAGAAATTGTCGCCAAAGTTCACGGTTTCAAATCAAAACAAAAACTCACTGAAAAAGACATAACAAAACAATTAGATGCAATTCAGCAATTAATAAAAGAAGGGTTATGGCCTGCACCCGGCGGTGCTTGGTGTTCCGCAGGAGTGCCTGTGTATGACAAAATGAGCGAATGCGGGGGATTTCCAACGTTCAAACACTTTGATTACAAAGGGGAAGATGTAACAAATTTTGCTAATCTTGACTGCCAGACTCCATATTATTTTTGTTATTTGGAAAATGGATCATACAATAAACCTGTCGTAGATTATTTTGTAAACTACATGACAGAACTTCAAAAAGAATACAATTTTGACGGATTTAGAGTTGATCATATTGACCATATTGTAGACAGAATTTCGGAAGACAAAGGAAAACCAATAAGCTACAGAGCTCCAAGAGCCGTTTTAGGTAAATTAAACAAAACAATGAAAAGTAAAATTCCGTATTTTGCGACACTCGCAGAATATATGCTTTGGGATGACTTTTTGAAAGAATATCACAAAGATATGAATTTTGATTTGTTATGGGGAAATGACATTGTATCTCAATGCGAAAAAACACCTGAAAAAATTATGGAAGACAATCAACATCTCACAAATTATAACGTCAATTATAAAGATGGTGAAAAGCTATCTATATTAAAAACATATAACAATCAGGACGGGGAATTCAGATGCATAGATCAATACCCCGGACAATTGGGTGAAAATGGGGCTTTATATAAATGGTTCAAATATAAATTTTTACCGGGCGGTAAATTTGCTAATCGTCCTATGTTATACGTCGACGGGGATGAAAGTTATACAAAACGCGGCATTGAAAGCGTTATCGGAGATGAAATTTCTATGCCGAGAGAGAAAAATTACCCGTTTTATAACAAATTTAACGCAATAGATATGTTTGTAAAAAATAATTCAATAATCTCAGACGGAGAAGCCCAAATAATTATGCAGGATGACGATGGTTTTTGTGCCTGGATGATTTCAAAAGTCCCTGAAAAAACAGCATACTTAATTGTATCAAATTTTAAATATCAAACAGAACGGGTTACAATGTTTGATGAAAACAACAACAGCTATTCGGAAATATTGAACGGACAACCTGTATATGACAAAACAATAAATCTTCCGGCAGATTATAAAATTACCAAAGAACACTATATTGATGATAAAGAGTTCGTATCCTCGCCATTTGATAATGAAACATCAACACTCCATTTTGATAAATTAGAAGCCAGCGAATTCAGAGTATACGAAGTCAAACAATTATAGTAAATATTGTAAACGGGTTGAAAGTTTTTTGTTTTTCGTGTAAAATACAAGCATAAGAGAGATAGGAGCTAATTAAATGTTCGAACGTTTTACGGAAAAAGCTATAAAAGTTATTATGCTTGCTCAAGAAGAAGCTCGCCGTTTAGGTCACAACTTTGTAGGAACAGAACAAGTTTTGCTGGGTTTAATCGGTGAAGGTACAGGAGTTGCGGCAAAAACTCTTAAATCAATGGGAGTTAACCTGAAAGATGCAAGAGCTGAAGTTGAAAAAATTATCGGCAGAGGTTCCGGTTTTGTTGCGGTTGAAATACCTTTTACTCCTCGTGCAAAAAGAGTTTTGGAATTATCTTGGGATGAAGCAAGACAACTTGGACACAATTATATAGGCACAGAACACCTTTTGCTTGGTTTAATCAGAGAGGGTGAAGGTGTTGCTGCCAGAGTATTAGAAAATCTAGGTGTTGATTTAAATAAAATCAGAAGTAATGTTGTTAAAATGCTTGGAGAATCAAAACCCCAATCAGTTTCTTCCGGTTCATCAAGCTCATCTTCATCTTCTTCATCAGGCGGAAAAACAAAAACTCCGTCACTGGATGAATTTGGCAGAGACTTAACACTTGCAGCACAAGAACTCAGACTTGACCCTGTTGTAGGTAGAGAAAAAGAAATTGAACGTGTAATTCAAATTCTTGCACGCCGCACAAAAAACAACCCTGTATTGTTAGGTGAACCCGGTGTTGGAAAAACCGCAATTGCTGAAGGTTTGGCAATAAGAATTGTCAATGCGGAAGTTCCCGATATTTTGGATGGCAAAAAAGTTATTCAGCTTGATATGGGACTTTTAGTTGCAGGTACAAAATATCGTGGTGAATTTGAAGAACGACTGAAAAAAATTATGGATGAAATTCGTCAGGCAGGAAACATTATTCTTGTTATTGATGAGATGCATACTCTTATTGGAGCCGGCGCCGCAGAAGGTGCTATAGATGCTGCAAATATCCTAAAGCCTGCATTGTCGAGAGGTGAAATTCAGGTTATCGGTGCAACAACTTCTGATGAGTACAGAAAATATGTAGAAAAGGATTCTGCTCTGGAACGTCGTTTCCAATCTGTAGTTATTGAAGAACCTTCATTAGAAGAATCAATCGAAATTATCAAAGGTTTAAAACCAAAATATGAAGAACACCACAAACTGATTATTTCCGACGAAGCAATCGTTGCAGCAGTTCAATTGTCAAGCAAATATATAACAGACAGATTTTTGCCGGACAAAGCTATAGATGTTATAGACGAAGCTTCATCAAAAGTCAGATTAAAAGTATCTAACCTTTCACCTGAAGGAAAAGAATTAGAAAAAGAACTAAGAAACATCATTAAAGAAAAAGAAGATGCCATAAGAAATCAAGAATTTGAAAAAGCGTCACAACTTCGAGATGATGAAGCTGAGATGAAAGATAGAATTCGTGAAATGGCTCAAAAATACAGAGAAGAACATGAAGCAAACAAACCGACAGTTACAGCCGAAAATGTTGCAGAAGTAATTTCTACAATGACAGGCGTACCTGTTACAAAATTAACCGAAGGCGAAAGCGAAAGACTTTTGAAACTTGAAGATACACTTCACGCTAGAGTAATCGGTCAGCACGATGCTGTTGTTGCAATTTCAAAAGCAATCAGACGTGCAAGAGTCGGTTTAAAATCACCAAACAGACCAATCGGAAGCTTTATCTTCTGCGGTCCAACCGGTGTTGGTAAAACAGAACTTGCAAAAGCACTTGCAGAAGCTGTATTTGGTTCTGAAGATAACATGATAAGAGTTGATATGTCAGAATTTATGGAAAAACATTCAACTGCGAAACTTATCGGTTCACCTCCGGGATACGTTGGATATGATGACGGAGGTCATTTGACCGAATTAATCAGAAAAAAACCATACAGTGTTGTATTGTTTGATGAAATTGAAAAAGCTCACCCTGATGTATTCAACATTATGTTGCAAATACTTGATGACGGACGCTTGACAGATGCAAAAGGACGCCATATCAATTTCAAAAATACAATCATAATTATGACGTCAAATGTTGGCGCAAGTATGATTACAACGACATCAAGACTTGGGTTCTCAACATCTGAAGATGAATCTAAAGACAAATACGAAAAACTTAAAGAAACTGTTTCTGAAGAAATGAAAAAGGCATTCAGACCGGAATTTTTAAACCGTATTGACGAAACCATTGTGTTTGCACATCTTACTCAGGAAGAAATCAGACAAATCGTTGACTTGATGCTTAAAGATTTATTTAAACGTCTAAAAGAACGTGAATTGTCTGTGGAAGTAACAGATGAAGTAAAAGATCACTTGGCTAAGAACGGATATTCCGAAGCATATGGTGCAAGACCTTTAAGAAGGTTAATTCAGAGAAAGGTTGAGGATGAATTGGCTGAAGAAATTCTTTCCGGCAAATATCATCCGGGCGATACGATTGTTATGAAACTTGTTGATGATAAAATTGCTTTTGATAAAAAAGCAAAGCGAGCTAAAAAAGAGCAACCAGCAGAGTCTTCTGCAGAAGAAATAACACAATAAATTTAAAAGCCGCCTATATGGCGGTTTTTAAATATCATATTTTATATTGATTTCAATAATTAAAATTTAATTTAGAATATCGATATGGCAAAATATAAATATACTGCATTAAAAGATAATAAAACATTTATCAATGGAGAAATCGAAGCTCTTAACCTTAGAGATGCAAGAGAGAAAATAAGAGTTTTGGGATTTATTCCGACAAAAGTCTATTCGGAAGAAGCACCAAAAGAGCCGATTGCGTATAATAATATTGAAGCAAATAAAAAATCACCGCATTTAAGTTTGGCTCAAAAAATTGCATTTACATCTGAATTACAAGTCCTTTTATCGGCCGGAATTCCGATAATTGATGCGTTGCATAATATTGAGGTAAATTCCCCTGATAAAAAAATAAAAGCTATAGCAATAAATATAAAAAATTCTATAATATCAGGAAAAACTTTTGCCCAAAGTCTTGAAGGTTTATATCAAAAAACATTTGGAACAGTATATACAGGATTGATAAAAACAGGCGAAGAATCCGGCGAACTCGATTTAACATTAGAAAGGATGCTGACACTTTTAAGAAAACAAGACAATATTAAAGGCAGAATTATCAAAGCATCAATTTATCCTGCTATTTTAATTGTTGTTATGTTGGGTTTATTAATCTTATTTGCAAAATTTGTATTTCCGGCTTTTGCCGGAGTTATGGCATTTAATGGCGGAGAATTACCGTTAATGGCACAGGCTATTATGGGAACAATGAATTTTATCAATCAATTCTGGTGGCTTGTATTAATTGGATTTGGAGCTTTTGCATGTTTAATATCAAGTCTGTTTAAGAACCCGAAATTTAAAAATCACATAGACAAAATTATACTCAAAATACCTGTAGTTTCTGATTTTATACAATACATAAATCTTTCAAACTTTATGACTGTTTTGCATATTTCGTACGAAGCCGGAGTTCCGCTGCCATCAGGACTGGAACTCGCAAACAAAACTGTCGGCAATTATACAATTAAATCAAAAATATTTAACTCAATAAATATACTGAGAACCGGAAAAACTTTAACTGAAGCTTTGCAGAAAACACATGCTATACCTGATGCATTTACAAGTATGATTTCTGCAGGCGAAACATCAGGAGCGCTGGGCAAAATGTTTAAAGACGCAGCAGATGTCATTGATAAAAAAGTTGATATGGCGTTGGAAGCCTTTACAAGACTATTTGAGCCAACAGTAATAGTAATACTTGGCGGCGCCGTATTATTTGTAGCAATTGCATTTTATCAGGCATACTTCGGAATGTTAGGCTCATTGTTTTAGTTTATTTATTTTTACTGAACCAACTTATGATTTTATCCAGCAAGCCTTCATCTTCACTCATCGAAACATTAGCAAGCTTTTCAACTTTACGCTGAATTTTTTCGTAATCCGGATTTCCTTTGCCTATTTCTAAATATTTTTGATAACATTCAAGAGCTGCAGGTTTGTTATGAATTTTTTCATAAGCTTCACCCAACTTACGAACAACTGAAGAATTCCTTTTATTCAATTTATACAGTTTCAACAAATATTCAGCCTGCATTGAATAATCACCAATACTTTCCCTGAAATCAGCCAACTTTTCCAGAGCATTCAAATCGTTTTCATCAAGATTAGAAATTTTTTCATAAATTTCCATAGCATGATTTCTATCTCCGTTTTCTTCCAATAAAATTGCCAGACTGCTCAAAAGATTTAAATCGTCGTCTTTTTCTCTGTACGCACTTAAGAACTCATTTATGGCTACATCTTTTTCGCCTCTTAAAAGATTATATCTGCCCCAATTTAAATGTGCGTTATAATCATCGTTCTTTTCTTCATAAATTAACGCTCTCATTTGATACGTCAATGGTGAATTCGCTTCAATTTTATCAAATTCATTTACCTCTGCCAATGCTTCATCAAAATTTGCTGTCATATAATAATATTGAGCCAAAAGTGAATGATACTGAGCAATATGCCCGTACTGTTCTTTCATCTCTTGTAATTTTTTAAATGCCTCATCTTTTTTATCCATGTCCAACATACATCTAACTTTTGTAAGCTCATCAGAAGTTGACTCCATAGCTTTTTCGGCATTACCGTTTTGAATATACATATCAGACAAAAGTTCTTTTATATTAGTTGTATTGATATCGTTTTTAAGTGCTCTTTCTAATACCTCTACAGCACTTCCCGAGGCATTCTCTTTTAAATATAATTTTGAAAGTCTGATATAAACTTCCTCAAATGCTCCTTTGTAATCCAATATTTTTAAATATTCATCTATTGCTTTCAAATTATTATTAGTTTGTTCGTATAGAGTTCCCAAAACAAATCTTGCTTTTATCATATCATCATCATTTTCAGCCGCCGCTACAGCTTTTTTATAATCATTTATTGCATGCTCGAGCTTATGCTCTACAGAGTGCAAATTACCTCTGCAAACATAATATTTATATCTGTCTGTTTCTGCATATATATCCATTAACTGTTCATATGCAAGAGTGTTTGTCATATCAAATTCTAAAATCTTTGAATAATAAAAAGCAGCTTCTTCTTTATTTTCCAAAAGAATTGATAGATGCCCCAAGCGTTCTAAAAGGCTCAAATCTTTTGGATTTTTTTCATATAATCTTTTATATTCTTCAAATGCTTGTGTATATTGTTCATTTTCCTCAAATTGTTCTGCCGTTTGTAAACTCATAAATACTCCTTTTGTTAAGAAATTATATAATAAAAATCTTAATTATGATAGTAATTTATAAAAAATAGGGAATATTATTATTAGTTGACAATATAACAAAAATTTTATTATAATTCATGTAGTCTAATACTGGGAAACGGAGATTTATATGGGTAAAAATATAAGCAAAACAGGATTTACATTATTTGAAGTAATCGTAGTAATGATTATAATTTCAATAATTGTTGGAGTTTCATTAAAGCTTGCAAAAACAAAACTTAATAACATCAAATCATATACTTATTATTATGCATACAAAACTCTTTCTACTGCAGCAAGCAAAATGTTATTTAATTTCAATACCAATAATGATGATGTATATATGCTGACTGCTAATAACGGTACATGTACTGAGGGTTATCAAATAAGAATTGTTGATGAAAATCAAACTTGTGTTCCGACTCCAATTACAATTCCAAGACGCGGACAAAATTTTTGTCAATTATTTGCAAGCTATGCCAACACAAGAACTGATAGTTTTGATGACGAGAAAGAATGTAGCGGAGACACGTTTGCAGGAAACATAAATAATGAAGTAAGTTTTGCAAACATGAGACCGGATATCGTATTAAGAAACGGTATGCGTATGTATAATTTGAGTACTGATCCTTATGAAGAGTTAGCTCCGTTAGCAAATAATTCAAATGGCAGAGTATATTATGCTGATAACGATGTTGAAATGGATATTGACACTACAGGTTACATAGTATTTTTAGATATCGACGGAACCAGTGGCACATCTACTTTATGGCAAGACGTCTTTCCTTTTTATATTACAATGTCAGGAAAAGTTATACCAGCATTCAGAAATAATACAGGTGGTTCCAGCAAGGAATATCTATCTGTAAGTGCCTATAATGAGATTGTCAATGATAGCGGAAGACGTATTAATTGGCTTATTAAGAGTGTTTCATTTAGAGAGGCAGCTTGCACCAGCGGATATATTAAAGCTGACACTCCATATTGCTTGCAGGACTTACAGCTCCCAGCTATAGGATTAAATGCAGAATGCACAGCTGCAGACAGTGATTGTAAAATCAACGTAATTTCACCTATTAAATGGTTTAATTAAACTTGTTTTGCGATTTTTCTATTCCGTTATCCAAATAATACTTTACAGCTTCTACTGAAGTTGTAAGTACGGATTTCAATTCCGGCAAATTTTCTTTCGGGAAATTTTGCAAAACGTAATTTTCAGACGGAATATTTGGCTGAGGTCCGATACCTATTTTTAATCTGTCAAAATTTTTTGTACCAACATGCTGAATGATAGATTTGATTCCGTTATGTCCGCCGTCTGAACCATTAGCACGAAATCTTATACGGCCTAAATCCAGCGCTATATCATCATATATAACCAAAATATCTTTTACATCAATTTTATAATAATCCATCACAGCTCTGACAGCTTCACCCGAAAGATTCATATAAGTTGTCGGCTTTATAAAAATAATATCATCATACTTCGTAAAAAAACATTTCAGTTTTGTTTCTTCCTTAAATAAAAATCCATCATTTAACGCCCATTTGTCAAGCACCATAAATCCTGCATTATGACGTGTAAAACAATATTTTTCACCTATATTTCCAAGACCTGCAATTAGTTTCATACTTTTCCTTATTTGTTATCTTTATTATTTTAACCTAAATAAATATTACCGTCTCAACTTACCAATCTTTCGCTTAACAAAAAGATAAAAAACATTTATTTTATTCGTGTAAATGAGGATAAGTATATGAAAAACAAACCGATAATAGAATTAAAAAGTTCAGAAAAATTGGCAAAATTTTTAGAAAAAAATTCATTACACAAAAAAGATTTTGCAGAAATGATTGGAGTTACCCTATCTTACGTCTACAACTTGATTGATGAAACTATAGCATTTTCCACAAGAAGCACAACTTTAGAAAGAATTGCTACAGTAATGGAAATTGAACCTGAAGAATTTGAAGAATATAAAATTCCTCAAGAACCTATTCTTCTTGACGATTCCGTAGAATTTTTACGAAATGCTTTAAAAGAAAAAAATATATCAGTCGTTAATTTTTTAAAATCATTTCCAAGGAAGAAAAGACTGGATATTGTTGATATGCTAAGAGGAGCACTTCCTATACCAATAGATTTCAACGAACTGAATATGATTGCTCAGGTTTTAAACCTTGATAAAGAAGAAGTTTATTCCATGTGGGAAAAACGTATGAGACAAGTACTGGAAACCGGCGGAATGAACATATATGCAAATGCAGCACTGGTAAATTCCATGTTTGACTGTGCAAAAAAAATAATTGAGATAAAAAAATAACATCCGAATCGGAATTTATTGAGATTCTTCGCTTCGCTCAGAATGACATATTTATATCATATATAAAATCGCATATATAAAATTCTGCTCATTTACCTTGCCAATCGCTTGTCATTCTCGCAGGCTTTTACATATATAACACACGCTCACATCCACTCTTGCTAAAATCATCCGAACGTAAAATAACGCACTAATCGCATGCAAAACTATAGAACTAAAAAGACAGGGGTAAATCCCTGTCTTTTTAGTTCTGCGCTTGGCGCGATTCGAACGCGCGACCTATCCCTTAAAAGGGGAGTGCTCTACCTGCTGAGCTACAAGCGCAAATCGCTATTATTTCCGCCAGCAAGATATATACTATCAAGAACATTTTTTTATGTCAACTCTTTTTATACATAAATATTTTTTGTTTTAAATTGCTTTGTTATATTTAATTTGATATTATTATCTTATGGAAAAAGAAATTTATTATAAATTTTTCAATGATAATATTCTTCCAAATATGTATCAACATGAAAAATATCGGTTGAAAATAGTTCGCAAAGTCATTTTATCTTCCGTTTTCATGTTCACACTGGGTATTTTATTTGCCGGATTATTTATATACTTTTCTATGAAAGATAATAATTTCATTATACTTTCATTACCTTTCTTACTGTTTTTTATGTACGTTTTTTTTATAAAAAGTATTATTAATGTAATTTGGGAAGGTAAAAAATATCAAAAATGGCTTTTAGAAACAATTTTACCTTACTTTTTTGAACCTATCGCAAATTTCAAATTTTGGCCTAAAAACAGTGATACAGAATCTATTATTACTTCGGAAATGTTTGAAAATTTTGATACACAAGAAGACACAAATTCTATTTTTGGTATATACAAAAACACCAACATTCTTATTTCAAACACAAAATTAACACTTCCCGTCAAAGGAGCTATTAAACCTAACCTTTTTAAAGGCACTATTATTCAGCTCGAATTGCCAAAAGAAATCAACAATCATATTATAATGATTTCAAAAAACACAAGAAAAGTTTGTAAATACAAACAATATAACCCGCATATAAATGAGCTTAACAAATATCTTTATACTTTTGCTAAAAACCACAATGATCTTGAAATAATTTCAGAAAAATTATGGAACATTCTAAAACGTTTTGGGGAATTATACACAGCTAAAGGTTTTAGATTTTCATATAAAAATGATGTTTTACTCATAGGAATTGAACAAAAAAGACCTTGGGAATTTGGATTTTTGTTTAAATCTCTATTAATTGCAAAAAATTACGATGACCTTATCGAAAGATTCATCGTAATTTATAACTTGATAGACTTGCTAAATTCCTAAACTACTTTATCCAAAGTTTTTGTTTCTGTTTTATTTTGCTCATTTAATTTTGGTTCTGATGCAGTATTTGTTTGCGGTTGAGTTTCAGTATTCGCAGAATTTTTACGTTTTATACGTACATAAGCAGCCGTTCCGAGTGCGGCAATAGCAAGACCTGTAAATATTATAAATCCGGTCCATTTATTTCTTATCTTTTGCGCATTTTCCGTTAATACGTCAGCAATTCCATATCTATCACCAACAAGACGATTTAATCTTTCTTGATTTCTTTTTGCAATACCGCCTGCTACATCATAAACCTCTGTCATATAACGATCGTTTGCAGGTTTACCGCCATTGTATGCCGCATTTTCATGCCAGTCAATCTTTTGACTTATTGAATCTCTGACCATCTGTGCATATTTGGAAACTACATCATTCTCTGCACCGGCTCCATAATCTGCTGTCGCAGCTTTAAGACACTCTTTAACCTCCTGAGCGTTCGCAAACATACGTTTTGAATCAATTATATTTCCTATTTCTTCACCGGATTTTCCTGCAAGTTCTTTTGGATCAATTTTTAAATCTTCAGCATTTCTTAAATATGCATGCTCGGTCAGATATCCTCTAGTTGCTGCTATAAAATCAGGTGCTCCACCGGTTCTCGTAGATATAACAGGAGTTCCTGAAGCAAAAGATTCAAGAGGTGTTATACCGCAAGGTTCAAAGCGGGAAGTAAAGATTGAATATGTTGCAGAGCCGACAAGTCTGTTTGAGAAGAAATTATTGACATAACAAGCATTACCTTTGTATATTCCACCATCAAGTTCTTCTATTTGCCTTATTATATCTTGAACCCAAGTATAATCTCTTGCATTTTTATCCCAAGTTCCGGCACCAACAATAACTTTTGTATGATTTTTAGTTACCTGCGGAATATTAGGATCTTTTAAGAAATCCAAAAAAGCTTGAAATGTTGACGGATAACCTTTTTGCCTGTCAGCACGTCCCCAGCCCATAAACAACATATCACCCTCTGAATACTCTGACAAATGACCGATTACATCTGCACCTTTTTCAATTTGTTTTTCGCTACAAAACATCATTGTTACAGCAGTTTTACCGCCACGTTTAAACGCACCACCTATAGAGTTAAGAAGCCATTTTGTATTTGATTTTTTAGCAGCCAAAACTTCTTCAATATTGTCACTTACAAGTTTTCCGTTTTCAAATACAGGTTTATATTCATAAGGGGTAAAACCTGCTTTCAATTTTGTAAGTCCGTTTAATTCGCCTTTTTGACAAAATTCAGCATTCGGATCATTTAACCTTAGATTTGCAGGGGTGCTTCCGTTTGTAATATCAATTGTATTAATTTCTGCCAATTTTGATGTTAAAAATTGAGCTATATCAGGTGTAGCTTTTGACTTCATTTCTTTTCCGTAATTAACAGAAACTGTTCCGGCTGAAAAGTTTTTAGGATTTGTTTTTGCACCGGCAACAGGGGTCATGGTAATATTATATGTCCCAAATTCATCCTTAAACGGAGCTAAAAATCCATCCATTATCTGCATTGCAAACCGTTGTTCTTCTTCAGTTGCAATACCCCAATTTGCTTCAATTTTTTTCAAAGTTTCAACTTGTGGATGTTTTTGAAGTTTTTCAATATCATCTTTTTCTGCAACCATTCTGAAAAATTCAAAAGGATTACTTTCGGCTCCTTGATAGTCTCTTCCCGGATTATGGAAAGTGCCATGTACTTTCATTCCGTTATAATATGTATTACCAAAATATGATTTATTTGCAGCCGAATTCATGATCATAAATGCAGGTCTGTCATGCAGCCACCAGTTAGCAGGATTGTAAAAACCATGCTCTGCACTGTTCAATTTTGGCATAATTTCAACAAAAGCTCTGTTGTTATCGGCATACATTACATTTGTACTGACCACATGCAATTCGCCGCCGGCGGTACCGACATTACCGGTTGTACCATAAGTTCCGTATGTTCCGTATGTACCGTAAGAGCCGTACGCACTACCTACATTAGCTCCATATGCATTTTCTAATCTCGCAGTTCCGGGAGTATGAATAAAGTATGCAGCATTACGTTCATTTACTTCTCCGGCACCTTCCGCAACAGGATCTAAAATATCAACAGCCCTAAATAATCTATACGGAACGGTTTCCGCTTTCAACACAGAATTTGCTGACGGACGGACAAAAGAACCTTGAATACCGGAATCTTCCAATCTTATTATTTTGGATTTACCGTCTTTATCAGGTGCCTGCTGAATTACAAAAGACAGAGTTTCACCTTTCTTCAATTCAACTCTTTTGGCTATATCTTCTAATGATTCATTTGCTTTTGCAGATATAAAACTGGTTTGGGGATAACTATCAAGATATTTCCCATTTTTCTTAGTTAATTTTACAACACGAATACCACCGTCACCATTACCATAGCTATGATATGGTGAAAAATCTCTTACATCAGCACCTTCTCTTTTTCTCCAGCTTTCCGGAGCTTCTTGCGCCACAACACCTAATCCGCCTTGATTGTATTGCTTTGCATTATATCGTTTATTTTCAGGGGCATAAGACGCAAATTGATTGATATTCTTATCTGCACCGGTAAACGTCAAAATAACACCGCTTGGCTTATAAGAAACCATTTCACCTATTTGTAATCTTGAAACAGAATTTTTATTTTCGTTTTTTTCAAAATTCAGTGCTTGATATCTAGGCATAACAGGATAAACACGCATAATCTACACCCCTGACTTAAATTATACTACTCTATGCAGAAAACTTTCCACATATTATAGTAAGGTATGAACACGTTTTTTTTCAATAGTAATTAGGCTATTTATTAAGAAATATTAAGTAAATTTTTTTCAATATATTAAGTTTTTTTATTCAGTTTAAAGTAAAATAGTTTCAAAAGGGGAATAGATGGACAGATTATTTGGAATTTTAGGAATTTTATTAATATTTGGCATAGCATATTTGATGTCAAATAACAGAAAAGCAATAAATTACAAAACTATAGGAACAGGTTTTGCTTTACAAATCTTAATTGCAGTCTTTATATTTAAAGTACCAATTGGAAAAACTATATTTCTAAACTTGGGATTGTTCATACAAAAAATACTTGATTTTGCAAAAGAGGGAGGCGCTTTTGTTTTTGGTCCTTTAATGCACGATGAAAAATTTACATCAGTTTTTGGAACAGGGACTCAAGTTTTTGCATTACAGCTCATTGCATCATTAATATTTATGATGATACTTGTAAATATACTTTATTACTACGGAATTATGCAAAGAATAGTTCCCCTTCTTGGTAAAGCTATGAACAAATTGATGTCTGTAAGTGGTGCAGAAGCATTATCAAACGTTGCAAGTTCTTTTGTAGGTCAAATATCCGCACAAATAATGATAAGACCTTATTTAGAAAAACTTACCAGATCAGAATTATTAGCATCAATGACCGGAAGCATGGCATGTATATCAATGGCCACCATGCCAATATACATTGCAATGGGTATTCCGGCTCAATATTTACTTGCTTCAGTATTTATGGCAGCACCGGGAGCACTCGTTATATCAAAAATCGTATACCCTGAAACAGGAACTCCGGAAACCATTGAAGATATAAAAATCACATACAGCAGACGCAGACGGCAATATATAAATGTGTTTGACGCAATATCTGCCGGAGCATCAGAGGGCATGAAAGTTGCAATAAATGTTATAGCTATGATATTGGCTCTTGTGGCAGTTGTCGCAATGATAGATTGGGTTTTGGGAGGAGTAGGAACATTTATTGTCAAGTATTTACACATAAATTTCGCAACATTTGACTTGAACACACTCTCATTAAAATTAATTTTGGGTAAAATATTTGCGATTTTTGCATATTTTATGGGTGTCCCAATGAGTGAAGCGACAACAGTCGGAAGTCTTATGGGAACAAAATTGGTATTAAACGAAATGGTTGCATATTTTGACATGACTCACTTAAGCACAGTTCTTTCGCCAAAAAGCTTTTTAATAGCAAGCTTTGCACTTTGTAGTTTTGGTAATTTCGGCTCAATCGCAATCCAACTTGGCGGTATCGGAGAACTTGCCCCAAACCAGAGAAAAAATTTAGCAAGATTGGGCGTCAGAGCATTAATATGCGGTACACTAACGTGTTATATGTCAGCAGCAATCGCAGGTATTTTATTTAAAGGATAATCATTTATTATGAACATTTTAACTATAAATTTTGGCGGCATAGGAGATGAAATATTTTTTCTGCCAACAATTATTTCATTAAAAAAAGAATTTCCTGAAGCTAAAATAACTCTTGCACTTGAACCAAGAAGTAAAAGCATAAAAGATTTAACTTATAAAATTGACGACTTATTTCTTATTGATATAAAAAACAAAAATAAATACCTTGAATTACTAAAACTAATTTATCTCGCAAGAAAAGGTCAATTTGATATAGTTATATCCTCAGGCGGAAATAAATTTATCAGCATTCTGTTATGGCTTACTGGTATAAAAAAACGTTACGGATACAATACAGGAAAGCTAAGTGAATTACTGCTTACAAAAGCCGTAAAACTGAACAAAAATCAGTATGCCTGCGACATGTATCACGATTTAATTACACCATTGACGGATAAAAAGACATTATTACCGGAAATAAACATAGAACAGCAGGAAAAAATACCAAATTCCGTACTGATTCACCCCGGAGTGAGTAAAATGAGTGTTCAAAAGGGTATGATTAAAACCATAACACCAGAAATTTGGGCAGAAACAATTAATATGCTTTTAGAAAAAAATAAAAAAGTAATATTAGCAGGAGGCCCTGACGATGACGAATGTATCCAAAAGATACTATCGAAAATTGATTTAAATAATACTAATTTTGAAAATTTTTACGGCAAAACAAAAAATATAAGAGAATTAGCGATAATAATCGGAAAAGCAGAAAAATTTATATGTTCTGACTCAGCTCCTTTACATATTGCAGTTGCTATGAAAACAAAAACCTATGCAATTTTTGGACCTACAGATGATAAAAAGCTTATACCGCAATCCGAACTCGTAATTGCAATAAAAGCTAATGATACTTGTCCTATAAAGCCTTGTCTTTGGGAACATCGTCAAACAACTTGTCAAAACCTTGATTGCTTAAACATTTCTGCTGAAGATATAATAAATAAAATTAATTAAATACCAACGCTCAATCCTGCGCATATATTAATTGACTGTCCAGTGATACCTTTTGCATCATCCGAAATTAAATATCTGCAAAGCTTTGCTATTTCTTCCGGTTTTACAAACCGTTTTTGTGGTATGCAATCAATTATTTCTTCTTTTGAAAATTCACTTTCATCAATTGAATTAAGTCCTAATTCTGTTTCAACCCAACCGGGATTTATCGTATTTACTGTTATATTATACTCAGCCAGTTCCAATGCTAAAGCTTTTGTTAAGCCCAAAAGACCAGCCTTTGAAGAAGAATAAATACTTGCATAAGCTTCACCCATTACACCGGAAATAGAACCTATATTAATAATTCTGCCCCATTTATTTTCTTTCATATAACTTATTGCCGCAGAAGAAAGTTTTGCAGGCGCAATCAAATTTGTCTGATATAGTCTTTGAATATCATCACCATTCAGGGTTTCCAGCCCGCCATAAATATATTCGCCTGCATTGTTTATCAGAACATCAATGTTATTTGCTTTTATATAATCAATCAAAGTTATAATATCTTTTGACAAATCACATACACAATAATTTTTAAAATTTCTTAAGGCGTCTTCATTTCTACCCGTCACAAAAACTTTGCCCAAGCCTTGCATTTCTTGTGCAATTACTTTACCTATACCTTTTGATGCACCTGTTACTAATATATTCATAATTGTTGAATGGTTAAACGGTTAAATAGTTGAATGGTTATTTAACTTTTCAACCCTTCAACTTTTCAACTGTTCAACTAATTATTTAATAATTCCGAACCCTAACAAGAATGTGCAAATTAAAAATATTGCCGCAACGATTCCCGTAAGTTTATTCAGTCCTTTTTCGGCACTCTTTTGAGATGCAAAAACATGAGATGCACCGCCAATCCCTGCAATTCCATCACCTTTTGGCGAATGCAAAAGAATTAAAACTATTAAAAGTAGTGCAGTAACTATTTGCACTGCCCATACCGCATTTATTAACATTATTTTTTCTCCTTTTTCTTAGAAATAAAATGAGCTCTTTTTGAATTTAATTTTATATTTTCAAAAGTGTATAACCTTGCCGGTCTTTTTGAAGATGATTTAGTATATTCATCAAGTTCAATTAAACCTTCAGTAGAAAGAGCTTTTTTTCTAAAATTACGTTTATCTAACTTTTTACCCATTATCAACTCGTATGCTCTTTGCATTTCAGTTAGGGTAAACTTTTCATTCAGCAATTGATAAGCAACCGGACAAAGTTCAAGTCTTTCTCTTGTTCTTTTCATTGAATATTCAATAATTTCCTTGTGGTCAAATGCCAAAGCCGGCAAATCAGAAATTTTATGCCAACCTAGTTCCGGTGTAGTAACGATTTGAATATCTTCAGCTCTAACTAAAGCAAAATACGCACAAGTTATAACTCTTGAATTAGGGTGTCTCAAAGGATCGCCAAATGTATAAAGTTGTTCAAGATAAATGTTATCTACATTAGTTCTTTCTTTCAAAACTCTCAATGCAGCTTCATCAAGATTTTCAGATAATCTTACATATCCTCCAGGAATAGCCCATTTATCTTTAAAAGGTTCATTGCTGCGTTTTACAAGAAGCACCTGAAGCGCATCATTTTTTAAAGTAACTATTACAACGTCAACTGTTATCTCGTGTGTTTTTGTTTCATTAAAAATCATAATAATTATCCGCCCTTTAGACCTATAATATAATAAAAATAAAAATTTTCATTAGTATAATACGACTATATGTTAACAAAGCGTAACATGTTATCAAAAAAAGTAAATTATTAATTTTGTAAATACTTTATATATATACGGGGATAAAAATAACTATGACTTGGGGAATTTTATTTAATAATAATAATTTTATGGGAAGACCACAGTATTGCGGTCATAATAACCTGTTCGATATGATTATGAATTCTTTATTCATACCTCAAACACCTCAGCCACAGGTTCAATATCATAACTACAATTTTACGTCACCATCTATATATACACAACAGGAAAACCCATATGCGCAAATGAATCCTTTTGCACAAGCAAATTTATACGCAAAGGCTAACCCATATGCAGCATTATATACAGCAGCAAATTCGGGTTCCGCAACATTCCAAAATCTTATAAAATCTGATTATTTTCAAGAATTGCTAAAATCCGATTTTACATATAATCCTTATACAATATACAGTCAGAATAATCAAAAGCCAAAAACTGCTGACGCAAGCCAGAATTATACAAAATTGTCCAAAAATAAACGTATTGAACTACTTAAAAACTATTTGAAGTTAGCAGAAGGCGGATATGCAGAAGTAAAATATGACAGAGGCGGAGCTACAAAATATGGTGTTACACATGACACTTACGATTACTATCGAGAAAAAATAAAACATCTTCCCAAAAGATCAGTAAAAGAAATGACAGATGATGAATATTCTGAAATTATAGATTGGTTTTGGAAAAAAAGTGGCGCCGATAAAGTGGAAAATCCTATATTAGCTTTTTACGTTTTTGCAACAGACTGGGGAAGCGGATTTGGTAAAGGACAGAAATTTTTGAAAGAATGTGGCGGCAGTCCAGAAAAATTTGAAGAACTTAGAAGAAATTTTTATAACAGGATTGCAGTCGGTACTCAGATAAAATTTAAAAAAGGCTGGCAAAATAGAGTTACAAGAGACCACAATTTTGCATACTCTAAGCTTGTAAAAAATAATACAGATTTTATTGCTTAAATAAACTCAATATTTCATTGATGTTAAAGATTTTTCATGTATCCTCATAATAAGAGTTAAATATTTGCGGAAGGGACGAAAATGGATAAGGGATACATTGAGAACGGCTTTATAGTTGATGTTAGCAATGCTAATAAAACATCCGAAATCATTTATGAACTGTCGAGAATTTTAGATTTACCGGATGCTCAATGCAAAAAAGTTTGTTTAAAACTCGGTTCGGCTGATTTGTCAACTACGGAGCTTATTAGTATAAAAGCATTGGTAGAATCAATGAATTCAGAAATTGAATTTATTAGCACCAATTCTGATATAACAGCAAAATCAGCAGATGAATTAAATATTGAAGTTTCCGTTTTTGAAAACAATGTTCCGACACCGGAATTCGATGCTGATCAGGAAAAAGTTAATCAAGAATTAGAAAAAGCTCTTGATAAAATTTTTGGGAATGAAAACAGTGAAATTAAAACCTTTGGACAAGAAAAGGAACTAAAAGAACTCAAAAAAGCTGAACAAGAGCATCAAGAAAAATATCAAACTCCGGAAACCGTAAATGATGTTACAGAACCTGAAAAACAATCGGATACAACTATAACCGAAGAAATTGAAATTAATGAAAAGGGTGTAGTTGAAGATGCTTTCCAAAAGCCTTTGTTTGAAAATCAGTCAGAACACAATTATGAAGAATTTAATTCAAAATTGGAAAATGCCAACGAAATTAATGGCGATTACATAAAAGAAATAGATTATAATCTTGATGATATAAGAAAACAGTTGAGAGAAACTGAAAAGCTTCCTACACTGTATATTCAAAGGACATTACGTTCCGGGCAAAGCATAAAATCAGAAGGGAATATCGTTATAATAGGTGATGTAAATCCGGGTTCAGAGGTAATTGCTAAGGGCGACATAACTGTTTGGGGTATCTTGGGCGGTATAGCTCAAGCAGGCTCTGACGGTAATACATATGCAAGAATCAGAGCATTGAAAATGAATGCTATCCAACTAAGGATTGCCGACACTTTTGCAAGACGTCCAGATAGCATAAATATTCCATACATACAAAAAACTGATACTTTTGTTCCGGAAGAAGCTTGTGTCAGAAAAAAACAAATTATAATACACAAAATGCATGAATCATAAAAAGGAGAAATAATGAGCGGTAGAGTTATCGTAATAACATCCGGTAAAGGCGGAGTCGGTAAAACTACAACTAATGCCAACATAGGAACTGCCCTCGCTAAAATGGGCAAAAAAGTTGTAATGATTGATACCGATTTAGGATTAAGAAACTTAGATTTGCTACTCGGATTGGAAAACCGAATTGTATATACAATTGTAGACGTAGTTGAAGAAAGATGTAAATTAAAACAAGCATTAGTAAAAGACAAAAAGAATCCTAATCTTTGCTTACTGGCTGCAGCACAAACCCGAGATAAAACAGCAGTAACAGAAGAACAATTAAAAGAAATTTGTGAAAAATTACAAAAAGATTTTGATTTCATTTTAGTTGACTGTCCTGCCGGTATTGAACAAGGTTTTCAAAACGCAGTTGCAGGAGCTTCTGAAGCAATAGTTGTTACAACTCCTGAAATGTCTGCAGTACGTGATGCAGATAGAATTATCGGGCTTTTGGAAGCAAAAGAAGAAATAAAATCTTATAAACTGCTTTTAAACAGAGTTCGTCCAAACTTAATCGAATCAAAAGATATGATGAGTGTGGATGATGTTGTTGAAATTTTATCCGCAGAATTAATCGGTATAATACCTGAAGATACAGGTATTATCACATCAACAAACAAAGGTGAACCTATTGTAAACGATGAAAAATCACTTGCAGGTCAGGCATATAACAATGTTGCAAGAAGAATTATAGGAGAAGATGTTCCGTTCCTAAATTTAGATGAACCGAAAGGAATGGTTGCCAAAATGAAAAAATTCTTCTCAAATTTGATTGGAAAGGAGAAGTAAGATGATATTACAAAATTTATATAACAAAGTCATCGGATTTTTCCGCCAAACAGATGCAGAGCAACAAGAATCTACAAAAGATACAGCCTGCAATCGTTTAAGAGTTGTATTAATGCAGGACAGAACAAATCTTACACCTGAGTTAATGGAACGCATGAGACGTGAAATGATTGAGCTCTTATCAAAATATGTTGAAATGGATAAAGAAGCTTTAGAATTAAATCTTGAACAAGATGGTGAGCAGGTTGCTCTTATGCTTTCTATTCCTGTAATAAGAGCCAAAGATGAAGAAGAAATTAAAGCAGCTTTAGCAAAAGAAGATGAAGAAAAAGCGAAATCCGAAGAAGCTTCTGACGAAATGGAAGAAGACATTGATGACGATAAAATCGATGACGAAGATTCTGAAGAAGAAGATGATGATGATGACGACGACGAATCAGAAGAAGATGATAAAGAAGAAGACGAAGAAGATGAGTCAGCGGATATAGAAGAAGATTCTGAAGAGAAACCTAAAAAAGAAAAGGACAACAAATAATATAAAAAGAGGCTATCAATAAGCCTCTTTTTTTACTCTACAATTTTTCCGTTTTCTATTTTGTATATTTGTACATCATCTAAAAATTCATCCTCAAACAAAATTGTATCTACCGAAGTTATTATTGTTTGAGTATTTTTATTTATAGATTTTAATAAATAATTCTGACGAATATCGTCAAGTTCTGCCAACACATCATCCAAAAGCAATATTGGTTCTTCACCCGTTTTTTGAGTAATGATATCAAGCTCAGAAAGTTTTAAAGCCAAAACAATCGTCCTTTGCTGTCCCTGCGATGCGTATTTTGTTGCTTCGTTATCATTTATATAAAAAACTATATCATCTCTGTGAGGACCGTAGCAGCATTGACCTCTGCGCATTTCTTCATTCTTATTATCCGCAAGAGCTTTTTTATATGAATTTGCAATATCAGACAATTCGTTAAACTCTGTCGTAAAAGAACAATCATACTCTAATTTCAAATTTTCAGTTTCACTTATAATTTTATGTTTTTGGGAGGCTATATTTTCAATTTCTTTTAAAAACTTTTTCCGCAAAAATATAATGTTGCTGCCCGTAATAACAAGCTGCTCATTATAAACATCCATTAATGTTTCATTATAATTTCCGGTTTTTAAATAATCTTTTAACAGGTTATTTTTTTGAATTCTTATTTTATCATATTTTGACAACCTTTCATCATAAGCAGGATAAACTTGAGCTATAGCCCTATCAATCCAATCTCTCCGATCGGAAGGATTACCTCTCAACAGCATCAAATCCTGAGTTGAAAACAAAACCGTTTTTAAAACGGATTTAAAATTCTTTGGAGTTGTACGAACTTTATTTATTGAAAGCTCACGTTTCTTTTCTCTTGAATAAGAAAAATCCAATTCTATATCGGTATCTGATTTAATTAAATTACAATTGATTATAACTTTATCTGCATCAAAATTTATTAATTCAATATTATTCGAAGTCCTGGGACTTTTTAATACTGAAAGGTAATAAATACTTTCCAAAATATTCGTTTTTCCTTGTGCATTCTTGCCGATAATAAGAATTTTGTCAGAATCAAAATTCAGCTCTATATCCTTACAATTTCTATACTCTGAAAGTTTTATATCCCTCAATCTCATAAAAAAATTATACCTCAAATATATGATTTATTAATAACGTATGGACTATTACAAAAAAATTATATATAATAGTAAAGCAATAAGTATAAGGAAAAATTATGTTACCGATTATATCAGAAGAGAATGCTGCAATAGCTTTTAGTGAAATTTTTCAAGATATGCCATCATGGCGAAAAAAAATGATTCATTATATAAAAGAAGAAAATCCGGAAATAAATACCGCAATTATTGAAGCTTCGAACCAGACAGATTTGGATCCTAAAGCTGTAGCATTGGGGGCCTATATGACTTATACATTGATTGAACTTGCAATGAAAGACAGCGATTCATTAATGAATTTTCAGGAAGGATAAATTATGATTATAGAAGAACTTTTGGAGCTATTAGTTAAAGAAGGCGGTTCCGATTTACATATTTCAAGCAATTTGCAGCCGGTAGGTCGTATTGATGGTAAATTACAAAGATTTGATTATCCGCCATTAAGTCCTGATGATGTAGAAAACTTATTATTCCCTATGTTATCAAATGAGCAAAGACGTACTCTTGAACAAAACTGGGAACTGGATTTTTCATATGGTATTGAAGGATTAAGCCGTTTCAGGGTAAATTTCTACAAAGATAAAGGTAATTATGCTGCTGCATTCAGAACGATTACTTCTGTTGTTCCGTCATTTGAATCACTTGGACTTCCTGATATTGTAAGAAAAACAGCCGAACAACCGAGAGGGCTTGTATTGGTAACAGGTCCTACAGGTTCAGGTAAATCAACAACACTTGCATCAATGATTGACTATATCAATACTACTCGTGCAGAACATATTTTGACAATTGAAGATCCTATAGAATTTGTGCATACATCAAAAAAAAGTATTATTCACCAACGTGAGTTGGGGATGGATACAAGGTCATTTGCAAACGCTCTTAAGTCAGCTCTTCGTGAAGATCCTGATATCATACTTGTAGGTGAGATGCGTGACCATGAAACAATCGCCCTCGCTTTAACAGCTGCAGAAACAGGTCACTTAGTATTTGGAACTTTGCACACCTCATCTGCAGCGCAAACAATTGACCGTATAATTGACGTATTCCCGGAAGGTCAGCAGCAACAAATTCGTGTACAACTTGCAAACTCTTTGAAAGCTGTATTCTCACAAACTCTATTACAAAAATTACAACCGGACGGCACAAAAAAAGGTCGTGTAATGGCACAGGAAATTATGTTGGTTACACCTGCTATTTCGAACCTTATTCGGGAAGCAAAAGCTGCGCAGATTTATTCAACAATACAAATGAATCAAGGTATAGGCATGCAAACTCTTGAAATGGCACTTGCAAATCTTTATCAAAGGAAGCTTATTACCATTGAAGATGCGTTACAAAGATCTTCAAGACCTGAAGAATTAAAACGTCTTTTATAATAAAATTCAAAATATATTAATCAGGGCAATATTAATTTATTGTCCTGATTTTTTATATTTTTATGTTAATATTGAAATACAGAGTAGAAAAAGAGGACAATAAAATGGCACAACAAATTCAGGAAGCAAGTTCTACAAAAGAACAAATAAGACAAACAAGAATACAAAAACTTACGGATTTGGCTGATAAAGGAATCAATCCGTATCCGTATAAATTCAATAAAGATGCAAAAGCTCAAGAATTACAAGAAAAATATAAAGACCTTGAAGCTGGCGTAGAAACTGAAGACAAATATTCCGTTGCAGGCCGTGTTATGGCAATCAGAAATACCGGAATGTTTATAGATTTGATGGACGATTCCGGAAAAATTCAAATTTTTTCACACAAAGAAAACCTTTCGGAAGACCAAATGAAAGTCCTAAAATTGATTGATCTTGGTGATATCGTAGGATTTACAGGTACAATCAGAAGAACTCCTCGCGGAGAACTTTCTATCAAGGCATACTCTTTAGAATTGCTTTCTAAAGCACTTTTGCCTTTGCCTAACAAACAAATCAGCAAAGAAAAAGCTGAAGGCTTGAGCCACTATCACGGACTTACCGACGTTGAATTAAAATATCGTCAAAGATATGTAGATTTAATAGTTAATGAAGACAGCAGAGATACATTTAGAAAAAGAAGTTTAATAATTCAAAAAATCAGAGAATTTTTGGCAAAACAAGGATATTTGGAAGTTGAAACACCTATTTTGCAGACAATGGCATCAGGTGCTAACGCAAGACCATTCAACACTCACCACAATGCGTTGGAAATGGATTTGACATTGAGAATTGCACTTGAATTATATTTAAAAAGATTAATAGTTGGCGGAGTATCGGAAAGAGTTTTTGAAATCGGTAAATGTTTCAGAAACGAAGGAATAGATACACGTCACAACCCTGAATTTACAATGATTGAGTTGTACCAGGCATATGCAGACTATAACGATATGATGACTTTAACAGAAAATATGGTTGCATATGTGGCTCAGGAAGTTTTGGGCACAACAAAAATTAAATACGGTGAAAACGAAATCGATTTGACTCCGCCATGGGACAGAAAAACAATGTTAGGTTCTATAAAAGATGCTACAGGGGTTGATTTCATGGAAATCTATAGCGCAAAACAGGCAATAGAAGTTGCAAGAAGTTTGCATGTTCAAGTTGATGACGGAATGAATTGGGGACAGGTTGTTGAAGCCGTATTCGAAGAAAAAATCGAACCATCGTTAATTCAGCCATGCCACATTATTGATTACCCAAGAGAAATTTCGCCTCTTGCAAAAGTCCACAGAGACAACGAAAGATTAACAGAACGTTTTGAAACAAGAGTAAACGGATGGGAAATCGCAAATGCATTTTCAGAACTTACAGATCCAATCGATCAGAGAATGAGATTTGAAGCTCAGGCAGCTGCAAAAGCCGCAGGAGATGAAGAAGCAATGGAAATTGATGAAGACTTTATCAACGCTCTTGAATACGGTATGCCACCAACAGGCGGTATGGGTATGGGAATTGACAGACTTGTAATGCTGTTAACAGATTCACCGTCAATCAGAGATGTAATCGCTTTCCCAACTATGAGAAATAAAGAATAATAAAAAACGGCTTTTCAGCCGTTTTTATTATTATAATGAAAAGTCAGGTTCCGCAGGTAAAATTTCAGGAATCTTTTTTATCCATTTTTTTGCACTGTCAGGTGCATTTATCCAATTAACAGATAACAATCCCCTTTGTACCCATATTAATTCTTTGAAAAATTCATATTGAGAATTCATTGCATCAAGTTTTGCGTTAAAATACAAATCTTGAGCATCAGCAATCTGATTAATCGGAACTTCTCCCATCAAATATTTTGCTTTTGTTGTTTGATAGTTTTCTGCCTGAGCAAACATTGCTTTATAAGATTTTTCTACCATAAAATATTTTGAAATAGCTCTGTTTACAACAGAACGAACTTTCATTTCTATTTCCGTATTAACTTCATCCATATATGCGTTTAACTCGTTTAATTCAGACTTACATCTACCTATCTCCGCAAACTTATGACCGCCCTCAATCGGCTTCCACTGAGCAGCAATCAAGAATCTCACAGAAGTTTTATCCAAATTCAAGTATGGTGAATTTGCCCACGCCGCAGGTCCCATCGGGCTTCCGATACCTCCTGCATAACCTGCCGCAACGTATTTCATCTGGTTATGACCGCTGTCTTCATACGGCAAATGCCTGTCAAATTGCGAACCGTATTCCAATGACATTTTTGCATTCGGCATTATAAATTTTTGAGCATAATTACTCATTTCTGCTTTTTTCATTGCAATTGCTGCTTTCAATTTTGTCGTTTCAGGTGACAAATAAATTACTTCATTTACAAGCATATCAGTAAACTTACCGAGCTTTTGCGGATTTCTTACGTGGTCAATAATGTGCAAATCAGACGTAAAAAATGCAGGATCATCCGCTGTCAACGGCTTAAATGCAAAATCCAGTTTTTGATCTTTGTTTAACAGCTTACTTATCTGAACTTTCAAATTTTTATAGTCAGCCTGCAAACTCAAGAGTTTTTTCTCAGCTTCTGACACTTCACCAGCCCAACGAAATACTTCTTCGTATCCGCATTTACCGGTTTTTTCACGAACTCTTGCAATTGCAAGATTTTCACGGGTTTCTTGAACATATTCCTCTTGTACTTTCAACATATTTTCAAGCATCAAAGTATCAATATATAAATTTGCCACCTGATACTCCGTATTTGCTTTAGTCAGTGCATGCTCAGCTTTATCAAATTTTAATTTTTTATGTTTTACAATTATGTTTGTTACTAAATCCGGCGAATATATCACCTGATCCATAGCAAGTGTAAATACACCGCCTTGATACGGCACACCCGCATATGATTCAGCGTAACCGTCATTATAATGTTGCCAGCCCAAATCTATTCTCAATGTCGGAAGATATCTCAAATAAGCACTTGCTACAGATCTTCTTGCCGCACTAATCAGATACTGTTTTCTTTCGATATCAAGGTTGCTGTCATCCAACGTATCCAACAACAAAGCCAAATCGTACTTTGGCAGCTCTTTGTGAGTAATCACGACTGAATTATTCAACAATCTTAATGGCGGCGTATAACCAAGCGCCTCGCCTGTATCTGCATTGTAAAAAATAACTTTATCATCGTAAAAAGGTATTTTTTCATTCTTTACCGCATTACCGTGCAAAACCCCATGAATATTAAATGATGTAGCCTCAGCAAGTTTTTTATCAACATCCATTGTAGATGTACCAAGCATTGCACCCATATCTACATCCTCTCTGCCGACAGATGAAAATGTCGGTAATTTTTTGTTATTTATGTATTTATACAAATCTTTTCTCTGTGCTGAAGTCAGGTTGTATAGAGGTGTTACAAACACCGAATCAACATCAGACGGAATTTTGGATAATGACGCATTAATATTTGAATTAACAGGAATAACAACAAAATTCAAATTGCAAATTTTTTCTTTTAATTTTGCAGAAATTGAATTGTTCCAGTTAGAATTTGTTTTATAATAATTTTCATTCATTAAAATCGCTGATTTTTTGATATTAGGCACTAATTTTTGAAACGTTACAAAATCGTTTGCAGTTTGCTGCATCGGATTAAAAAATTTGTCTCCGAAATCTCTCAAACCATACTGGTCAATGGTTACAACATACTTTGTTTTGTTCGGTTTTGAGGAATAATAATTGCTTGACAAATAACCTAATGAAATAACCATTCGTGCACGAGACGCAAGCGCCTTGTTAGACACTGCGATAGCGCCCTTTTCTGTCCAGTCGCCCGTAAATATCAAATCTTTCGGAAACACTGCTTTGTAATCAGGTTGCAAAGACCTTGTTATTGTTTGTTGAAATTTCTGCAAAACCACATCATTTTTATCAGACGGTCCGTCAAAAACAAATGCCAATTCAATAGGCTTTGCATTAGAATTGTATTGTATCGCTTTTTGTGCGGTTGCAGTTTGAATTGCAAGTGCAGGAAAACCGTAAACAAAACACAATAATAGCGACAATACGAAACTGATTAGCTTTTTCATAATTAACTCCCAATAATTTTAAAATTTAACCCCTAATTTACATGCCAATTACACATGCACACTAACATAAATATAATATCAAATTTGAATATTTAAGTACCTTATATATTAAAAATTTGTTACATTACCTATACAATCATTCAATATAAAGGCGACTAAAAAAATATAATTGTTAAATAATTTTCAAACCACTAGCAAAAAAAATTTTTCTCATGTATTATATATTCCATAAATTAAAGCTGGAAAAAATAATGCAATTATTAATAGATAAAGAATTAAATTCTGATGACAAAATCCTTAAACCGGATTTTAACTCAAAAACTGGCAGGGAACTCCTTGCATTTTATCTGCAAACAAAATTTAAACAAATTCTTGCTTATGATAAAAAATGCCCGACACCTGTATTTAAAGAAGTGAATCCCGCATTTATTTCCGGATTTACAAAAAGATTGATAAATAATCCTACAAAGCGTTTGCTCGTCGGGATTACAGGTGAGTCTGCATCCGGAAAATCCACAATATGCAAACAAATTAAACAAACTATTGAACAATTGTCCATGCCTGTGTCTATTCTCAGCACAGACAATTATTTTAATGACATCTCTGAACAAATAAAAAAATACGGAAGTTTTGACAACCTCAGAGATAACGGATATGACATAGATGCTCCGGAAAGTTTCCAATTGAGTCTTTTAAAAACAGATTTAGAAAGTCTTGCACAAGGAAACAACATAATGGCGCCCAAATATATTCCTAACGGAACCGGAGTTTCCATACCGCATGCACAAGAAGTTATTGCCGATAAAATTATTGTTGTTGAAGGTATCGCCACAATGTACGAAGAAGTCCGGGATGTTTTTGATGTCAAAATATACATAGAAACCGAAGATGATATAAGACAAGACAGATTTATAAAAAGAGCAATAACCGAAAGAAACCAAACAAAAGAAAACGCTATGAAACAATGGCAATATATTGTATCCGCAGGTCAAAAATACGTTATCCCAAACAAGAAAAATGCTGATTTTGTATTGGACGGCAATTCAGATTTGAATTATTTTAACACTATTATTGAGTACATAAACACTGTTACCAATAATTTTATTTAACCTATGGTAATTCATATAAAATTTTTGCCATATTACACAATATATGGTATGATACAAATGTGTATTTTAGGACTTCTCAAATACACCATATAATTGATATCATATTAATAATATTTTACTATAATAATATGGGTTAAAATAAAGATAGGTGGCAAGTGAATACGGATTTTACAGAAAGATTGAAAAGAGAGGAAAAAATTCAAAAAGGATTTTGGAGCTTTAAAAATAAGGTTGGAGCCATTGCCGCTACAATAATACTATTGATTGCATTTTTAATTAACACAACAGGCTGCACTCAAAAACAATCTGCAAACGATTCATTTGAACCAAGCTTAACCAAAGAATTGTCAAAAGAAAATATAAAAGTAGGGGATGATGGTGTGAATGCAGCAATTGCACCTGACAATGATGATGTAGCCATTGTTTCGGGCCTTAATAAAAATAACAAAGCAGAAGAAACGGAAGACATTTCGACCGGCACAGCTATGGTTGCAATGTCTATTGAAGATTCAGGCAGATCAGATCCGTTTTTACCTTATAACGAAAAAGTTGTAGTAAAAGCAAAGCCAAAATTCAGCTATGATTTACTGCCGCCTCCGGAAACAATTACCGTAGATACATCAGCCCAAGAAGTTGTCGGAACAAAAGTTTCTGGTATTATGTACGACAGATATAACCCTTCTGCAATAATAAACATCAGCGGTTCGGATTATTTGGTAAGATCCGGTGATACAATTAACGGATACAAAGTTTTATCTATTACGAAGGATACCGTTACTGTGCAACATAGTTCTAATGTATATAAAGCAGGAGTTGGAGAATTGTTTGCCGGCAACGGTGTAAATTTCAACACGATTTCAAATTTAGAAGGAAAATTCGGCGGTTACAATAATAAAAACAAAAAATAAAAATTAGCAGGAGCAGATATGAAAGATATTTCAAAAAAAATTATTGCATCATTAATGTTAACAACATTTGCACTGACAAATAGTTTGTTAACAGTTTCCTCGATGGAAAATGCAACAGTCAGCCAGAATAGTAAACCCGTCTTACGTGATGGCGGTGAATTTTCAATGAAACTAAAAGGTGATAAAAACTTTATAAAGTCAAAAGCACCAGTTAGCATCAGTCTTAGAGATTCTGATGTAAAACAGGTTTTGAGAATGTTTGCTGATAAAGCGGGTATGAATATTATTTTTCACGATTCCGTTACAGGCAATGTAACATTGGATCTTGTAGATGTTCCTCTTAGTGATGCTTTTGATATGATTATGAATATCAATAACTTAAGTTATACCGTTGATAACAATACTATCATTGTTGCAAAAGCCGGTGCTGCAGGATTTAATATGGCAAAACAAGATATGACACTTATTCCTGTAAAATACGTTAGTGCAACAGCTCTTGCAGATTTCTTAAATAACAGCATATTCAAAATGAACAAACCCGGACTTTCAAATTCTGATGTTGTAACAACAAACCCCGCAACAAATGAATTGATCGTTTTTGGTTCTTCAAATGATGTAGCAATTGCCAAAAAAATTGTAGAAAAATTTGATAAAAAACCAACCACAACAACATTCAAACTAAATCATACAACTCCTGCCGAAATGGCAACAATGATTTGCGATATGTTATTACCTGCAACAGGCACAAGTTCTTCCGGTAGCAGCGAAAGCAGTTCTGCAGGCGACGAGAGTAGTGATACTTCTAATGCCGGCACAGGGAAAGCCACAGGTGGAGCAGCAGGTGTTATAACAGGAGCTGCTGCTGGTGAAGGTGGCAGAGATAGTGATTCTTCAAGTAGCAGTAGCAGTAGCAATAGCAGTAGTGGCGGTGGTTTAGCTCTTAATGCAGGAACGGTAGCTTGCTCATTGAGCGGACAAACAGCAGGTTCTTTTGGACTTCAAAATATGTCAATTGCATATTACACACAGTTAGGTACAATAAGTGTAGTTGGTGGTTCTGAAGGCCAATTGGAAATGATTAAGGACTTTATCGCTCATGTTGATAAAAAACAGCAGCAAGCATATTTGGAAGTTTCTGTTATTGAATTGAATGAATCAGGTACCAAATCATTACAGAATAACTGGACATTCTTGTCTAATACATTTTCTGCAACATTTGACGGCGAAACAACAAGAACAGATCCTACTCACCCTATATTCTTTAAAGGTAACGGATACGAATTGTGGGATTATAGCGGAGATACACCTAAAAAAATTAGCGATATATCTCATTTCAGCGGTCCTATCAATATAACTTTAGCAATTAATTATTTGATAAAAAATGAAAAAGGCCGAGTTGTTGCAAATCCTAAAATATTAATTACAAACGGTGAAACCTCAACAATTGAAATTACTAATGATTATATTGAATCTACAGAATCGAATCAGAGTGTATATGCTGGAGGTACAGTAGTTTCAAGAACATATAACATTGCAAGTGATGATGGTATTAAAATTAAAATTACACCATTTATTAGCCATGACGGTTATGTAACGTTAAACATAAAACCTGAATATGCAACGATAGCAGAACAACCAAAAGCAAAAGATCCTTATGGTGAATATATTGCAGCAACATTATTATCAAGAAGAAATGTTGATCTTAAAAATATAAGAATAAAAGACGGCGAAACACTTGTTATTGCAGGTTTGATTAATGAAAGAGAAATTAAAACTGTCGGTAAAGTACCTATATTAGGTGATTTGCCAGGTATTGGCGCTTTGTTTAGATCTTCAAGCACAGAAAAACACAAAAATGAAATGGTTCTTATGATTACTCCAAAAATCGTAACTGATTCTGAAGATGCAGTTGATAATACTGATACTCTTTAAACAACAAAAAATATAAAAAAATAAAATGAATGAATTACTAAACAGATTAAAAAACAGTGTCAATTTACAGATACTTAATAAAGTTGAAATAGCACTAATGGAACAATCAAAATTTGTTCCAATTAGTGTTAAAGACAGTTATTTGTTTGTAGTAATTAATTCAAAATCAAATAAAGATGAAATAAACACAAAATTAAAAGAATATTTCCCGCAACAAATAAAGTTTATTCAGGTACCTGATCCTGATTTATTTGATTTAATTGACAATTTAAAAGAAGAAATAAAAAAAGGCGAAAATGAAGACAGTTCAACCAAACAGGTAAAACTCGGGGAACTTCTTGTTCAAAAAGGTTATATTACCGATGTACAGCTCCTGCAAGCTCTTGCAGAAAGCAAAAGACAAAAAATTCCCATCGGTTCAACATTATTCAAGCTTGGTTTTATTACGCTTGATGTTTTAAAAGAAGTTCTTCACATGCAAACAGGTTACGAGCTTGTTACTCCTGAACAACTGGCAGGACAAGCTAAATTTATAAAGCTGTTACCCGAAGACTTTATTAAAACTAATAAAATAATACCAATTTCTTCAGACGGAAAAACTATTGTCTTAGGTGTTGTTCATCCGGTCAGTCCCGATGTCTTAAAAGACATAATTTATATGACAGGACAGAATCCAAAACAGCTTTTAATGACTCACTTTGAATTTGAAAGTTCTTATAATACATTCTTTAGTGAACAAAAAAAACAAACCGAGCAAGTAATTAAAGAAATGGAACAAGAAGCTGCTGACATTGAAATTGAAGAATCATTGTCAGATATGGTTGAACAGCAATTAAGTGAGTCAACAGGTTCTGTTGCAAAATTTGTAAATCAAATAATTACAAATGCAATTGATAATAAAGTTTCAGATATCCATATAGAACCTCGTTTGTCAGGATACATTGTTAGATACAGAAAAGATGGCATGCTGCACAAAACATTGGATATTCCACCAAAAGTAGAAACTTCAATCATTGCTCGTTTTAAAGTTCTTTCAAGAATGAATATCGCAGAGCACAGACGTCCGCAAGACGGAACTTTTTCAATAAAATATAAAAACGGTTCATATGACTTCCGTATAAATACACTTCCTGTGTCAGGAAAAGAAAAAGTTGTAATCCGTGTATTGGCACCTGCTGTCAGCTTAAATGCCGCTGATAAAAATATCAATTTGGTTGGCGGAACAGATGAAGACATTGCAAAAATTAAAAATATGGTAAGTTGTCCGAACGGTATCATACTTACTTCAGGTCCTACAGGATCAGGTAAAACAACCACTTTATATTCTGTATTAAAAAGTTTGAATGATGAAGATGTTAATATTACAACAATTGAAGACCCTATAGAAATTAAGTTGGAAGGTATTAATCAATCTCAAATTAATACTAAAGCCGGCATTACATTTGCATCATGTATGCGTGCAATTTTAAGACAGGACCCTGATATCATACTTGTTGGTGAAATCCGCGACTATGAAACTTTGGAAATTGCAATTTCTGCAGCATTGACAGGTCACCTTGTATTAAGTACAGTCCACACAAATTCTGCAGCCGCAACAGTCACTCGTATGATAGAAATGGGCGCGAAAGATTATCTTGTATCTTCAACATTATCAGGTGTAATAGCTCAACGTCTTGTAAGACGTTTATGTGACGACTGCAAAGAGGAATACTTCCCTACATATGAAGAAGCCAGCCAAATCTTGGCAAATGAAGAAGATATACAACAGCTTATGAAAACGCCTATATATAGAGCAAAGGGTTGCAACAAATGCGGATTTTCAGGTTATAAAGGTCGATTAGGTGTATATGAAATTATGTCAATCAACAAAGAAATTAAAAAACTGATTGCATTAGGTGCACATGATTTGGAAATTGAGGAAGCTGCTGTAAAAAATGGAATGAAAACACTGAACCAATCCTGCTTAAATCATATACTTAAAGGTTTGACAACTATTGAAGAATTTGTCAGAGTTCTTGGCGTTGTTAATGAATAGGAGCAATAATGACAATCTATAATTATATAGCATTAAGAAACAACAGAGATATTGTAAAAGGAAAAGTTGATGCTGAGGACTTAAGAGCGGCAAGAGAAAGTATCCGAAAACTCGGCTTTATTCCTACAAAAGTTTACGAGGAAAAAACTCAAAAAGAAGAAAAAAAAGATCTGAATCCGCAAAAAAGCCAAATGAAAAAACTTGGATTGCAAGATAAGATTGATTTTACTTCAACATTACAAATTCTTGCTCAATCAGGTATTCCTATAATTGAATCTTTAATGTTTATTGAAAATGATGCAGCGAAATTAAAAGTCAGATTGGTTGCAAGAGAATTACGAAAACAAATTATGAAAGGTTCAACATTTGCTGATACAATTGCAAAATATCCTGATCAATTCGGACAGATATACATAGGTCTTGTAAAAGCAGGTGAAGATTCCGGTGAACTGGAAAAAACACTGGAACGTCTATTAGAATTACAAACAAAAGAAGCAAACATTAGAAGTAAAGTTATAGGTACATTAATGTATCCGATGTTTGTAATTGTACTTGCAGTTATTATCGTACTTGTAATGTTAATGTTTGTATTCCCTGTGTTTAAGGATATGTTTGAAAACATGGGCAAAGAATTACCTTGGATTACCGCAACATTAATGAATGCCGGAATATTCCTAAAAACATATTGGTTTTTAGTACCTATTATTATCGGATCAATTGTAGGTGCTATAACATTTCTGTTCAAGTGGCAGCCGTCAAAAAGAAAAATTGACGAATGGTCATTAAAAATACCGCTATTGACAGATTTAATTCAATTTTCTAACTTTGCAAACTTTGTAGCAGTAATGCAGGTTGCATATGATGCGGGTGTCCCGATTATTGAATGTCTTTATCTTGCAAATATGACACTCACAAATTATACACTTAAACAAAAAATTGAAACGGCAACTGTTAAAGTTCAACAAGGTCAACATTTATCAGTAGCTTTAAGAACAACACGTGTTATGCCAAAAATGATTCTGTTTATGATTGCAACTGGTGAACAATCCGGTCGCTTGGGTGATATGCTGATACAGGCAACCGCATTTATTGATAAAAAACTTGACGGCATCATCGATACAATGACAAAAATGATTGAACCTATAATGCTTATAGTTATCGGAAGTATCGTATTAACACTTGCATTAGCATTGTACTTGCCACTATTCCAATCATATATGCAAGATTAAAACAGATGAAAGTTAGAATAATATATTTGATATTATTAATATTATTGGCAGTTTTAGCAGGATTTTTATACTATAAATTCTGCTATATGCCGCTTTTAGACACAGTAAAAGGTATAAATATATGAATAAAACTTATGTTATAACAGGAGCAACTTCAGGAATAGGGAAAGCTCTTATTGAAGCTCTGTCAAAAAATAACAAAATATTTGCAGGATATCGAAATGAAAAGTTTGTTGATGAACTTAAATCTAAAGGAACAATTCCGTTTTATATAGACATGGAAAATGAAAATTCAATAGAAAATGCTGCAAATTTTATAAAATCTCAAACAGACAGTATTGATACCATAATAAATGTGGCAGGCTGTGTAATTGCTGGTGTTATGGAAAATTTACCGATAGAAAATATAAAAAAACAATTTGAAGTAAATACATTTTCACACATTGATTTTACACAAAAACTAATCCCAATTCTTAATAACGGCAAGATTATAAATATAAGTTCTATGGCAAGTTTTGGAATTTTTCCGTTCATCGCACCGTATTGTGCCTCCAAAAGAGCTTTAGACATATTGTTTAATGCAATGAGCATAGAATCGAATATAAAAGTAGTATCAGTAAAACCCGGTGTAATTGCAACACCTTTATGGGAAAAATCAATAGCTCTAAATCAAAATGCAATTGAAACAAGCAAAGATTATGAAAAAGAAATGAAATATATGGTCAAAAATGCACAAAAAAACGGAACACAAGGACTTGATGTAAATAAAGTTGCAAATAAAATTTTGAAAATAGACAAAATGACAAATCCAAAACCGTCATATACAATAGGTTTAGATGCAAAATTTGCGGAAATTGCATCTAAACTTCCGTTTGATATTCAAAACAAACTTGTAAAATTAGGTATGAAATATAAAATCAAACAATAAAAATCGGCTATTTAAGCCGATTTTTTAAATTATCTACCACCGTATGTGAATGAACTTTGAATATTTTTATCTAACATTGCCCTTGCAGATTCGTATTCAGTATCTATCATCTTTAATCTGGATTGATATGCAGCCATTTGCTGATCAAGTTTAGCCTCCAACACTTTCAGTTTTGCCTGCCGTTGCTGAAGCATCTTAGTAGTCGGCGATTCAGGATCGTAATCATTACCAACCTGCATCAAATCAGCTACAGATGCCGACAATCCCATCTTTGTCTGAGTTATCAGTTGAATCTTATACTCCAAATCCAGCCTTGCTTGCTGAAGATACATTAATCTGATTTGTGATACAAGTAATCCCATATTTTTCCTTCTACCTTGTTTCGTTAAGGTTGTTACCTTTCAGGAACGTATGCTGATTGTTTTCTGCTATCAACTGTTCCATTTTTTGAAACTGATGTCGATGGTAATTCAATCTGTATTGAGCCATCTTTCGTTTCTTATTCATTGTCAGAAATTCTTTTATACCTTCTGAAAATGAATTTGCCATTGCTTTTATAGGATTCTTTCTTATTAGAAAGTTTTTTGAATATATCAAGAAATCTACAAGTCTTTTTATATTCATTTCTAAAGTATCTCGAAGCATTTTTCTCCTTACACTTTAGACCTACATGTATATTAAAACAATTGAGATTTAAGAATTGCCATGATTTACAGGTTTTTGTTAACATGTCTTAACATTTGGTCTAAAGATTTTCACACTATATAACTACGGTTAAAATTACACTAAACTTTAACTGAATAAAAAAACTTGTAAATAAAATTTACAAGTTTTGAAGCGCTTTACTATCACCCTCGATAGATTCTTTTAGCATTTTCTTTACGACATCGCCTTGAGTATCAAGCATCTTACAGACAGTTTCTATATTTCTGACTTTATTTGAAAGTATTGCATCAGCATTTGCCGTAATATTACCTGTAACATTTTGATAAGCAGCCAATGCAGAAGATGATATACCTTGCATCAAATTGCCCATAACTATAGACGGCAATCCATATTCACCCAAATACGGAGCTGCTGCCTGCATAATACCACCCCAACCGGATATAACACCGGCAACAGGTAATACTACATTTTTCATAGATAAACCATATCCGTTAGCGGCACCGAGTCCGTATGCAGCAGCACTTGCTACGTCAGCGATACCGCCTATACCTGACGCAAATCCTGTTGCAGTTCCGGATGTTTGACTGCCCCAACCGTTAATTATTGATGCTGCACCACCTGTTGCAAAACCATCTAATCCCCAAGATATCGGAGCTGCTCCTCCGGGAAAACCTGAATAATTATACAATGAATCTATGCCGTAGGAAGAACCCCCATTGAATTTTGCAGCATATGAAGTCCCTGGAATATTCATAGTTTCTGATGCTCCGAATACATGAGCAAATGCGGATGGTGCCATCAAGCTTGCTAAATTATATAAAAAGCCGCCTGTTGCTTCAAAACCTGTCCCCATACCGCTTCCTGATACAGTCAAGTCTCTTAATTTATCATATGTTTCCCAAAGTTGCGCTTTCGCATCACTTCCTGCTGAGCTGAATTTATTTGCTATTACTAAATAACTGTCATTTTTATAAGCCATTACAACCTCTCAATTATTATTCAAATGTCTTGAATGTAGATTCAATATTCTTATCAATTACTTTTTTAACTGCTTCCATTTCTGTTTGAAGCGCTTCCTGCTCAGTATCCAACTGCCTCAAACGAAGTTCAAGAGTTCTGTCCTGTTCCTGAATTTTTTCTGTTTTTGCGTTAATATCTCTGATTTTCTTTTCATAGACCTGCATTTTATAATTATATTGATTCATTGCATCATTATATGCATTTTCATCAGTAATTGTTTCAGTTTGCAAAGCATAAGTGAGACTTGAGTCTTCAAATCTTATTGATTGAGGACGTCCGGAACTGTCCATATCAACAAATGCTTTTTGTTTTTGTTCAACTTTTGTGCTGACATTTTTAGCATTATATTGAAGTAATTTTTCCTGATTTTCTGTTGGTTTTGATTTATCTTTTGCACTATCAGCAGATTTTCTCAAATCCTCAACAGTTGCAAAATACGTTTCACCCTGTGATGTCCATGTGTATACGCTCTTTGAACTTGCGATAGGATCAGAAGGAAAATCTTTGCAGACCTGATCGAACGCACCTTTCATTGTAGCATCAGTAGGGTCATAAGGAAGGACCGGACTGTTGCCTACATATGCCGGAACATCAGTTCTGGTTGTGTATTGCGGTAAATCTGCCGTACCATCTTTAGCCGCATTCAAATCTGATTTTTTTGCAAAATACAAGTTGCCGTCAGAACCTGTATATGTATACACGTCACTTACATCTGTTTTTGCAAAATCAGGATAATCTTTCACTATTTGCGCATATGTATTTTTTTGAGCTTCAACATTTGGATCATATTGTGTTAATGCAGTTCCGCTGACATAGTATGTTTGAGTTGTTTCATCATATGTAACATTATTACTTGGAATTATCTCTTTTGCTGATTTATCACCAAATGTTACTTGGGGATTTGTTTTTAGTGATTTTATACCTGTAAAAATATCAGAATAATGATAGTGTGAAATCATATAGTTGTAATCAGGGTCACCCTGTAAACTTGTCATCTCGGTAATTGTTTCAGAGACAGTTCCGTCTTTATAAGAATATTGTAATTTTGTAAAATCCTGAGTGCTTGGAGCTGTCGGAACTTCAAGCTTCAATAGTTCATTAAAGGTATTAGCCGCTTGGTTTGCCAATGCTGTACGAGCCTGATTAACTTGCTGTCCTTCATATTCTACATTGGTTTTTCTTGCCGTTAAGCCTAAATATCTTGCCTGTGAAGCCGCCATACCCATAGTGCTGCTCTCCTTCTTTTACTACCTGCTGATTTTTTATTAATAATCACTAATAAAAAGTCAACAATACTATATAAATTATACGGTATTTATAACCTAATTTAAATGAAAATCATTGAAAATCATACATTTAGAGGATACAATAAATTTTGTAAATTTTTGTTAACACAAATTGAATAAAAAGGCAATTTTTTGGGAATGAAATACTTAATATATATATAAGGAATATTTAGGATATCTTTCTCAAACCAATTCAATAGGAAAACACACTAATTAAGGGAGGATCTGCTATGTCAATAGGAGCAGAAGACTACATTGATCAGTTACTGGTCAAAAAGTACGCAGAAGAAAAAGTCGACAACCATGAAAATATGGAGTCAATGGTTGACCCTGAAAAAATGATGGGTGCAATGAACGACTATGCAAGCATGTACAGAAACATGATGAATTTGAAACAGAGATTAAATATTGCGTGTTATGCAATAAATGCACGAACCGCAAGGTATACAAAAACACGCCCGCAATAGAGATGTTCTGTTCTCATTTTTTGAGGTAAAATAACCTTGTAGAAAGTGAGAACAAAATGGTGGGAAAAATCATCCTGGCTTCTTCTTCTCCCAGAAGAGCCGATATTCTAAGGAAAGCAAAAATTGAAGTTGAAATTATGCCGTCACCGTATATCGAAGATCATACGACGACGGTATTTTCTTACGATTTTGTGGAAAATTTGGCTTATAACAAAGCAAAAGCACTTATTCCCCAAATAAAAGAAGAAGCTTTAATAATAGGTGCAGACACTGTAGTTGTTTTAGATAATGAGATACTCGGCAAATCTCATAATGCAGAAAACGCTTATAAAATGCTTAAAAATTTGTCCGGAAAAACTCACTTTGTTGTGACAAGTATTGCTGTGATTAATTCTAAAACCGGCGAATGCCATAAAAATTCAATAACAAGTTATGTTACTTTTAAGGAGCTAACAGACGAACAAATAAATTATTATATAAATGAATTTAAACCGTTTGACAAAGCCGGTTCTTATGGAATTCAGGAAATGCCGGACGGTTATATAAAATCATATACAGGAAATCTTGAAAATATAATCGGAATCAGTTCAGAAGCACTAAAAGAATTACTCAAACAATTTTAGGTAAATTAAATTTATGAAAAAAGTATTTTTATTTTTAATATCCTTATACCAAAAGATATCAAAACTAACTCCGCCTGTGTGCAGGTTTTATCCGACTTGCTCTGAATACACAAAGCAGGCAATTATAAAATACGGCATATTAAAAGGCGGCTGGCTTGGTATAAAGAGGATTTCAAGATGCCATCCGGGAAATGAAGGCGGATATGACCCTGTTCCATAAAATTATTTTACCCACCTAAAACTTCTGACATAATCTGTGCCATTAATGTCACCATTAATATCAACAGTAAAAATTCTATAGATGTCAGTAACATTTTTTATGTTCGGGATTTTGCTGATTTCTGTCTGCAAAAGCAGCTTTTCTGTTGAATCATTTACACCGGGTATAGTATTAAACAGAGTATTCAAAGATGCATTCTTAATTTTTCCGAACACAGTGGTTATATTCTTTGAAAGACTACCGTATAATTTCATATCAGCTAAAGAATTTGAAATATTATATTTTCCGGTCATATACATATTCAAATCATTTCCTTTAGAATATATATTAATATTATCTGCAATACCGTTTTTGATATTTATATCGCCGGAAATACTTTCAAACTCACCTGTTTTTAACGGAGTTACAAGATCTATCAAGCTATTTACAGAAATTCCGGTAAACCCGCTCTTTAACAAATTACCGGCTTTCAACAAGTATTCCAAAGAACCCAGTTTTGGCATTTTACCGTTAGCAATTTTAAATTTTCCGTTACCGAAAAGTGTTTTAAAACAAGCATCACTTGAAATACCATTGCAGGACAATGCAAAATTACCATCTATAGAACCGAAAACCTGACCTTTTAAATCAAACATGGCCTCTGACATTATTGAAGCATTAGCATCATTCAAACTAACATTGATATCTGTATGTTTTGAAATAAGATTATATTTTAAATTTCCTAACACATTACCTTGTGCAATATCAAATTTGAAATTTTTAATATCAGCAACATGGTTGTTACCAAGTTTCATATTTGCTACAAAATTATCCGCATTAATATTTCTGACAATAATTTTATCAGCTTTGATTTCAGCATTATCTATTACAAGTTGAGTAACATCTACATTTTCTATTGATGAGCCTTGTTTTGAAACCGTCAGAGTTCTTGCAGATTCAGCCTCAATATCTCGTATAGCATCAGTAATTTTATTAATATCAAGATCAGCCAAATGTAGTTTCAAATCATTTATCACATATGGCGGTGTCAGATTGTTTTGCATAATAGCATTAAGTATTACATCGTTTGTCAAAACCTTGCCTTTTGAAGAAAGATATATTTTATCTTTTTTGAAATTAAGATTTATGTCTCTTATCGTTGAATCAAAAAATGGGATATCAATACTTGTAACATCAAGCACTCCGATAATCTTTGGGTTTAACGAAGTACCGTTTATTACTATATCGGATGAAAATACCCCTTGCTTCATAAACGGTTTTCTGAATATAAGATTAAATATCTTTGCATCAGTCGGATTTGTTGTTTTTACTCTAAAATTATGAAAACCGACAATATTATCCTTCATCGCAGATAAAGTACCCGACGCATTAAGTTGATTATTCACATAAGGTTTATTATTTTGTGAAAGTATAATTTTATCATATTTTAAATTATTTATTTTTAAATTATTAGGAGTATAAGTGCTATCCAAGTGAATTTTAACAGGATTTTCTTTATCGCCTATGGTTGCACCCATATAGTACAAACTTGAATTTTCTGATATATCCATTGTTGTCTTTGAATTTATATTGTTTAAAGTCCCGTTTAATTTTGACGAAAGAATTGCATCACCCTTCACTTTTATAGGATATATTGAATTTTTATTAAATATTTGTTCAAAAAAGTCTTGAGTTAATTTTGCATTCACATATAAATTCAAAACAGGATTTTGAGTTACATTTATAACTTTTCCATCAATAAATACAGGCATCTCGCCCACTCTTGCATTTATTTTATTTACATTTAATATTCCGTCATGCAAAAGCATATTACCGCTATTCACAACGATATTTATATCATTTGGCCTATACAAAAAGCTAACGTCATCAAGAACAGAATATACATTATATTTATTATTTTTAGCCCTGAAGCTTACATCTATTTTACCATTCTCAAAATTAATATTTTTCAACTGTTCACGAGCATCTTTCGGGAAATAATGATACAAATTTTTATCTGACAAAACACTCAAATCAAATTTTGATATTTTCCCAACACCGCTCAGTACAGGATTATTAGAAAAGACTTTACCTGCATTTAACGAAATATTAAACGGACTTCCTCTAAAAGAACCTTTCAAGTTTTGGAGTTTAAAATTCGAATTTGAAAGTTCATAAGAGCTGTCATTTACTAAAACTGCGCTTTTCGCACCTTTATTAGAATGTATTATACCTTTTAATGCAACCTTATCAAATTCAGGATTATCTAATTTTCCATTATACTTTCCGTTGAAACTTGTATTTATCGTAGACAAATCTTTTGCATACGGAATTTTATTTGAAACGACCTTTAGAGCATCACCCAAAATAAATCTGTTTGACCCGAACTTTACATTACAACTATCTTTATCTATTTTACCCTCAGTATAAATCTCAGAATTACCCAGAAAAGATTTTAGCTTAAAATTCGCATCCAGATTTTCAAAATTCAAAACACCTGTAATTTTATTGAGAGAAGTCGGAACATCTTTAATTTTTATGCTGTTCGAAAGCAGATTTAGAGTACCTTTTGCAAATATATTTTTGCCAAATATAATATCATTTACATCCTGAACCTGACCGTACAAGTTAAGTTTTATATTTGCAGGGCCTGATGCAGCATCCAACGGTTTTACAAGTTCCTGAATATCAGCAAGCATAGGAGATGTTTTTACGGCTTTTAACAGTTCACCCAAATCTTGTTTGTCTGACTTTGTATCGAAATTCAGAGCCCCTAAAAGTGTACACGTTCCTTTTACAGATATAGGTTTTCCGTTTAAAGTAGCAGTCTTTGTTTCAAAATACGTATTTTGATCATCAAATTTCAGACTGCCCGATCCGTTGTGTAGCTCAATATTATGTATATCAAGAAAAGAAACTATAGCATTTTTAAACCAAAATTCACCCCACGCATGCGGTTTTTCTCTTGTACCCGTAACTCTCAAATCTATTCCGCCCTGCCCTTTGATATCCATTATAGGAACAGGACCCAAATCAAAATGCAAAACTTGATGTAAAGGATTCAAAACAATTTGAGCAGTTTTTAAATCAACATTATCGGTACTTGTAATTTTTAAATCACAAGCTTGTTTCTCATCTATATCAATAGGTCCTTTTACCCAAACTGTCTGTGTAGGACTTGTCGGGACTTCAACATCCAAATCAAATTTATCACCTTTAAAAATCAACTTGATTGTGGCTTTTTTCGCATTAGGTATTTGCCTTACCATATATGCATTATCTACCAAAACATTACCGTATACCTCAGGATAGTCAGCTTTTCCTTTTATTTCAAGGTTTGCAGAAGCATCACCCCAAAAACCAGCCTGTTTTAGCACAAATAAATCTACATCAGGTATCAAATCATGCAAACCGGGTAACAGCGCCAGAATGTTTTCTGCTTTTGAACGATTCAGCGCCACTTTCAAATTCAAATGCGGAAGTTTATTATTCAACTTTGAAATATTTCCTGATAATAAAGCTTCTATACCTGATCCTATAATCTTAAATTTATCTATTATAAGCTCATTTTTCCCCGTTTTAACATCTGCAGAAATATGCAAATTATCTTTAGCGTACAAAGTAGATTCTTTGTTATCGGCAAAAATTCCAAAATCTTTTATATTCAATTCCGCATTAATCTGTTTTTGTTTTTTAGATTCACTTACCGTTTTTAAATCCAAATTAATAACACCGGATATTGATTTTATTGCATCTTTTGAAAGATATTTTGCATATGGAGAAAAATCAGACAAATCTAAATTCTTTACATATCCGTTTATAGATATCTGATTTTTTGAGATATTGTCAATCGGCAGTTTTAGTTCAGTATCCAATTTTATCAAAGAAGTTTTTTGACCGGTTTTTAATGTTGAATCAGTTTTAAAATTTATGTATTCATTTTCTTTATAATTATTTACAACAAAATACTTACCGTCCAAATCCATCTGCTTATTTTTTAGCTTGTCCAAGAAATTCACATGATAATTTTTAAAATTTGCCCAAGCATGATTTATAACAAAATCAGATTCTAACAGAGGAAGAAGATCATATTGACCTAGCTTAATCTTCAAATCATTGTCATAAACTAAATTTACATTTGCAAAATCGGAAGATATTTCCGTTATATCCAATTTTTTAAACAAAAGCGGTAACAATTTTATGTTTAATTTCAAATTAGCCACATCAAGAGCTTTTGAATTATCGTCATTTAAAATTATAAATCTGTCTGTGCAAAATTTAACAGACGGCAATACACCCATCTTGAGTTTTGGATTAACAAAATCAACATTTAATCCGCTATCCTCACGCACAATTTGCTTTATAAAATCAATCCTCGCAGGCACATTTATAATTGCCGGAATTCCCCAATAGTATATTCCATACAAGATAATAAAAAATATAGATAATAATATTATAATTAATTTCCTACCCACAATAATATTATACAATTAAAATGAAAAAAAGCATAAAAAAAGAGCCCCGAAATTTCAGAGCTCTTTTTAATTTATTTTTTATAACTATGATTTACCGAACAATGTTGCTCTTGCAGCATCAGAGTTTGGAAGAATTGCTTGATCATAGAAGATTACAGGATAAATATCTGTAGGTGATGTAACTGTACAATTGGCAGCCTTACCAGAATCTACACCATCACATTGAACCATTTTGTTAGGTCCTTTGATACCGTTTACGTCAATGAAACCTTTACAAAGTGTATTTTCAGCTTCTGTTCCATCACCGCCGACAATAGTTCCGTCAGCTTTTTTTGAACAACCTTTTGTTGCTGTTGGGAACGAGAACATTGAACCGTCATTAAAAAATACTGTTGTATTATCGTCTTTTGCACCCCACGTATTCCAAGCTGCACCTGCAGCATTCTTAGGCGAGTAGTTGGCAATACTTTTCTCTGTTGTATCTTTAACAACATTCATACGTTTTTTGAACAAAGATAACAAAGTTCCGTTACCAGAATCGTTACCACTTAAATCTTTCAAATCATAATCATCCAATGCTACATTCAAAGTGATACCCTGAGAAATAGCAGATAAAGCTTTTTTGTAAGCAGCTTTATATTGAGCACCATTGGTTTGGTTAATCAATGTTGGCATAGTCATCGCAGCTACGACGCCAATGATACCTAATGTAATCAACACTTCTGCAAGTGTAAAACCGAATCTTTTTGTCATAATCTTATCACCTTTCTTATTTAATGACCCTCTGATCTCTCAAAAAATTTTATTAACCATCCTAAATATCCATGCATAAAACTATTTGAAAAATCTCTTAGTAACCTTATTTTAAAGTATTACCCCTAAATTGTCAAGCATTTTTGCAAAAATATTAATTAAATTTAACTAATTCTCAAGAATTAGTTTTTAAACAAAGAACTAATTCTGTTGAAAAAAAACTTACATTATGTTACTATTTCTCTGTAAATATTTAGGAAAAGGGGTAATTATGGTTAGTTCTTTAACGGAAAAAACTAATATTTTAAACGAAAATTCAAAAAAAATTATCAGAAAAGCATTAAAAGCATTAGGCAAAAAAAATCTTGCTTTCATTATGCATAACAGCAGTTTTCCATCTGCCGAAAATCAAAATACCGGTTTTGGCAGCATTAACAGTGATGGCGGTAAAGAATTTATACAATACGCATCCGGTTTGTTTGATGCAATACAGCTTGGGCCTGCAGGAAAAACTAAAAGTTGTGATTCGTCACCATATACAGGTACAATTTTTTCTGGAAACCCTCTGTTCATAAATTTGCTTGACTTAACTACGGATAAATGGGGTAAAATATTGTCAGAAACAACATACTATGACATTGTCAGCAACAACCCTAACCAAAAAACAAATAAAACTGCGTATTCATATGTATATAAAAAATACAATGAAGCAATGCAAGAAGCATGGAATAATTTTAAAGCAAATCCCGATAAAAAATTAGAAAAGGAATTTAAAGCGTTTAAATCCGAAAATAATTTTTGGCTTGATAAAGACAGCTTATACGAAGCCCTGACCATAGAACACGGAAATGATTATTGGCCGATGTGGGACTCAGAAACAGATAAGAATTTGTTTAACCCACAATCTATTGAACAAAAAATGGAATTTGCAAAACGTATTGAAGAAATTGAGAAGAAATATTCAGATGAAATTGAATTGTACAAGTTCACTCAATTTGTAATAAGCAAACAAAATGAAGCTACAAGAAATTTTGCCAAAAAACACAATATAAAAATGATTGCAGACAGACAAGTAGCATTTTCAGACCGTGATACTTGGGCATATCAATCATTGTTCCTAAAAGGTTGGTGTCTAGGATGTCCTCCTGATTATTTTTCAGAAGATGGTCAGGCCTGGGGATTTCCTGTTATGGACCCTGAAAGAATGTATAACGCAGATGGTTCTTTGGATGAGGGCGGACAATTACTCAAAAACCTTTATAAAAAAATGTTCAAAGAAAATCCTGGTGGTGTAAGAATCGACCATATCGTAGGACTTATCGATCCTTGGGTTTATAAAGCAGGAAAGAAACCAAAAATAGAAGAAGGTGCAGGAAGATTGTATTCATCTCCTGAGCATGCCGAACTTTCAAAATATGCAATTGCAAAGATAGAAGATTTAAACAATGAAGTTACAGCAGACAAAGAAAAAAGAGTTAAATCGTTAACAAAAGAGCAGATAAAAGAGTATGGCAGATTGATTGAAAAAATCGTTATTGCTGCGGCAAAAGAAGAAGGATTAGACAAAGATGCCATTGTTTGCGAAGACTTGGGAACGTTAACAACTCCGGTTGCTTCAGTTATGAAAGCGTTCGGGCTTCAGGGCATGAAACTTACACAATTTACAGAACCTGACAAACCAGAAGATCCGTACAGATGCAAAAACATCGACAAGCGCTGCTGGGCAATGGTCGGCACTCATGATAACGAACCTATAAAAATGTGGGCTGATAAAAACATTCATACTCACGAAGGTTATTTACATGCAAAAAATCTTGTTGATGATTTGTGGCAAGAATCGGATAACAAAGATGATATAATTGTCAGATTGACAGAAGACGCAGAATTTTTGGCACAAACAAAATTGGTAGAGTTGTTTGCTTGCGAAGCTGAAAATATTCAAATATTCTTTACTGATTTCTTTAATGTTTATGATGTTTATAACAGACCGGGAACATCAGGTGACGCAAACTGGAGCTTAAGATTACCTGACAATTATAAAGAACTCAAAACAATTAATCTTGCAAACATCTTAAAGCTTGCAATCATTGCAAGAGGTAAAGAATTTGCAAATAAAAACAGTAAAATTATTGAAAAACTTGAAGAAATAATATAAATATTATGAGATTCTTCGCCTAAATGTCATTCTGAGCAAAGCGAAGAATCTCTTTATTAAAACAGCTCAGAATGTTGATGAGGTTAAATGAAAAAATATTTACTTATTGCATTATTATGTATAGGAATACCTGTTTTAGCAGAGCCGTTATATGACACTTCAAACGAAGCAAAGCTTGATTACAATCAAGGTGTGGATTATTACAAAGCAGGACAGTACGAAAAATCTCTTGCAGCTTTCAAAAGAGCTATAGCCACTGATCCTTCATATATAGATGCATATTATAATATGGGATTAATTTTAGAATACTTAAAAAAAGATGATGAAGCTCTTGCCGTATTCAAACAGATTATCGTCAGAAAACCCGATGACTATGAATCTGTGTACAAAGCCGCAAATCTAAGCTATAAATTAGGTCAATATGATAATGCAAAAAAATATCTTTCATTAATTCCATCAAACAACACAATGTATGAAACAGCACAAGTTTTGGCACAAAATATGGGTACTGATATTCAAACCATAAAAGCGGAAGCTGCAAAAGCCGCTGCAATAGAAGCTGCTAAAGCTGCAAATTACAAAAATGATATTTATAATGATTTGCCAAGTCCAACCGGTATAGCAAGCGACAGAGCAGGAAACCTTTATGTTGCCTGTTTTTCCGATAATATGATTTATAAAATAACACCTGATGGCAAACGTATGATTTTTATAAAAGATACAAAAATCAATGGCCCTATTGCTATGGCAAGTGACGGATATGACAACCTTTATGTATCAAATTACAACGGCAATAACGTAATAAAAATTACTCCAACTGGCAGCATTTCAAATGTAATTTCAAATGTTCAAAAACCATATGGCATAAGTATTAATGACGGGCTTTTATATGTTTCCTCGCAGGGTTCTAATTCAGTGTTGAAATATAAGTTATGAAATTACTAAGGCTATAAGGCACTAAGTATTATCATGAAATTATTTTGGTAAAAATTTTTATTAAGATTACTTTTTAAAAGACCTTAGTGCCATAGTGCCTTAGTATCTTAGTGTCTTTACTCTTTCACCCCGCCTTGCAAAATATCGGATATAAAGTATTTTTTTCCGGCGAGAAATACGCAAATAACCGGAATCGTACATATTACCGAACATGCCAGAAGTTCACCCCATAATGTAAGTTCCCTAAAACTTCCTTTATAAATTGCAAGTCCGACAGGAAGTGTACGCATACTTTCCGTATTTGTAACAATCAAAGGCCACATAAAACTGTTCCACGTTGAAACAAATGTAAAAATGGCAAGTGTTGCAACAGTAGGCAACGCCAATGGTAAAGCTATTTTAAAGAATGTCTGAAACAGGTTACAGCCATCTATTCTTGCAGATTCCTCCAAATCTTTTGGCAAGCCTAAAAAGTATTGTCTCATCATAAACACACCAAATCCCCCAAAAAATGCGGGAACTATTAGAGCTTGATATGTATTTACCCAATGCAATTCTCTCATCATAAAAAATAACGGAATTATATTAACCTGCGGAGGTGCAAGCATTGTTATTAAAACAATCAAAAAAAGTACATCCCTATATTTAAAATTTAGGCGTGCAAAAGCATATCCCGCAAGTGCGGAAAAAAGTACCTGCCCCCCAGTAGCAATTGTTGCAACAATCAGACTGTTCAAAAAATAGGTACTCATGGGAATTGATGAAAAAACACTTTTATAATTATCGAAAGTTAATTTAAAATGAAATAACTTTCCTGTATCTGAGAAAATCTCATTATTATCAACAAATGACAAATTAACCATTGCAACAAACGGATACAACATACTAATTGCAATTAAAATAAGTGTCAAATAACCAAGAAATACACGAAATTTTTTCATGTAATTATTATATAACAAAATATAACAGTGCAAACATTGCACAAAGAGATATCGAACTCAAAACAAACCAAGTATGCATTACAGGGTGTTGATATTCCCAAATTTCTTTAATTGTAGTTGCTGCATGTTCAATTGTTTGCATTTTTCTCTTCTCCAAAACACTTTTGATATTATAATTTTATATATTTATCAAAAATTGACATCAGCTATTCGGTTGATTATTTATAATCTTTCGGTTAATATACAGTTATGCAAGATGTAGAACTTTTGATGCCTGCGGGCAACTTGGAAAAACTTGAATATGCAATTAGGTACGGCGCTGATGCTGTTTATCTCGGCGTTGTTGACTTCAGCCTGAGAGCTATGAGGAAAGGTTCTCTTATTACTATGGAGAACTTAAAACAGGCGGTTGATTTGGCTCACTCTCTGGGCGCAAAAGCGTATGTAACAATAAATATTTTTGCATTCAACAACGATATAAAACAGTTAGAAGCCTGTTTGGACAGATTTAAAGACGCAAATCCTGATGCATTTATTATCAGTGATTACGGTATTTTTAATATGATAAGAAAAAAAATTCCTAATATTCCTGTTCATATCAGTACTCAAACTAATACTCTGAATTATGAAAGTGTTAAATTTTGGAGAGATTTGGGTGCAACACGTGTAATTTTGGCACGTGAGCTTGCAATTTCTGATATTGCAGAAATTAGACGTCAAGTGCCTGATATAGAACTTGAAAGTTTTGTTCATGGTGCTCAATGCGTATCTTTTTCCGGAAGATGTCTGTTGAGTGATTATTTTTCCAAAGGCGAGAGAAAAGCAAATCACGGAAACTGTTCTCAACCTTGCAGATGGAGTTACAAACTCGTTGAAGAAACAAGACCGAACGAATATCTGGAAATTAATCAAGATGACAGAGGATCACATATCCTGAGCCCAAAAGACTTATGTCTTGTTAAGCAGCTACCGCAAATGATAGATGCGGGTATTGATTCATTCAAAGTTGAAGGAAGAACAAAGAGTCTTTATTACGTCTCTGCTGTTGCAAAAACATACAGACAAGCAATAGATGAAGTTTTGAATAATCCATACGCTGATATGGAAAAATACTTTTTAGAACTCCAAAAGGTTGGCAACAGGGGTTATACAACAGGTTTTGCTTTAGGCGACAACAACGGCGACAGTTACAGCTACGATATTTCAAAAGGTTTGGCAGGCGCTGATTTCTTGTGTGAATTTAAAACTGGTCATTGCGAGGAACGAAGTGACGTGGCAATCCCATCAGATTACCATTTAGTTAAAATTAAGAACAAAATGCTGATTAATGACGAAGTTGAAATTATTACTCCGAAAGAACAGTTTAAAGCCGTTGTAGAAGGGTTTAAAACTCTTGACGGCGAAGATGTTGAACTTGGCAACACAAACGATGATATATATATAAAATTTTCAAAATCACCTGAAGATTATAAATACGCATTAGTCAGAACTGTTGGTATAAAAACTCCAATGAATGTATAAACGTTATTCTGAGGCGGAAAACTTGAGGTTCTTCGCTCCGCTCAGAATGACAGCAAAAGCCGAAGAATCTCACTAAAATTTATGTTTATTAAACCTGATTATAATTTAGAAAATATTTTTGCTATTGATTTGGATGAATTGAAATCTCAAGGTATTTATGCCTTATTATTTGATTTGGATAGTACATTAATGGGCTCAAAAACGGGATATTATACGGAAAAAACTCTCAACTGGTTAAATGAAGTCAGAAAAGACTTTTTTATTGGTGTTGTTTCAAACAATTACAACCCTGATTATATGGCAAAAGTACAATCCTGTACTGATTTTCCAATCGTTTTTGAAGCTCACAAACCGGATATAAAAGTCGCTAAAACGTTTATGGAAGCCAATAATCTTAAACCCGAAACAACTTGTTTTGTAGGTGACAGGCCACTGACAGATATTGTCTGCGGACAGAGATTGGGTTGTAAAACGATATTGGTAGATTCCATTACTGCAGATATTGAAAAGCCTGTTGTACGTTTTGCGAGATGGCTTGAGAGATTAAGCATAAAAAAATAACTTTTGTGAATACGTTGACTTCTTAAAATAAATAACTAAAATAATAAGTAGAGAGGGATATGTAGGATATGAGATTAGTCGAAAAATTAAAAGAATATGAAAATCAATACATGTTTATAAAATGGGCAACAGGCGGGGAATACGGTAAACTTATTTACGCCGGCGAAGATTTTATTGAATTTAACGTTATAGACGTTGATACTATGGATTATTCGGAAACTGTCCTGATTCATTCGCCTTTAATTTTGGAAGTTGCAATAGGCGGTGCTGATGTACAGAGAATTGTTGCGGAAGTATCATCTAAAATTTCTATGGAATAATCTATATATTAAATTTCTTTCGAGCACCTTCTTCGTGATAAAAACCGCCGCCGCAAATTGTTTCAATTACTTTTAAAACGAACTCTCTTGGGGCATCTACTTGATTCAGGTACAATTCACGATTTGCCATATGTTTTATTTTCATTATAGAATTTTGATTTGATTCGGGAGGTACAAACAGAGATGCAACTTCATTTTCAAGAAGTATTCCCATTTCTTCATCATGATTTTTCACATCTTTCATTAACTCGTAATAATTACCTCTTATTGCCATTATCCTGCTTGAAAAAAGGTGCTGACCGTCTTCTCTGTATAGCGCCTGCGGCTGGTAATTACAACGGGTTGTAAAACTCATTTTATGCCATAAAATATTCACCGTTACAACAGACTTTTGCGGATCGGTATCAACGTATATATTTTGAGTTGTTATATTTCTGGATGAAAAAGCTTCTTTTAATGTGTCAACAACAACCTGCAAATTGTCTATCATCCGTATAAATATGGCGTTTGTGTTAACATTTGCGTGCTGATAATCCAAAAATTGTTTATACATATGCGTAGAAACAAGTCCTACTCTTTCTTGAATAAGGGCAGATTTTCTTGCAGATGTTTCAGAATTATCAAAGCTTTCAAAATTATTTAACAATATGTACCGTCCTTTATTATCATGTAATAATAAACATGAATTTATGTAAATATTATATGATTATTTTTTACAAATACAATCAACATGTAGATGTATTTGTTTACAAAATTTGATTAAATTTTACATTTTTATTTATACACACAGATACTTATTATACATTTTTGTGATATTCTATTCATATAGATAAATAAGAAGGATTTTTATATGACAGCTACAGAAATTAAAGATTTACCTACAGTTTATAATGCAAAAGAAACAGAAGAAAAAATTTATAAATTTTGGGAAGACGGTGAGTATTTTAAAGCGAATGCAAAGAGTAATAAACCTCATTATTCAATGGTAATTCCGCCGCCAAATGTTACGGGTGTTCTTCATATGGGACATGCATTGGATGAAACTTTGCAGGATATTTTAACCCGCTATCACAGAATGTCAGGATTTGAAACTCTTTGGCTTCCCGGAACAGATCATGCCGGAATTGCAACCCAAAATGTTGTTGAAAAGAAGCTACGTGAACAAGGTTTATCCCGCTACGATTTGGGCAGAGAAAAATTTTTGGAAGAAACTTGGAAATGGGCGAATGAACATAAATCCGCTATTCTAGATCAATGCAAAAGACTTGGCGCATCTTTTGACCGTTCAAGAGAACGTTTTACTTTTGATGAAGGATGTTCTGAAGCTGTTAAAGAAGTTTTTGTAAGACTTTACGAAAAAGGATTAATCTACAAAGGAAAATACATTGTAAACTGGTGTCCACGTTGTAACAGCGCTATTTCTGACGTTGAGACGGAATATGCAACCGAAGAAGGTCACATGTGGGAAATTTCTTACCCCTTGAAAGGTGAATCAGGTGCGATAATTGTTGCTACAACTCGTCCTGAAACGATTTTTGGTGACGTTGCGATTGCTGTTCACCCATCAGACCATAAATATTCCGAACTCATCGGAAAAACCGTTGTAGTACCGCTTTCGGGCAGAGAAATTCCGATTATTGCAGATGAATATGTTGATAAGAATTTCGGAACAGGTGCGGTAAAAATTACTCCCGCACACGACCCGAACGACTTTGAAGTCGGTCAAAGACACAAACTTAAACCAATTTGGGTTATCAATAATGACGGTACAATGAAAGCTTGCGGAGAAGTTCCCGAAAAATATCACAATTTAGACAGATATGAAGCAAGAAAAGCCATTGTTGGTGATTTACAGTATCAAAACTTTTTGTTAAGAATACGTGATCACGAACACAATGTCGGTAAATGCCAGCGTTGCGGAACCACAATTGAGCCGTTACTTTCGGAACAATGGTTTGTAAAAATGGAACCTCTGGCAAAAGAAGCTATTGCTGCAGTAAAAGACGGCAGAATAAAATTTGTTCCTGACAGATGGGAAAAGAATTATTTAGGTTGGATGGAAAATATCAGAGATTGGTGTATTTCCCGTCAATTATGGTGGGGACATCAAATTCCTGCATATTATCACAACCAAACAGGTGAAATGATTGTTGCAAAAGAAAATCCTGATCCCAAAAATTATACGCAAGATTCGGATGTCTTGGATACTTGGTTTTCATCAGGATTGTGGCCGTTTTCAACTATGGGCTGGCCGAATACCGAAAGCGAAGATTTCAAAAAATTCTACCCTACAACCACTCTTGTAACAGGGTTTGATATTATTTTCTTCTGGGTTGCAAGAATGATTACTATGGGACTGGAATTTACAGGAAAAGCACCTTTTTCAACTGTTTATATTCATGGTCTTATCCGTGATGAAAAGGGTCAAAAAATGTCTAAATCCAAAGGCAACACGATTGATCCGGTTAAAATTATCGACAAATACGGCTGTGATGCTTTGAGATTTACAATGACATCTCTTTGTACATACGGCGGTCAAGATATAAAAATGAGCGAAGAACGTTTCGAATACGGCAGAAATTTTGCTAACAAAATTTGGAACGCTTCTCGTTTTGTGTTAATGAATCTTGAAGGTGTGGACGATAAAGACATAGATTTTGACAATCTTACTATTGCTGACAAGTGGATTCTGGATAAACTAAATAAAACAGCAAAAGAAGTTAATGAAAACATTAAAGAATTTAGAATTGGTGAAGTTGCACACGTCCTTTATGACTTCTTCTGGAATTCTTATTGCGATTGGTATGTTGAGATTGCTAAAATTCAGCTTCAGGATGAAAGTCAAAAAGCAAATACTCAAAGAGTTTTGAGATACGTTCTGGATATGGCACTCAGAATGCTTCATCCAATAATGCCTCATATTACAGAGCAAGTATGGCAATTAATGCCAAAAACATCTTCTGAAAAGGCTAAAGCCATTATTGTATCAGAATTTCCGACATTTAAAGACAGCTTAGATTTCCCAAAAGAAGCACAGGAAATGGAGCTTGTTTTTGAAACTATTACGTCTTTGCGCAACGTTCGTCAAAGTTTCAATATTTCACCATCCGTAAAATGTAATATTGAAATAAGAGCTGAACAATCCGAAAAGTCAGTATTTGAAGCAATAGAATCATATATTCAACGTCTTGCAAGAGTTGAGAATATTTCTTATGCAGATATGATGGCAAATATACCTCCAAAATCAGCAACTGCAATAGTTTCACTATCAAAAATCATTATCCCTCTTGCTGATTTGATTGATCTGGATGCGGAAATTGCTCGTCAACAAAAGAAATTAGATAAACTTACTGCCGAAAAATCTTCATTATCCGGCAGAATAAACAATCCAAAATTCGTAGCGAATGCTCCGCAAGAATTGATTGAACAAACAAAAACAAGGATTGAAGAAATAGAAATTCAAGAAAAATCAATAAATGATTTGATAAATTCATTAAAATCATAAAAGTTTACGTAATAAAAACTTAACATATTAGCAAAAAATAAATTCTCCTGTTTTCTATATTTTGGAAATAGGAGAAATATTATTATGTTTATTAAAAGATTATGTTTATCAGACAGAAACTTAGCAGGCTTACGCAAAGCAGAAGCAAAAACGATGCATATTGTAGAAGATGCACAAATTAACTTGCCTGTTAAGCCAAGCCGTTACAACTTGAAAGAAACTGATGGTTCTATAAAAAAAATAACATTATTTGATACCCACATGGTCATTGATACTTTAAGAAAAATTGCAGGAAAATATAAAAAAATAGGAACACAAATATTCAACAGTTCAAAATCATAATTATTAAGTAATATAAATTCGAATATTTACAAAATACTATTACTTTGGTACAATTACACCATTGTACAACTGTCTTCGGACAATGGAGTAAAAATGACATCAGAAGAATTAGATTTTGAAGAATTATTGAAGCAATATGATTATAAGTTTCAAAAAGGTGATCTTGTAAAAGGTATTGTATGTGGCTATGACAGTCAAGGCGTGATGGTAGATATCGGAGCTAAAACAATTGCAATTGTCCCTGAAAGGGAAGCGGTTGAAAAAGGCGAAGATGTTGAAAAAAAATTTGAAAAAGGCAAAGAATACGAATTTCTTATCATAAGAGAAGAAGACGAAGACGGCAAATTTTTATTATCACGTAAAAAAGTTGATTTCGCTTACGCATGGAAAGAACTTGAAAAAGCTAAGAATGCTGATGAAACAATTTTGGGTACAATTGCAGGAATTGTTAAAGGCGGAGTTCTGGTTGAAATTTCAGGCGTAAGAGGCTTTGTTCCAACATCTCAATTGAGAGTTAAAGAAACCGATTTGGAAGTTGGCGGCAAGTTAGAGTTGAAAATTCTGACTCTTGACGCACAACAAAATAACTTTATTCTTTCTAACAAAAAAGTTTATGATGATACAGCAGTAGAAGCAAGAAAAAATGTATTTTCCCAAATCGAACCGGGTCAAGTTGTAAAAGGTGACGTTGTCAGAATTACAGATTTTGGTGCTTTTATTGATTTAGGCGGGATTGACGGACTTCTTCCGCTTTCTCAGCTATCTTGGAGATGGATTGATCATCCGACAGATATTTTACACGTAGGTGATAAAATTGATGTTGAGGTAATTGCGGTTGACCATGACAAACAACGAGTATCATTGAGTTTAAAGAATCTTGAACCGGATCCTTGGTTGGAAGCTGAAAAAAATATCAAAGAGGGTGACAAAGTTGAAGGAACAATCACAAGAATAAAACATTTTGGTGCATTTGTAGAGGTTTTTCCGGGCGTTGAAGCTTTGTTACCTCATGCCGAAGTTGTAGAACTTCAAAACAAAAAAGAAAATATTTTACAAGTTGGCGACAAAGTAGATACATATATCTTGAAATTTAATCCGACAGATAAACGTATTGCACTAACTGTTAACGAAGAAAAAGCTAATTCTGCGGAACAAACTGAGGAATAACAACTTTTATAAAATAACAAAACAGAGTTTTGATAATTCAGAGCTCTGTTTTTATTATCGCATAGTTTAATATTATTTTTTAAAAATTGTATTTTTTTCGGATTATTGAGGTTTAAAAATTTTTCATAATAAAAGAGTTATGAATTTATTTGAATATACTAAAAGAATATCTGAAAAAATAAGATTTTATGATTCTTTATTAAAAGAGTCTTCTTTGAATGGGTATAACCCATTTGTAAAACCTATTACTTTGACAATTATTTGGGTAGAAAATGAAAAAGAATAATACAACAAAATTATAAATTTGTTGTATTAAACTCTGCATCCTGTTGATTTATCAAACAGGTAAATATCACTTGAATTTATACTTAATTCCAATTCATCTTTAACATCATAATTTGCAGAAATTTTTGCAGAACATTTTTGCTCACCTATATTAAAATAAACAATTTTCTCACTGCCTAAAAGCTCAACTATGTCAACTTTTACTTTAAATCTTATATCACCATCACTTGTCATGTTTTCAGGTCGTATACCAATTATTGTATTTTCTTTCACTTGATAAGGAAAATCTTTCGGTTCAATAAAGTTCATCTGTGGAGAACCGACAAACCCTGCAACAAAAGTGTTTGACGGATTGTTATATATTTCTTCCGGAGATGCAGCCTGCTGTATTATGCCATTATTCAATACGACAACTCTATCCCCCATAGTAAGAGCCTCTGTTTGATCGTGGGTTACATAAATAAATGTAGTCTGCAATTTTTCATGAAGTTTTTTTATTTCAGAACGCATCTGAACTCTTAATTTTGCATCCAAATTTGATAGAGGCTCATCCATAAGAAAAACTTTTGGATTTCTGACTATTGCACGTCCGAGAGCTACTCTCTGACGCTGTCCGCCAGATAACTGCTTTGGTTTTCTATCCAAATATTCACCCAAATCCAATATTTCAGCAGCTTCTTTGACTTTTTTTTCTATTGTTTCTTTATCAACTTTACGCATTTTTAGACCAAATGCAATGTTTTCTCTGACAGTCATATGAGGATATAGTGCATAACTTTGAAAAACAAAAGCTATATCACGGTCTTTCGGATGAACATCATTTACAACCTTTCCATCTATCAAAATTTCACCGTCAGTAATGTTTTCAAGCCCTGCAATCATCCTTAAAAGAGTCGATTTACCGCAACCTGATGCTCCTACCAAGACAACAAATTCTTTGTCTTTTATTTCCAACGAAACATTATCTATAACTTTCTTCTTGTCATAAATCTTTGTTACATTCTTTAGAACAACATCACTCATTTATTTCCCCTAAATATTAAAAGTTTTTCTACTCACTTTTGGAATCAGGCATAACAATAACAAACTCCGTACCTTTCATTACTTCGGAAGAAACTGTTATATTACCGCCCATACGTCTGATGATTGTCTGCGCTGTACCCAAAATTATTGATCTCAATACAATTTTTTTGTTTGTTTTATCAAGTTGGGTATATGGTTCAAAAATTCCATCCAATTCGTTTTTTGACAACCCCATACCTGTATCTGAAATACTAATTCTTATATATGAATCTTCTTGAGAATTCTTAACAGGCTTACATCCATAATCCGCAATACTTTCCAAATCCAAATTATCAATTTTTATTGTTACAGAACCGACATCTGTCATTTTAATTGCCGTCTCAATAACATTCTGCAACGCTATTTTTAGACAATGCTCGTCTGTACATAAGCTTTTTTTCTTTAGCTCCTCAAAATCATAATTTATTGTCAAACCTTTTGAATTAATTTCAGATTCATTAGCCTTTATCACTGTTTGAACAGTGTTTGTTATATCGAAAGGCTTTGACTCCAAGCCAAATAAGGATGATTCTGCTTGAGCAAACTCTAAAAATTTATCCATAAAATACAGAAGCTCAGCCGAATTTTTATTAATAATTTTTACATACTTGCTCTGCTTATCGTTAATTTCACCGCCAAGTCCGTCACTGAGAGCTTGAGAAAAACCTATTATTGATTGTAAGGGTGATTTAAACTCATTTGCTAATTTTACCAGCATAATATTTTTTTCTTTGTTAAGACGCCCCGTTTTTTCAGCATTAGCTAGGACATTTGTCATCGCAGTGATATCCCTGATTGTTACAAAATACTGGTCTATATATTTTTTAGCGTTCATTTCAATAAAAAATTCTTTACCTTCAAGAGTAAACGCACCGGTCACAACAGAATTCCTTCTTGAATAAGATTTTTCACACAATTCTAATCCGCCCGCAACTATCTCATTGAAATAAAGTCCTTTCAGATCACCAACCCTTGCCTCAAATATAATTGCAGCTTTATCATTCACCCAAATAATTTTGCCGTCAGAATCAATAACAAATACGGCATCGGGCAAATTTTTTATAACCTCTCTCGGATTTATATTACTAAATAAATTAGCAAGATTCATAGTTGCAATAGTTTCCTTAATGTTGTATACTTTATATAATATTTATATATATGATTTGTAACCGTACATTTAATATAACATAAACAGTAGGTAAAAAAAGATTTTATATTAATTTTTGTAATTTTTTTTTTACAAACTAGCAAAAAAATTTTTATTTGCGTTTTAAAACAAAAAACGAGATAAAGAGTAGTATATGGCAAGAGCCATAAGAGAAAGAATGAGGATGTTACTATGAACGAAATCCCGAAAAATAGTCCTAGTATTCCACAGCAACCGCAAAAAATTGAACAGATAAAATCTGAAGCGGTTCAAGAAACAGCGTCTACGCCTGTTGAGACACCTGCTGCAAAAGAAATTAAAGAAATTCCTGAGAATCCGGCAGACAGATCTACAGTAAAAGCTGACAATCTTGAAAATGATTTGAAAGTGTTTACCTCAAACCCTGAATTGGCAAAAAAAGCTCTAGAAGTATCTGAATTGGCAGAAAAAAGATACCAGGATGCAGGAGTGGAAAATCCTGAATTAAAAGCTCTTAATGTAGGTAAAGCTTTTGTAGAAGAATTTCAAAAATAATTGATAAAAAAATATAAAATAAAAAGCAGTTTTGGTTTTAACCAAGACTGCTTTTTAACTGAAAAAATGCTATTATAAATTCTCAATATAATTTATGACTGCCTTTAATCCCAATTTATAAGAATCCAAACCAAAACCGGAAATTTGCCCGACACAAACCGGTGCTATGTATGAATGGTGTCTAAATTCTTCTCGTTTATAAATATTTGTCATGTGAACTTCAACCGTCGGAATTTCAACAGAACTTATCGCATCTCGTATTGCGATACTTGTATGTGTATATGCTCCTGCATTGATAACTATTCCGTCAAAATTTTCTCTTGAGGAATGGATTTTTTCAACAATCTCACCTTCGTGATTGCTTTGGTAAGTTTCAATATCAATTCCAAGTTCAAATGAATATGCGAATAACTCTTTTTCCAATTCTTTTAAGGTTAAACTTCCATACTTTTCAGGTTCTCTAACGCCCAACATATTCATATTTACACCGTTAATCACAAGTATTTTCATGCTCACACCTCTTAGTGCTATTATAGTATAAAAGCAACGAATTGTAAATTTTTATTAAGATTTGAAGTGTAAATGTAACAAATTTGGCATGCTTGAATTATCATGCATGTACAACTATCCCCAAATCTCCTCCCAAGATTATTGTTCAAGTCGCACGAAAAAATGTGTGACTTTTTTTTTATGCTTGTTGGTTGAGTATAGTATTAAGCCTTATAAATTTGCACCGCAACATTTTTTAAATTTTTTACCGCTGCCGCATGGGCAAGGATCATTTCTGCCGATTTTACTTAAATCAACACCTTCAAGTTGCGGTTTTTCCATATCTTCTTCAATTATGCCAAGAGTTTTAGAAAACGCTTTTGATTTATACAAAACTGTTGTTGAAGAAAATATCTTATTTTCCAAATATCTTGATTTATATTTTTCTAAAATTTCATCAAGAGTGTATTTTGTACCCAACAATTTATTAACAACATCCATAAAGTTATCGTGTTTTTCTGCAACTCTTTTTATAATATTTGCAGAAAATTTATCGTTTCCAAAGAAAAATTCCACACAAGCTTTTGCGTTTGGAACTGAGTCCGGATTTTCAATAACTTTATTAAATGTTTCAATGAACGGAACTGCATAAAGCCCTAGCTCTTTGTCATAAATTATACCGACATCATAAACTTCTTTGTGAGATGAAAATCCACCCAATGAATTTTCCAAAAAGTTTTCATACGAATTATTAAACTCTGATACATTGAAAAATTTATATGTATCAAGCGTTTGAATTTTGTCAGATATATCAGTCTTTTCGCCACCTTCTGCAAAATCATTAAATGCACCGATAATTTCATCTGCATATTTATTGGTAGTTATTACTTCATCTTTTCCAAAGAAATCCATAAACTTCTTATATATATCTTTTATATCTTTTTCGATTTCTTTTTGTTTTTCCGGATTATCAAGATAAACAAGCTCAGGATTTTGAATAATTTTTGCAACTGTATATCTCAACGCATCATCACGTCTTGAAGATGGTAATACACCGGATATTTCTAAAAGATGATATGTATCATTATACTTGAATATACGAGCTACAACATACTGTCCGGAACCTATACCCCTAAATGATGACATCTTTACCAAAGATACAACACCATATAACCTTTCATTTATAATATTGTACAACTCAAATCCATTTTGCAAAACTTTTTTAACTTCAAATATTGATGATATTGAGTTTATTAAAGCTTTCACTATTTTCTTTGCCTGCGCAGACAGTTTTGCTTCTTCCATATACATACTTAGAATACTTTTGTTATTTAAGTTTCGCTCAAAAATATAGTTAAAACAGGCAGATTGAAAATTCATATTGCCTACCGTCTTTATATATTCACTAAAATCCGGCTTAATGCAGTCATTTGTTTGTACAAAATTCGCCAAATCTTTTATAATATCATTTATTTCCTTCATGTCTTCTAAAATTAACATAGCCCTTCCTTCTTTGCATTAAAGATATATCAAAAATAATTAAAACTCAATACCATATGGATTAATATTATGGTCTCTTAACTAATGTCAACTCACATTCAAATGAGCAGTTATCACACATGGTCCTTGCTTTCCTTTGGTCAATAACAGCTCCGTTATTATCACCTAAAGCGTATCTTATAACACCTCTGTTATAATAAACTGAATCTACTCTAAAGCCATCTTGTTTATTTTTTTCATAAACATTTATTAGCTCATCATAAAGCTTTAAAGCCGCTTTGTATTCATAATTTTGCTGTAAATACACTGCTTTTTGACTTTTTAAAAAATATTTTATGTTATCATCTTTTTCCAAATCAATATACTTATCAAATTCGGCTATCATTTCATCTCTTGAAAGAATCATTGCATTTGAACCCAATATTTCAAAATCAAATGTATCTGAAAAACTATATTTGTTTGCCATTTTATAATCATAAATAGCTTCTTTATAATTTCCGATTTTATAATTTGCATATCCTTTTTGCGCATATACATCAGAATTTATTGGAATTAACTTTAAATAAATTTTAGATACTTTTTCGACAGAATTATATTTTTCATTGGCATTTAAATAATCAATATATAATGGAATAAAAGCGTAAAAAGCAAATATCAACATTAATAATAAAGCTCCATAGATACTTTTTCTTGGAGTTTTTAAATACCTTTTATATGCCTCAGGTTCAACATTATAAATATTAGGTCTAAATTTCACTACCTGATACTTTCCAATATTTTTAAGCAAAAATGTTTCGTATTTACTGTTAAAAACTAAATATGTGAGATAAAGCGCAACCATAGGTATTACAGCTAAAATTAAAATTGCTACAAAAAACGGTAATGCAAAAATTGATGTGTATAAAGGAAAAACAAACAGATAAATATATAAAATTAATTCCAAAGCAAAAGTAAAATTAAGAGCAGTTAAAAAACCTCTATATTTGTTTTCCACTTTTCCAATAACATCATCACCCTGCCTACCGAAATACTTATAACCTATATTACGCAATATACCAGCAAAAACCGTATCATTATTATCTATACAATAGGTACATGACTGAGAATTAACAAAAATAAATTTTCTAAAACTATTAATATCCATAGACTTATCCTAACATTTAATTTACAAATTGGCAATAATAATAAGTTGCAAAAAATATTTAGATGATATAATAATAGAGTTACAGGATATAATCTTATAACAAAATATTTTTTATCGGGACGTGGCGCAGCTTGGTAGCGTGCTACCTTGGGGTGGTAGAGGTCGCAGGTTCAAATCCTGTCGTTCCGATTTTAAATATCGTCGGGATGTAGCACTCTGCCGAACAAAACGATTAAGTATCGTTTTGTGAGAGGGGTAGCGCACCCAGCAAAACTGAAAAGTTTTGTGTTAAAATTAAAAATATCATCGGGATGTAGCGCAGTCTGGTAGCGCACCGTGTTCGGGTCGCGGGGGTCGCAAGTTCTTTGATTAACCAGAAAATAAGTTGTAGTAAAGGCTTTCAAGTTTTAATTGAAAGTCTTTTTTGATGCCATTATGTAAATATTATGTAATTGTGTTTTGACACTTGTTGGAAATAATAACGGAAAGTTGTTTATCAAATGAGTGTTTTTAAGCATAAGAACGGATATTACGGCTACAGTTTTATGTATCAAGGCAAAAGATATTGTAAGACATTTAAAGGTATGGAAAAAGATGATGTTGCCAAACTGGAAACTGTACACAGGTCAGAGCTGATAAAAACAGGATATGATATTACTGAAAAAAGACAAGTGTACTTAAGTGAACTCATTAATGACTTAAAAGCATATTCATCAGCACACCATTCAAGACCGAATGAAAGAGATTATGTATTAGATGATTTCTTAAAGCTAACTGGCGATAAAATAGCACAACAAGTAACACCTTATGATATTGAAAAATATATTAAATATAGAATAGGAAAAGTAAAGAATTCCACTATCAACAGAGACTTTGACACAGTATATAGAATCTTCTCATTAGGAATAGATAATGAAAAGATTGAGAAAAATCCTTGTAAGAAGGTCAAAAAGCTGAGAGTTGAGCATCCTCCAGAAAGATATTTAACTAAAGATGAAGAGATTAAATTGCTTGCTGTTTGCAATCCTATAATGCGTGTAATTGTTATAACAGCTCTACATACAGGCATGAGACAGAATGAGATTTTAAGTTTAAAATGGGAAGATTTATTCTTTAATGAAGGATATCTGATAGCAAGAAACACAAAGAATAATAAGCCTAGAAAATTGCTATTAACAGATACATTACAACAAGAGCTGAAAACTCTACCTAAATTAAGTGAATATGTTTTTACTTCACCTGTTACCAACAGCCGTTATACTCAAGTCAAATGCACATTCAGAAGAGCTGTCAAAAGAGCTGGTATTCCTCATATTTGTTTTCATCAGTTGAGACATACTACAGCAAGCAGATTAAACGAAAAAGGTGTTGATATAGTTACAATTCAAACAATATTAGACCACGCTGAGCTTAGGACAACTCAACGCTATACACATGGGGCAAGTGCCAGTATCATCAACGCTTTTAACCTTCTTAACAATTACTAAATTCAGTTGCAAAGGCTAGTAGTTTATGCTATTATAGTATTAATAACAATGAGGTGATAATGGCAGACAATAAAGATGAATTAAAAGGAATAACTCAAAAAGTCGGAGAGCTTATTAAAACAAAGAGAATTCAAAAGGAATTAACTGTTGCACAATTGTCAAAGATTAGTGGTATATCAACGGCTGTTATTACGGACTTAGAGACCGGGAAAAACAAGATACCTAACCTTCTGTCTTTTGTCAGTTTAGCTAAAGAATTAGGGCTTGAGAAAGAATTTACACAACTTATTTTCCCTTCTATGACAGACAATAATGGTACGAATGAAGACGGAGTTAAAAGAATTGAGACATTCTTGCTCAATTATGTATCACCTTCGTTAGCTCGTAACATAGCAGAAACTGTATATGTAATGGGTTCTATTGAAAAAATGAGAAATCAATTGCCAGATAAAAATGATTCTGTTCCATTAGAAGACTTATTTTCCAGATACTGTCATATAAACAATATCTGTAAATAATTAAACGCATTATCTACCACTGAAAATCCGAGTTAATAGGAATGTTTATATGAACCTTAGAGAATGAATCAAGTTTAGTTATAAAGGTATTAACCTTATCCATTTCGCTTTGACCACGTTCTCCTTCAAGCATTTTTAAGGAATCTACATTATCTATGAATATGACATCAAATCGTCTTTCTAATGAAGCAGAATATTCTTCTATTTTTGCCATAAATTCCTCAATAGTTGAGCATCCTGACATAGAAGTATTATCATATAATGCAATGTATCCACCTGATTGATTTGTCTTCGTCATGAAACTTTCAATATAGTCTTTGTATAACTGACGCTGCTCTTCATTAAGTTTACTTTCTTTAATGTCTGTTGCTTTTAATCTCTTGCTTATATCACTATTAAGTGAACTTTCTATTGAGACAAGGTTTGCTTGCAACTGAAACTTAGTCATTTCATAAGATATATATAAAACATTTCTTCCTCTTCCCCTATCATCTTTTTGAGTTGCAATGTTATAGGCAAGCGATAATGCAAATGTTGATTTACCGTTACCAGAAGGTGCTGCAACTGTTACTAATCCATTAAGGTCTCCTATTTGTTCATCTAAAATAGGTATTCCTGTTGAAATACCGTGATAGCGTTGTTCAAAATGCTCATAACTATTAAGCCAATCTTCTTTTGTATCAATAGGTATGGGTTTACCTGTTTCTGCGAACAGTGCAAATTTCTTTCCAAATTCTTTACAACCTTCAATATCAATATGGTCGCTATTACCGATTCTTTCATTGAAATCTTGAATTAACAATTCATAGTCTAATTGTTTTCTTAACTCATCATACATATCAATAGAAAAGGAAGCATTTGTCATCTCAAGCATAACTCTACCGTCTGTGAATCTCTCGTTGAAATATTTAATATCCGGGAATTTATTATGCTTTTCAAAATACTTCATTGCTTCTTCATAAAGAGGAGCAAATTTAAAGTATATTGTGTGTGTTGATAATCTATTAAACCTGTAGTTTAATTCTCTTATGAATTCAGGTTTATCATTAAATTCTTTTAATCTGTTTAAAACTATCCAAGCAATGTTATGAGGATAATACTTTTCATCTAAATCTACCATTATTTTCTCCTAAAAATTTTCTATTCTTACCTAGTAGTTTTGGCTACTATAATAATTATAGCAAATAGGTTTACCCTTGTCAATAGTTATTTCTAATTTATTAGTTATAACTATTTAAGAAAAGTAGTTTCCCGGATTTTGTTAATATTCCCCCGCGTTATGTTAGTTTGCTCCCGGATTATGTTAAAGGTATTTCCGTAAAAGCAGTAGAGGTAAGGTGTATCAAGGTATGGTTTTTATATCTGTGTATCTTTTAAGAAAGATTTTAATATCACACAAAGGTGAAAAGAAATATCTTATAGGAACTGCTTCGCAGTTCTTTTTTCGCCGTCGCCCCTTCGGGGCTCGGCTCTTTGCCGTTTAGCCGTACGGAAACCAAATACAAAACCTGTTATTGAAGAGAAAAGAAATATCCTTTAGAAAACAAAAGTAACCTCCTATGAATTAAAATAGAAGCGTTCTTTTTATATTAAAACCCTTTGTTTTAGTAGAATTAAAACTGGTAACAATTTGTTACCAACTGAATTAACCTAATGCCTTGATTGGTTGAATCCTACTTATATCATCAGCTATTTCACGTCTTGCAATTCTTAGTTCATAGTCTTCTTGAAAGCGTAAGAAGTAACCTTGAGAAAGACCAAAGTACGTAGTCAGTCTGAGGTCTGTATCAGCAGTAATTCTTCTTTGACCTTTGATAATTTGATGTATTCTGTTTGGTGGTACAAATATGGCATTAGCAAGAGCATTTTGTGTAAGACCAAACGGCTCAATGAATTCTTCTTTGAGCATCTCGCCAACAGTTGTAAGTTCAATATATTCAGTCATTACAGTATCTCCATATTGTTTATCATCTACTTATATTATACGGTACGTACCACGTAATTTCAACCCCGCAAAAGGATTTTGTTAAGATAGATTAAATTAAGAATGATAATCTACTATTTCAACATCAAATGAATGGTTATCTAACCAACGGAAGCAGATTCTGTGCTGGTCGTTGATACGAATAGAATGTTGTCCTTGTCTGTCTCCAGATAATGCTTCCAAATGATTGCTCGGTGGAACTTTTAAGTCATCAAGAACGGATGCTACGTGCAACATTCGGAGCTTCTGCAAAGCACGTTTCTGAATATCGTGAGGAAGTTTCTTTGAGAACTCCTCATTCCATATCTTCTCAGTTTCCTTACATTTGAAAGTCTTTATCATACTTTTATTTTACCACAGATATTACTTCTACAATTGTAAATGTCATAAGAAAAAAGATTAGTATGTCCGATTCTGGCAGAGTATTATTGTAAGATACTTATAAGCCATGTTTGTGATAATATTAAACCAAGTCAAGGAGTGAAGTATGTTAATAAAGCAGTTGAAAGAGTTGAAAGATAAATTATGGGCAACGGCAGACCAGCTAAGGGCTAATTCTGGTTTGAAAGCTACTGAATATGCTGAACCTGTGTTAGGTTTGATATTCCTTAGATTTGCTGATGTTAAATATTCTCAACATGAAGCAGAGATAAACAACGAGTTCAACCGACTCAAAGGAACTCGTATGGAAAGACCTATCCATGAGATAGCTATTGAAAGATGTGGATATTATCTTCCTAAAGAATCCAGATATAATGAACTCTTGAATTTGCCAGATGATTCAAACCTTGCAGAAGCTGTTAAAAATGCAATGATTGCTATTGAAAAATATACTAAAGAGCTTGAAGACACACTTCCTAAAGATATTTATTACAGCGTAAACACTCCAGAAAATCCGTTGGTATTATCTAACCTCTTGAGAAACTTTAAGGACATCCCGGAGAATATAGAGCTTGATATATTCGGTGAAATATACGAGTTCTTCTTAGGTAAGTTTGCACTGGCAGAAATTTTTTTAACTGGTTTCCTGCCATTCTCTGATATGCTATGTATTGATAAATTTTACTTCGTATGAGCAGATGAATAACCGCCCGAAAAAAGAACATAAAAAAATCCCTCCAAATTTAAAAACAAATTCAGAGGGTAATTTAGGGTATAACAAAATAACCCACCCGAATATCGTTTTTTTTATTTGGTGAGTTTGTTCTTTCAAATACGAAACAAAAAGA